>Ga0082212_10001230_pt1 | contig 37651 bp, 36 predicted proteins | sample TergutNt197P3_FD_71548 | JGI IMG/M metagenome (GOLD analysis project Ga0082212, IMG submission 71548) | Neocapritermes taracua P3 segment gut microbial communities from Petit-Saut dam, French Guiana - Nt197 P3 | ecosystem: Host-associated > Arthropoda: Insects > Digestive system > Gut ...
ATCAAAATCATCGGCGCCGAATGACCGAAAACCCGCTTCTTTCATAAGCCGGACCGGCTTTCGGGCGCTGTTTACTCCATAGTCCCGACATTGTTTTCCAATATTTCAAGCTGCCGCAAAAGCTCTTCCGGAAGCTTACCGCCGAACTTTGAGTAAAACTCCCTGATTTCCCCGCATTCGGACTCCCACAAGGATTTGTCCGCGGACAAAAGCCGTTCAAGCGCCTCCGGCGAAATATCCAATCCGTCTGTATTGATATCCGAGACCTTGGGGATGAAACCCAAAGGGGATATGTCGGCTTCGACCTCGTCAAAGCAACGGGCCAATATCCACTCCAGCACGCGAATGTTTTCTCCGAAACCGGGCCAAATAAAACTGCCGTCGTCATTTTTTCTGAACCAGTTAACGCTGAATATTTTCGGCGCTTTTTCAAGCCCGGCTCCCATATTGAGCCAATGCCGCCAATAATCTCCCATGTCATAACCGCAAAACGGCAGCATAGCCATGGGATCGCGCCTTACGACGCCCACGGCGCCGGCCGCGGCCGCGGTCGTCTCGGAAGCCATGATCGACCCTGCAAAAACCCCGTGCGTCCAATCCCGGCTTTGATAAACCAACGGGGCGGTTTTTGTGCGCCTGCCGCCGAAAACAATGGCGGAGATCGGCACCCCGACCGGGTTGAAATATTCTCGGCTCAAGCACGGGCAATTCACGGCAGGCGTCGTAAAGCGCGAATTCGGATGCGCTCCGCTGCTGCCGTCATCCGGGTCCCAAGGCTCTCCTTTCCAGTTGACGGCGCCGCGCGGCGGGTTCCCGTCAAGCCTTTCCCACCATACGGTGTTTTCTTTTGTTAAAACCACGTTCGTATAGAGCGTGTTTTTTTTGATCGCGGCCAAAGCGTTTGGGTTGGATCTCTCATTCGTTCCGGGCAGCACTCCGAAAAAGCCGTTTTCGGGGTTCACAGCCCAAAGCCTTCCGTCTTCACCGGGCTTGAGCCAAGCTATGTCATCCCCCACGCATCTGATTTTCCAGCCCTTGTCGCGATAGATTTCAGGCGGTACAAGCATTGCGAGATTTGTTTTTCCGCAGGCGGACGGAAAGGCCGCGGACAAATACCTCACCCTGCCTTTGGGGTCCTCGACCTCTAAAATAAGCATATGCTCAGCCAGCCGGTTTTCATCCCGGCCCGATACGGAAGCCATGCGCAAAGCGAAGCATTTCTTCCCGAGCAGCACGTTTCCTCCGTACGCGGAATTCACCGATATGATAGTTTTATCCTCGGGAAAGTGAGCTATATACCGCTGTTCCGGGTCAAGTTTCGCTTTCGTGTGCAGCCCCTTGATAAAATCCGAGCCGGAGCCGAGCGCCTTATAGACCTCTTTTCCCATATGCGTCATTATCGCCATGGATAATACGACATAGACGGAATCCGTCAGTTCTATGCCGTATTTTGCAAATTCCGAGCCGATGACGCCGAGGGAATAAGGTATCACATACATGGTACGGCCGCGCATGGCTCCTGTGCATATATCCCTCAGCTTGCCGTACATTTCTTCGGGCGCCATCCGGTTATTTGTGGGCCCCGCTCCACTCGGGTCTTTTGTGCATATGAACGTACGCTCCTCAACGCGAGCCACGTCGCGGGGATCGCTCCTGTGCAGAAAACACCCGGGCAGCTCCTTTTCATTGAGTTTGATGATCTCCCCTGTTTTTACAGCTTCAAGGCGAAGCTTTGCAAGCTGCTCTTCGCTTCCGTCTATCCACACCGTTTCGTCGGGCTGAGTCATTGCGATAACTTCGTTTATCCACTCCGTCACAAAGCGGTTGTCAGTAAGTTCCACGCCGCACCTCCCGTATTTCTGTATATTATGTTTCTCCCCGTGCTGATCCCGCCGCGTCCGACATCCTGTCAGATAATTCGGCAAATTCCGGAATACCGAGCGTTTCGCCCCGGGCGTCCGGAGCTATACCGCATGATCTTATCGCAAGTTCGATATCCGCTTTTAAACACTCGGGAAATCCCGCGGCAAGCGCGTTACGCAAGGTTTTGCGCCTCTGCCCGAAAGCGCTGCGTACCGTTCTGAAAAACATTTTCTCGCTGACCACCGCTCTCGGCGGAGATTTCCTCGGTAAAAGCCGTATCACGCTGCCGCTGACCTCAGGTTTGGGTATAAAACATTCGGGCGAAACGTCAAACAGCATTTCAGTCTCGGCGTGCCAATTCACAAAAACCGTAAACGCCCCGTATTCGGGCGTTCCCGGCGCGGCGCATAAACGCCGCGCCGTTTCGCTTTGTATCATGACCGTTATTTCTTCAAACAAACCCGATTCAAGAATCTTCGTGAGCAGCGGTGAAGTGATGTTATATGGCAAATTGGCGCACACCGCAGGCCTGAGTCCGTTAAAAGCGCGTGAAACAAGCTCTTTGATATCCGTTTTTAATATGTCGCCGAAAATCAGTTCAACATTGTTCAGCCCGGTTAAGGTCTCGGCAAGAATCGGCTCAAGCGAACGGTCTATTTCAACCGCAACGACTTTATCGGCCGAGCGCGACAGGACCCGGGTAAGGCAGCCGATCCCGGGACCGACTTCAAGCACGCCGGTTTGAGCGTCCGTACCGGTCAGAGCGACCATGCGCTCCGGAATCAGAGAAGTTATAAGAAAATTCTGCCCTTTTGATTTTGAGAATCTGAAGCCGTGCCTCGAAAGCAGTTCGCGCATCTGTCCCGCATTTTCCGGAAACACGTCAACTCTCCGCTCGCGCTCTAAAAGCGGCGCCGACAGCCGTCGCGCAGGCGGCATGTTCGGCAATAACATATTCAATGCCGTAGTGTTTCTCAAAACCGGCGAAAATATCGGGAGCGGCTTTCAATTTTGTTAAAGCTCCGGTTATTACGGCGCGTCGCATGCCCGCGCCGTTGCAAGCCAGCATCGTCATACTCCCGACGACCTGAAGTATCATATTTATAATGCCGCAGGCCCAGTCTTCATTTGACGTTTCGCGGTTTGCTTTTGCCAGATTTGACGCCGTAAGGCCGGGATCAAGGGTGGCATCCCCGGGAAACAGGTCTCCGATGAGAAGATCGGTATTCTCCGGCCTGCCGTTTTCTGACAGCTTATCGGTCAAAGCGACGTCCCGAAATCCCAAAATCTTCCCGGTAAGGCCGCACAGCGTCCCCCCGCCAATTCCGGTGCCGCCCAAATGCAGAAAGACGCCGCCCCGGGACAAAACGAACGCGGTTCCGGTCCCGACAGCGGCGATGACCGCGTCTTTTCCGCCGGAGAGTCTGGATCCGCCTTCTCCGATTGCCTCGACCTCGGATATTTTAACTACATGTCTCCCGAGACCGGCAAGATCGGCCCGCCCCGAACGTATCCCCGTCAGCGCAATACAGCCGATCTCCGAAAGATCGATACCTTCAGCGGAGAGCAGATCGCACAACAGAGTCCGCGCGGTTGCAACTCCGTTCATCTCATAGCGCGTAAACAGCACTTCATCGCCTGCCAGTCCCGCTATTTTAACGGCGGACGCACCCATGTCAATGCCGATTATCATATTTCATGTCCTCCGGGCCGCGTTCTTTTTGTATTTCCTCAGAAAGCAGCTTGTCGGTTTCGGTCGCCGGAATAAATTTTTCAAACATATCCGGCCTTTTATCCATCGTACGCATAATACTGAGTTTACGCCGGAAGCGATCAGTGGCGGCGTGATCTCCGTTTCTCAGTATCTCAGGGACGGCGCGTCCTTCCCAGACGCTCGGCCTCGTATACTGCGGATATTCCAACAGCCCGTCCCAATGACTCTCACCGGTAAAGCATTCCTCGTTTGACAAAACGCCCGGGATCATCCTGCAAACACAGTCGGCAAGAGCCATTGCGGCGATCTCCCCTCCGGTCAGCACAAAATCTCCGAGCGATATTTCTTCGTCGACGCACTCCTCGACGAAGCGCTCGTCCACGCCTTCATAGTGACCGCAAACAAGCACCAACCGGTCATAATCCCGGGCAAGCCGTTTCGCGACTCCCTGCGTTAGTGTTTTTCCCTGCGGGGACATGAATACAACGCGTGTTTCGTATCCCGGGGATTTGGAAAGGATGTCGTCAAGGCACGCCTTGAGAGGCTGCGCCATCATCACGCATCCGCGGCCGCCGCCGTAGGGGTAATCGTCGACCTGACGCTGCTTGTTGTCGGTATAGTCCCTTATCTGCACGCAGTTTATTTCCAATATCCCTTTTTTTATCGCCCGGCCGATTATACTCTCGCCGAGTACCGCCCGCATCGATTCGGGAAATAAAGTTAAAATATCTATTCTCAAGCCGTCACCCGTATTACATCCCGTCTATCAGTCTGACGGTGACAATACCCGACTCAATATCGGTATTCATAATGAATTCCGGCGCCGCAGGTATCAATATTTCTCTTTTACCGCTGACAACATAAACATTGCCGCCCGGCAACACCGATACTTCCGTTATCTTTCCCAAATTATCGCCCGTTTCGGTGACAACGTCCGCCCCGATTATATCACACAGGAAAAACCTGCCCTCCGGCAGGCGAGCGTCGCCGCGGTCTATGCAAACGGTTTTATTTTTCAGCGGCATTGCTCCGTTAACATCCTCTATTCCTTCAAAAGCGGCAATAAGGAAGTTTTTCGAGACTCTGCTTTTTATCACAAAGCGCGGCTCTTCATCAATGTAAAAGACTTTAAAATCCAGCAAAAACCGAGCGCTGTCAGCCCAAGGCATGATCTTGACCTCGCCTTTAACGCCGTGCGGACCGGTCACTCGCCCCGCCTCCAAAAGCCTTCCTTTCATGCCGGTCACGTTAATCGACAATCTCTACCGATATTCTTTTGCCCTGTCTTTGTGCCACGGCTTTCATAATTACTCGTATCTCCTTAACTATGCGGCCGTGTCTGCCGATGACCTTACCCATATCATCATTTGCGACTCTGACTTCGAATACGGTCTCAGCGCCGACTTGTTTTTCGGTTATCTTAACGGCGTCCGGGTCATCCGTCAGGTTTTGAACTATGTAAGTCAAGAGTTCTTTCATGTCACATACCGGGCCTCACAAGACTTCCGCTTTTTTCAGCAGAGTCTTTACCGTGTCTGTGGGCTGCGCGCCGACGGAAATCCAATACTTGGCGCGCTCCGCATCGACCTTTATGTCTGAGGGGTCAGTGAGAGGATTGTAAGTTCCGATCTCCTCAATGAATCTTCCGTCGCGAGGGTCATGTGAATCTGCGACAACTATCCTGTAGAAAGGATTCTTTTTCGCGCCCATTCTGCGAAGTCTGATTTTTACCATTTGTATTCACCTCAAAAAATATAGTATGCCCGTTGTTCATGTTGCGTGAAAATATATGTCAGAAGCCGAAAGGAAGCATTCCGGGTTTCCCGAACCTTTTGGATTTCTTACCCCCGGCCATCTGTTTTGCCATAGTTTGCATCATTTCAAATTGCTTGAGCAGCCTGTTTATGTCGACCGTCGACGTCCCGCTGCCCGCCGCGACGCGTTTTTTCCTGCTGCTGTTCAAAACACCCGGGTTCTCGCGTTCGTATTCGGTCATAGATTGGATTATTGCCGCCGAGCGGATAAGCATTTTTTCATCGATCTCGGCTCCGGCGAGCGCCTTGGTGTTGACTCCCGGCAGCATTCCGGCAATTTCTTCCAAGCTTCCGACAGATTTCATCGATATCAGCTGGTCATAATAATCCGTCAGCGTAAATTTATTCTTCATGAGTTTTTCGGCCGCCAATGCGGCTTTCTTCTCATCGAAGCTTTGCTGAGCCTTTTCTATCAGTGTAATGACATCGCCCATGCCGAGTATACGAGAAGCCATACGTTCGGGATGGAAAGGCTCAATTTTATCAAGTTTTTCTCCGACGCCGATGAATTTGACAGGTTTTCCGGTAACCGCGCGGACGGACAGGGCAGCTCCGCCTCTCGTGTCGCCGTCGAGTTTTGTCAGGATCACGCCGTCTATCCCCACGGTTTCATTAAAGGTCGAAGCCGCGTTGACGGCGTCTTGTCCCGTCATCGCGTCAACAACCAATAAGATTTCTGTCGGATGAGCGGCATTTTTAATGTTTTTTAATTCTTCCGTCAGAACATCGTCGGTATGGAGCCGTCCCGCCGTATCAAGCAGCACAAGATCATTTCCGTGCTTCGCGGCGTGTTCGATCGCCGCCTTTGCGATAACCGCGGGTTCAGCCCCGTCTTTTTGAAATACCGGGATCCCGAGCTGCTCTCCCAAAATTTTGAGCTGCTCCGTCGCCGCGGGGCGGTATATGTCGCATGCGACAAGTAAAGGGCGTTTGCCGTTTTTTTTCATGAGCGCCGCAAGTTTCGCGGCGTTTGTCGTCTTCCCCGCGCCCTGCAGGCCGACAAGCATGACCACGCACGGCGAACCGGAATCCGTGTTAAGTTTGACGTTTTGCGATCCCATAAGGGCGCAAAGTTCCTCATTGACGATCTTAATGACCGTTTGAGTCGGGGTCAGACTCTCCAAAACATCAGCGCCGGCGGCCCTGTCGCCGACAGTCTGTATGAAATCCTTAACAACCTTATAACTGACGTCCGCTTCCAACAGGGCAAGCCGCACCTCACGCATGGCCTCTTTGATGTCGGCCTGTGTCAGCCGGCCTTTGCCGCTGAGTTTTTTAAAAGCCGCGGACAGTTTATCGGACAGGCTCTCAAACGCCATCGGAGTCTTTCCTTTCTGCCTGAAAAAGAACCGAAAGTCCGCGCGCCGCGCGCGATTTCCTGTTCGCGGCGCAGGGTCACAGATTTTTCAACTCTTCAAGCCGTTCGTGTATAAGGTCGGTCAACTCTCGGGCTTTTCCGTTCGTCATGTCCCGCAGAAGACAAAGCTCATCGGAGGTCCGGGCAATCAGTTCCCGCCGCTCCTCGTATTTTCGAATAAGCCCCGTTTTCTCTTCCGTTTCAAGCAGCGTGGTTTCCGCGCGCTTGATTATATCCCACACTCCCTGACGCGTAACACCGTGCTGCTGCGCTATTTCGGCGAGGGACAGGTCTTCGTTGTAATGGAGGTCGAAGTATTCTCTTTGTTTTTCCGTGAGCAGTTCCCCAAAAAAATCAAACAGCATCGTTCTTCGCAATGTGTCGTCGAGCATGAAAATCCTCCGCAAAAAAGCTATACACTGCGTTACAGTATATGTCCTTTGCGGAGTGGTGTCAAGTGTTTTTGTTTGTCAGCTGTGTCCGGATGTAAAAACAGCATTTTTTGCCGACGGATCTTCTCGTTTAACTCGGATTTCGCTTAATACTTACCGTAATCGCTGCCGGAAGACGAAAAACCGGGATTCGACCTCGGGGCGTCGTCCTCCGAATCTTTTATTATTGAACGGCCCTTACGAGAGCTGCTTTTTATGAGGCGGCCCGGTTCGGAGTCTTTGAGCCTAAACTGCGATATCAATTCCTGAAGCAGACCTGACTGACCGCTCATCTCTTCGGACGCGGCGGCGCTTTCCTCGGCCGTCGCGCTGTTTTGCTGTATGACCTGCGCCACTTGGTCTATGCCGATATTGATATTGTTTATACCGGAGGATTGTTTCTCCGACGCTTCGGCGATCTCCCTTACAAGCCGGCTGCTCTCGTTAATGCCGGTAACGATCTCCGAGAGGCTTTCAGCGGTCTCGCCCGCTATGCGCGACCCCAATTCAGCTTTTTCTATCGAGTTTTCTATCATGGAGCCCGTTTGTTTGGCGGCCTCCGCGCTCTTGGACGCGAGATTGCGAACTTCCTCGGCCACAACGGCGAAGCCTTTGCCGTGCTGCCCCGCCCGGGCGGCTTCCACGGCGGCGTTCAAGGCGAGTATGTTCGTTTGGAAAGCTATGTCGTCTATTACCTTGATGACATTGCCGATGCTTTGGCTGGCCTGATTGATATCCCTGACGGCCGACATCATCTCGTCCATATGGCGGCTGCCTTTTTCGGCGTTGTATATGATCGACTCAGCGAGCTTGGCGGTCCTTTCCGCGATAGCGGCGTTTTCCTTTGTCCTCTCCGCGATCTCCGCTACGGAGCCGGAAAGCTCTTCGACGGACGCCGCCTGCTGCGTTGAGCCCTGCGCGAGGGCCTGCGCGCCGCCCGCGACCTGCTGCGAGCCGCTTGATACCTGTTCTGTGGAAGCGTGTATCTCCGAGAACATATTATTAAGGCTGTCCGCCATATGCTTCAGTGATCTCCCCATAACGTCGGCATCGGAGAGAAGTTCGATATCCGCTGTCAGGTCTCCGTTCGCGACGGTTTCAAGTTCTTTAGAAATATTCGTGACATGACCGACGAAAGCGGCGATACCTCTGCTTAAGTCCGCGATCTCATCCTTTCTCCGGGTAAAGCCTGCGATCTTTTCGGATTCTTCGGGCCTGAGAGCGACATCTCCCGTAGACCCCGCTTTTTTCATATAGTCGGCGATAAAAATAATGGGTTTGCTTATTATGCCTGAGATATAAAGTGACATGAAAACGCAAACGACCACGGCGATTACTATCAGGACAATATTGATGCGCTGCATCAATTCGGCAATGTTTATACTCTCATCGTCTTTCATATTGACCAAATCGATGTAGCGCTCCTGCATTTCGGATAATATCGATATGACTTCCTCTGTTTTCGGGTAGATGTCTTCTTCGAGATAATCCGCAGCGGCCGTATTATTTCCCGCACTCAGGTATTCCACTACGATCTTCGCATCGTTATGCATAGCCATATGAGGATTGTCGATTCTTTTCAGCAAATTCAGCAATTCCGGGTCTCTTATATTCTTTGCCGAATCACTGTCATACCAACGGCCGAGAGCACAGGTACCGCCGTCCAGCGAACCTCTGAATTCACTGCCGTACAGGATCGACTCCGTCAGGTCCTGCCTCCATACGTAATGCGCGTTCAGCACTTTTAAAACGCCGTCGCTCTCAGTTTGCAGTTCTTTCAATTCCGTTGAAATGCCGTCGAGCATAATTGTGGAAATCAGGCCGACGGCGCCCAGAAGAACGGCGACAACAGCCATTACAATAAATCCGCTGAGTATCCTTGCTCGAATTTTCATTTTTTTACCTTCTTTCGGTCAGAGCAAATCGAGCCCGCTCATTTTCACCGTTTTCATAACTATATCATATGTTTAATCATTGCGCAAGCACGCAGCCGAAGCATTTTAACAGTTCTCGGCAGGCGCGGCGTTGCGTTTTACCGATCTCATGCGATAACAACCGCAAAGCGGTCATTATACGTTTATTTAAATCCTTTCGCTCTCCGCTTGCGCGGAAACCGCGAAAGATGATATATTATACCATGCAAACATGGTATAATAACAACCGCAAAGCGGTCATTATACGCTTATTTAAATCCTTTCGCTCTCCGCTTGCGCGGAAACCGCGAAAGATGACATATTATACCATGTGAACATGGTATAATAATGATATAAGCATTTTATTTTCTGCGCTCAAGCCGGAGGCAAAAAACGTATGGACGTTTTGGTCGGTGATATCATAACCTTAAAAAAAAAGCATCCCTGCGGCGCGGTACGCTGGCAGGTGCTGCGCGTCGGCATGGATTTTAAACTCCGGTGTACGGGATGCGGACATGAAATTATGAACGCAAGGGGAAAAGTTGAGAAAAACATAAAAGAGCTCGAACGAAACGGGGCTCCGGTCGACATAAGAAAAAAGACATAGACCTTGCCGGCCTGCGCCGGAATCATCCGTCTTTTTCAAGGGGGCGCTCGAAATCCGCGCGGATGCTGTCGACTCTCAGCCCGTCCATCGCAGTGACCGTAACAGTCATGTTGCCGAAAACAAAGCTTTGACCCGGTTCGGGAAAACCGCCGAACATCTCGATGGTCCACCCGCCGACGGTCGAACTTCCTGTTTCAAAGCCGGCTTCATCGTATTGTATCAGTTCAAGAAAGCTCGGGATGCTCATGTCTCCGTCGATCTCACATGAGCCGTCCGGAGCTTTTATGACGTCGTGAACGATCTCATCGGTCTCGTCCCATATTTCTCCCACTATCTGCTCCAAAACGTCTTCCATGGTAACAATGCCCATAGAGCCGCCGTATTCGTCGGTTACCACGGCAATATGAGTTTTGGCGCGTTTTAATTCTCCGAGAACGGCCGGGAGCTTAATGGTCTTATAAACATAACACGGCTCAATGAGCAGCCCGCGAATATCCGGTTTTTCATTTTCCGTCAACGCTTTAAAATAGCGGTTCAGGTAGAGTATTCCGATTATCCGGTCGACGCTGTCTTCATAAACAGGTATGCGCGAATACGACGCGTTGTCAACGGCAAGCGCTATCGCGTCTTCGGGGTCGCCTATATCTATAGCGACCATGTCAACGCGGGATGTCATGATCTCGGAAACGGACACTTCAGAGAAATCCAGCGCGGCTTGAAGCAATTCGCTTCGATCCACGTCAATGACCCCCTCGTCCTCAACGGTTTCAATGATAGACTGCAGTTCTTCGACAGCCGCTTCCCGGTCGGGTCTCGTCTCCGCGTCTTTAAGGGACCCCATGATGAGCTTAACGGCGCCGACAGCGATGATCGTCAAGGGTTTAAGAACGACAGTCAGTGCGCGAACGGCAAACGCAAAGGATATCGCGTAACGATTGGCGTTTTTTTTGGCCGTTATTTTTGGGATGGCTTCGCCGAAAACAATGATAAGCAACACTACGACCGCGGCGGCGAGCGGCGTATAGGCTTCCCCGGCAGCGACAATGGCAAATACGGAAGCCGCGGAAGCCGCGGCGATATTCACAAAGTTATTTGCTATGAGTATCGCCGACAGGCTGTGATCATATTTGTCTATGATCGAGCAGGCGCACGCGGCCCGTTTCGACCCGGCTTCCGTCGCGCTCTCCAGCCGCAGCCGGCCGGCAGATGAATAAGCCATTTCCGACGCGGAGAAAAACGCTGAGAGGACAATACAGACCGCGATGCACGCAGCGTAATACCAAAGCTGCATTATTGCTCACCGCCTTCCGGCTCGTCCGAGGGCAAGGCGGCGCGTATATTCAGTTTCATTATCCTGTGCTGTATCATTTTTGAAACTGTTACGGCAAGGTCATTATACATGAACCGGTCGCCTTCCTTAGGCATCAGGTCAAAATGCTCATATGCCCATTCGCCTATGAGTTTGTGCTCAAAATCGGTGTCTTCCGGGTCGTCGTAATCCATCATGTCAAACGCGTCTTCCATATCGACTCCGGCGTCGATCTCAAAACTGCCGTCCTCGCACACGGAGAATTTTTCGACGACTTCATCGTCCTCGTCCCATATCTCTCCTACAAGTTCTTCGAGTATGTCTTCAACCGTAACTATGCCGAGCGTACCGCCGTAATTATCGGTAACCACAGCGAGATTGAGCTTTTTTCGGCTCATTTCCGAAAGCAGCTCGTTTATTTTAATGCTCCGGTGAACAAAATAAGCTTCATCAAGCAATTCCTCAAGATCGACGCCGCCGCCCGGGCGAAGATAAGCCTTTATATATTTTCTGATCTGAAGTATGCCGATGATGTTGTCTATGCTGTCTCTGTAAACAGGCAGTCTGCTGTGTTTTTGTTCCTTTATGAAATTCAGTATCTCCTCATGATCATCGGAAACGTCAAGGGCTTTAACATCCACGCGCGCCGTAAGCACGCTTTCGGCCGTAACATCCGCGAACATTAAAGCGGAGTGCACCAAATCGCCGCGATCGGCGCCGAGATCGCCCTCGTCTTTCATGGTTTCGATGATATCATAGAGTTCTTCTTCGGTCACCGTGACCTCAGCGTCGCCCGGCGTCAGTTTTGCCGCGGCGGACCCCAAAGCCGTCAGAATCTGAGTTACAGGCTTAAAAATCCTCATAAAAAAGCACAGCGAAGCCGCGCAGCCGAGCGCAAACTGTTCGCTGTATTTTTTTGCGACGCTTTTCGGGAGTATTTCACATACAAAAAAAACCACAACGGTCGTGATCACCGTTCCCAAAGCTGCGAACGGCAGACCGAAACGCCGCGTTATAATGACAGTCACCAAAGCGGCGGCAGACATTGTAACGATATTTGTACCCGTCAGCATCGCGCTTATCGCGATGTCAAAATTATCGAGTATAAAGAGGGCTTTTCCGGCGCGCCTGTCGCCCTTTTCATACCTGGTTTTCAATTTGATCTTATTTGCAGAGGCATAAGCGGATTCCGCAGCGGCAAAATATGCTGATAAAACCAATAAGACTATTATCAGAGATAATAGACTGCCGTCGTCCATTTAGACAGATACACTCCTTTAATTCGCTTGATTCGTTTTTTAAGATATTTCCGGGCCGCCGCCATTATAGCATGCAGCGGGGGCGGAGTCAACAATATCGGCGGCGGCGAGCGCCGCTTTTGCATTTGGCCCGGTTTTCAGGCGGAGCGCCGGGAGAGCTTCTGTTCACTCATAGTATTCCGGAAATTTTTTACAGTCGTACCATTGATTTGCGTCGTGGCATATCCACAGCTTCCGTCCCGTCTCCTCTCTGTAACGCTTGAGCATTTCGGTCTGCCGAACGGCCAGTTCCAAGCTCCAGGGATTCATTATGTGACGCGAATCATAGAGTTCATCTTCCGAGTGCGTCGCGTCCATTGTTAAGAGCATCTCATTCCCGCTTTCAAAACGCACGATAAAAGACTGGTGTCCCGCCGTATGACCCTTGGTGTCGAGGCTTATCACGCTGCCGTCTCCGAAAATATCATACTCCGGCACATCAGGTATAAGCTCAAGCTTAAGGTCCCGGACCTCTTTCGCGAATTCCTTGGCCATATCGCGGTCGAATTTACCGTATCCCGGGGTGGCGGGGTCGTTGACAGCTTCCCATTCGTTTTTGCGGATATGAAAGGTCGCTTTCGGGAAGAAAACATTTTGAGCGCAATGGTCCCAGTGGAAATGGCTTATCAATACATGTTTCACATCGTCTGCTGTTTTTCCTATTTCCGGCAAACACTTAGATATCCCGGGACGGATACAGGCCATGATCTCAAGTTCTTCCTCCGGTATTCGCGACAGCTCCACTCCGGTGTCGATGAGTATGACGCCGTGTTCCGGATGCTCAAGCACATAAAGTGAAATAACGATAAGCTTTTTATATTCGCGCGTCGTATTCGGCGCCGAAGGAAAATGATCGGGCGTTACAATATTTCCGCACTTTTGCATATACAGCTTTTTTATCTTTGCCATAAATGACCCTCCGTAATGTCTGTTTAGTCTCAGGGCAGGTCTTCTGTCTCGAAAACGCTTTCAGATCACGTCCGTACATTGCGCAAGAACCCCCGGGGAGATCCCGGAGGTTCCTTCTTTTCGCGCGGTCTTGTCAGACGCCGTACAGCGCCGTAGGCAGCCATGTGGCGATCGCCGGGAAAGCCATGATCAATACCATCGCTATAAGTATACATATAACGAACGGCCAAACGCCGGCGAATATCGTATACAGCGGGACGTCTTTGCAGAAGCCTTTCATAAAGAAGCAGTTCAGGCCGACGGGGGGCGTTAGCCCGCCGAGTATGAGAACAAAAACTATCAAAACACCGTACCAAACGCCGTCATAACCGAGTCCTCTCAGAATGGGGCCGAATATGGGGACGGTTATGAGGATTATGGCAATACCGTCAATAAACATGCCCATTATGAAATATATAAGGATTATGGTCCCCAATATCACCCATGTGGCGACGTCAAGTCCGGTAACGAACTTCGCCAGTTGCGCCGGTATTCCCGAAAGGGCGAACATACGCCCGAAAAGGCCGCCGCAGGCAATCATAAAAAACACCATCGCGGCAAGTTTAGCGGAAGAAACAAGGCAAAGCATCAGTTTTTTCCAAGATACTTTCCTTTCGATCAACCCTATGACAAGCATACCCATTGCGCCGACGGAAGCGGCCTCGGTCGGAGTGAACCAGCCGACGAACATGCCGCCTATGGACAGCAGAAATACGATCAGGACTTCGATCAATCCGCCCTTACGCAAAGCGGTAAAGCGCTCGGCCCATGTGGCCTTCTCCGCCAGAGGCGCTTTCTCGGGGTTTTTTCTGACCACGAGCCATATGGCGGCTATCTGCAGAATCATAAGCAAGAGGCCGGGGAATATTCCGGCAATGAACAGGCGGCCTATGGATTCCTCCGCCGTAACGCCGTATATAATCATCGTCGCGCTCGGCGGGATAAGCACCGCCAACGACGCGCCCGCCGCTATACAGGCCGTGGAGAGGCTGGGGTCATATTTTCTTTTGACCATCTCGGGATACGCGACTGTGACCATTGTGCCCATGGTAGCCGGTATGGAACCGCAGATCGCTCCGAAAAACGCGCAGGCGATCTGAACGGAAGACGCGATACCGCCTTTCATATGGCCGATGAATTTGTCGGCGGCATTGAACAGGCTTTCTCCTATTCCGGAATAGCTTGCCAGAAATCCCATAAGGCCGAATATGGGCGCGACCGTAAGAGTATATGACGCGAAATTCTGGAAAATATCCGAAGAAACGGCTTGAAACGCGGCTTGCGGAGATCTTATTATGATTATTCCCACCACCGCGAAAAACATCATCGAAATGGGAACGGGAAGGCCCAAGAACATAAATACGATAAATCCTATGAGTGAAATCACTCCTACAATAACAGGCGACATATTCTCAGCCCCCCTTTAAAATTCGCTTTTGATGACGGCGTCTGCCGCCAGCTGGTCTATCGTCAGTTTTTCATTCTGCAGGGTCTTGTGTTTTTCTATCATATTGTAGATTTTTATCAGGAAGGACACGATGAAAAAGAAAAATCCTATACAGATGATTATTACCAATATCCAGTGCGGCAGCAGCAAAACGCCGGTCACCGCGCCGTTATTGTATTTCTGCCCCACCATCAAAATCTGGTTGTACAGCACATAAGCCATACCGAGCGCCGTCAAAACATACATTGTAATGCCGAATATATTGGCAATACGCGGTCTCATTTTATCAAGCAGGACGCTGACAACGATGCTGCCGCCCGTCAGTTCGTTTTCCGCGAGCGTAAACGCCACCACCGTAAGCATACCGTACTGCACTATCTCATAGACGCCTGACACCCCGGAATTGAAAAATCCTCTCAGGATAACATGCACACAAACCGTGATACACAACAGGAGTATCACTATTCCCGACAGTTTTGAAAGCAAAGACGCAAAGGTCGAGAAGGCCGAAATGAATTTTTTCATATTTTGCCGTTACCTCTTTCTCCCGGTATCACGGAACCGGATTACTCGGATATCGCGATAACTTTCAACTTGGGCTGTATCCGGCATAAGCGGCGGCCTGCGCCGCTTATGCCGTTATCCGGTGCAAAAATAAAACTTGAACTGCGATCAATACACAGCGTTGTATTTAGCCGAGAGTTCCCTGTACAGCGCCAATGCCTCAGGTCCTCCGTTGACGCCTTTTGCGTAATTCTCCTGAATGGGAGAGTTAAGTTCTCCCATTTTTGCTATGTCCTCGTCGGAAAGTCTGAGTATCTTCAGTCCGTTGTCCGCGAAAATATCAATGGCTATAAGAGCGTCGGCGGCCCTGCCGGGCGCGAGAAAATCGTTGAACGCGTCGTCCGTGGCGGCCTCGATGGCTTCCTTTTGGCCGGCGGAAAGCGAATTCCAAACGTCTTTGTTCATAACCATTATGTATGAACTGATAAAATAAGGATCCAACGTGACGCAGCTTGTTACCTCATACAGCTTTGCGACGTTCCCGGCGTGCATCATGCCGTAGAAGCCCTGAACGACGCCTGTTCGAAGCGCCTCATAAACCTCGGAAAAAACCATAACGGTCGGGAAGATGCTGTATGCTTCAAAAATCGGCACAAAAGCCGCCATGCAACGGATCTGTTTGTCGACGAGATCGTCAAATCTGTCAACGTTAAAAGTGGTCATAAATCCGCCGTTGCCCTGTCCTATTGCATAGAGCAGCTTGAAATCGGACAGCTCGGGAAGATCGAGAACATTGAACCATTCTCTGAACGCGTATGAGGCGGCTTTATCGCTGTTAAAAGCAAAGCCCGGGTATTCGAGGATGGAAGCTACCGGCAACTGTCCGGCTCCGTAAGCCACGGGGAAAAAAGTGACGTCAGCCAATCCGCTTCTGACGGCGTCGAGTTCCTCGTCGCCGTTGCAAAGCGTCTGGCTCGGATACATGGTGTAGTCGACGGTACCGTCGGTATAGTCTCTTATCATGTCCAGATAGTGAGCGTTATCAAGCGTCGTCGGATCCGTGTCGCCCAAATAGATAGCGAAGGTGAGATTGATATTTACGGGTTCGTCCTTCGGCGCCGGGTCATTGGTATTTGACCCGGAAGCCGGCGGCGGTGTTGCCGCCGAGCCGCCGGAGGCCGGCGGCGGTGTTGCAGCGGCGTTGCCGCCGCCTCCGCCGCCGCAACCGGCAAACAGCGCAAGAGCCAAAACCAAAACCAATATGATGCTGATCGGTCTCTTCATATACCTGCACGCTTCCCTCTCTTAATACACGGGCATTATGCCGTTCCATTTAGCGGCAAGCTCGACCAAGAGAGCAAGCGCCTGAGTCCCGCCTTGGACGCTCGCTGCGTAGTTGCTCTGCAACGGAGCGTTGAGTTCGCCCATCTTTTTTATGTTTTCATCATCGAAGCGGATAGCCTCAACGCCGGCCGCCGCAAAGTCGGCCAAGCAGGGCTCAACTTCAGCCTGACGTCCGGGAGCGATGTATTCCGTCCAAGCGCCTTCCGTGGCGACAGTGACGGCTTCCTGCTGATCGGGCGTGAGAGAGTCCCAAACTCCTTTATTAAGGATCATGATATAGGAACTCATGTAATAGGGGTCCAAGGTGCAGTACTGGGTGACCTCAAAAAGTTTGAACGTATGCGCCGCGGCAACCATGGCGGTCGCGCCCTGAACGACGCCGGTACGCAGAGCCTCATAAACTTCGCCCATCGTCATCGCCGTCGGGATCATGCCGTAGGCTTCCATGACCGGGATCAAAGCCGCGCTGGTGCGCATCTGGACGCCGGTAAAATCTTCGACCGTCCTTAAAGGAGTGGTGGTGATGAAGCAGCCGTTGCCCTGTCCGTACGCGAACAGGAGATGGAACTCACTCAGTTCGGCAAGCTTCAGCGTGCTGTGCCATTCGGATATCGCGTGAGCCGCGGCTCTGTCGTTGGCATAACGCACGCCGGGGTACTCCAGCATGTAGGTCAGCGGCAAAAGGCCCGCGTGATACGCCGCGCTGCAGAAAGCTACGTCGCCCAACCCGCTTCTGACGGCGTCGACCTGTTCGTCAGCGGCGCAGAGGGTAGAACTTGCATATAAGGTGTAGTCGACCGTGCCTTCGGTGAATTCTTTTATGGCTTCAAGAACGTTGCAGGCATAAATCGTCGTGGGGTCAAATTCGGGGAGATATATCGCGAACTGGAGGTTAACCTTCGTCGCGTTTGAGAAATCCCATCCTTCGGCTTCCGGCGGCGGGGGCGGCGGGGTGGCCGGCGCTATTGTTTGGGTCGGAGCGGCGGCGGGCGGCGGGGTGGCCGCTGTGTTTCCTCCGCCTCCGCAGGCGGCAAGCAGCGCGAACATCATGACCAACGCTAAAACGATACATAAGGTCTTTTTCATCTGTTTCTATTCTCCTTTTCAGTCTTATTTATTTCGCTGAGTTTATCTGTCCGCAACATATTGCGGATATATTCCGTTCCATTTTGCAGCCAATTCGTGAATCAGCGCAAGAGCTTCGTTTCCGCCCGGAATACCGGCGGCGTGATTAACTGCCAAGGGTGAGTTCAGTTCGGCCATCTTCGCTAAGTTTGCCTGGTCAAAATAGATGACCTCGACTCCCGCCGCCTCAAAATCGGAAATACAGCCTGCCATTTCATCTTCCCTGCCGGGGGCGATGTATTTACTGAAAGCATATTCCGAGGCAGCTTCAACGGCTTCCTGCTGATCGGGGGTCAGAGAATTCCAAACATCCATATTGAGCGGCATAACATAAGTACTCAGGAAATACGGGTCCATGGTGCAGTAGTCCGCTATCTCAAACAGCTTGAAAGTGTGCGCCGCCATAACCATAGCCGTCGCGCCCTGAACGACGCCGGTCCTCATGGCTTCATATACCTCGCCCATGGTCATCGCCGTCGGGATCATCCCGTAGAGCTCCATGACCGGGATCAAAGCCGCGCTGGTGCGCATCTGGACGCCTTTGAAGTCTTCGACTGTCCTCAAGGGGACTGTGGTATGGAAAGCGCCGTTGCCCTGACCGGAAGCGAACAGGATCTTATAATCCTTCAGCTCGGCAAGATCCAGCGTTTTGTGCCATTCGTTGATCGCGTTGGCGCGGGCCAAGTCGTGAGCGTAATTCACGCCCGGGTATTCCAGTAAATAGGAAACAGGCAGCGTGCCCGCATAGTACGCCACATTTGTGAACGCGATGTCCGCCAGCCCGCTCTTAACCGCGTCCAGCTGTTCTTCGGCGGCGCACAGAGTCGCCGAGGCGTGCATGGTGTAATCGACTGTGCCTTCGGTATAGCTCTTGATCGCGTCAAGGAAATTGGCTGTGTATATTACCGTGGGGTCAAAATCCGGCAGCCATACCGCGAATTGGAGATTCACTTTTGTCGCGTCTGAGAAATCCCATCCTTCGGCTTGCGGCGGCGGGGGCGGCGGTGTGGCCGGCGCTATTGTCTGGGTCGGGGCGGCGGCGGGCGGCGGTGTGGCCGCGGTGTTGCCTCCGCCTCCGCAGGCGGCAAGCAGCGCGAACATCATTACCAGCGCCAGAACGATGCATAATGTTTTCTTCATCTTTTCTTTTCCTCCGTATAATATATTTATTTATTTTTATTCGGTATGCTGCTTAAAAATATTCGGGATATATAGCGTTGTATTTCGCGGCCAGTTCCCGCAGGAGCGCGAGGGCTTCGGTACCGCCGGGAACGCTTGCGGCGTAATTACTCTGGAGAGGAGCGTTGAGGGCGCCCATTTTCGCTATTTCTTCATCGCTCATATAGATGACCTCTACACCTTTTTCTTCAAAGAAAGCGAGGCACTCAGGCACTTCCCCCTGACGGCCCGAAGCGATATATTCCGCGAAACCGAATTCCGTTGCGGCCTTTACGGCTTCCTGCTGATCCGGAGTAAGTGAATTCCATACATCCTTGTTCAGAGTCATTACATATGAGCTGACATAAAAGGGATCTATGGTGCAGTATTTTTGAACTTCAAAAAGATTAAATGTGAAAGCCGCCGGGATCATGGCCGTTGCGCCCTGAACGACGCCGGTCCTCATAGCCTCATAGACCTCGCCCATGGACAGAGCGGTCGGGATAAAGCCGTAGGCCTCCAATACCGGGATCAGGGCCGCGCTGGTGCGCATCTGCACGCCTTTAAAATCTTCGACCGTCCTGATGGGAACGGTGGTGTGCAAAGCGCCGCTGCCTTGGCCGTAGCCGTACAGAAGATAGAAGTCTTCAAGTTCGGCAAGTTTCAGGGTTTGATGCCACTCGTTCATGGCGAAAGCGGTCGCCCTGTCGTTCGCATATTGCACTCCCGGGTATTCCAGCATGTAGGTCAGCGGCAAGCTGCCCGCGAAATAAGCCGAAGCGTTCATCGCAATGTCGGCCAAGCCGCTCTTGACGGCGTCGAGCTGCTCATCGGCGGCGCACAGCGTCGCTGAGGCATGCAAAGTGTAATCAACGGTGCCCTCGGTGTATTCCTTTATCGTCTCAAGGAAATTGCAGGCGGCAATAACGGTGGGGTCGCCTTCGGGCATATAGAGCGCGAATGCGAGATTCACCTTTGTCGCGTCGGAGAAATCCCATCCTTCCGCTGCCGCGGGCGGCGGCTGCGTGCCGGAGTTTGAAGGCTGACTTTGAGTCGGAGCGGCCGCCGGGGGCGGCGGCGCCGCTGTATTGCCTGAGTTACCGCCGCAGGCGGCAAAAAGTGCGAAAGACAATACCAACGCCAAAACGATGCACAGTGTTTTTTTCATCTTTTCTTTTTCCTCCAAAAATATTTTATATTAAACCCTTCCCGGTCCCGGCGCGCTGCTTTTCGTCGCTGATACGGCGCTTATGACTTTTTTGATATACGGGAAGGAATAATATACAAACACCGCAACGACCGGCAATTTGCGTATCGCCGATCATTTGCTGTTACGTATTCATTTGTTATTTTTTTTCCGGAATTTAACATTATATATCATTTTATATGACAAAAATAAAAATTACAATATAAAAATACAAAAAACACGTCATAAAATCAATAAATATTAAAAATATATTAATATTTTGTTAAACAATTCCTTAAACCCCCTCGATTTCGCCGGTTTTCGGCCGTGATCCGCATTTCGGTCAGAACCTGTCTCTCATGAGATAGTACTGCACCCGGTCATATTTATCGAGCAGATATCCGAGGTCAGCCGGTATTTCCTCGGTCAAAACACCGCCCGACACGACCGTTTTGGTCTTATGGACGAGACTTGTATGTTCTTTCAACTCACGGTTTTGCTTCATCAGCTCATTCCCGCCCCAACCGGCCGAGTCAAAAATAAGCGTCATAAAAAAGCAGGGCGAGATATCACCGCCGCGGCCGATGAATTCTTTGCCGAGAACGTCTTTTGCCGCGCCGTTAGCCCAAATAACATACGGAGTGCCGTAGTAATTGTAAAAACCGTCTTCCCGGCTCAAATCGAGATTTATCCCGAGCTCCTCATAGATCCGGGCCCCTTCTCCCATCCACGGCATATGATCGCCGAACAGCGCAATAATGACCGGCTCGTCCGACCGGCGGAAGTATTCGATAAAATCGCGCAGGGCCTCGTCCGTTTCATGTATGCCGGCGAAATAGTTTTCCGCAATATTGCGCCCTTCCTCCGACATATCGGCATTCGCGATATAGTCAACGCCGGATTGTCTGCGGTCGCTCTCATAGGGGCCGTGATTCTGGTATGTCACACTGAAGTTGAAATACGGCCGTTCTCTTGAAGTCGCCTCCTCAAACAGCTTTACCAAATCTCGGAAAAACTGCCCGTCGTGCATCATGCCCCATCCGTCCGGCATGGTATAGCGCGTCTCAAAGAAATAAAGCGAATCAAAGCCCAAATACTCAAATACATTCTGTCTGTTGTAGAACCACCCGTAACACGGATGGCAGAATTCCGTAAAATATCCCTGCTCGCCGAAATAGCGTGCGTAGGAAAAAGCCTTTTTCCTGTATTCGTACTTTACCGTGCTGCCCGTAATAAATGTGCGTTCGGTATCTATCGTGTCTCCTGCAAAGACGTTCGTAATAAGATTTCCCGATATGCTTTCATCGCGCAGTACCCGGAAATACTCATAAGGATCGGCGCCGAACTCAACGCCGAGCGCGGAAAAGTCGCCGTACGCCTCCAACTGCAGAATAATCACATTGACCTTTTTATTTTCCGATATATCGTCATATGCGTAAGACGCGAGGATATTCTTCGCCTCGGACCTGTCATAGCCCTCCGGTCTGCCGTCTCCGAGCCGGACGGTGCTGTTGATGAACGGATAAATGAAACCGCGGCACACATATTGATCGGTTTCGGACCATTGCGACATAACCTTCCCGTTTGACATCCGGATATCCAAATTCGAGGTTTTTTCATAGACATCCGGGCTCCTGTAAACAGTCGCATAAAGAAAAAAACCCGAAACCAAAAGCGCCGCCAACCCCGCGGCGCGGCTCTTTTTCCCCGGCATCCGGGCTTTAAACAAGAAATATGATATCGCCGCCGCCGCGGCAGTTGTTATTATCACCGCGATGACAGACGCTTCGATAAAAATATAGTTTCCGCTGATTCTCGCCGCCTCGATCATATACACGGTGTCCGACGCCAAAAGCGGGTCGCCGCGGGCGGCTATTTTGAAATAATTTATAAGAGAGAAAACGATTACGATGAGTCCGGACAATAAGACGCTCATCCAAACTCTGTTTGCGGCCATGTATAAAACAAATACCAATATGAGGACGGGTGCGAAATTCAAAAGAAAAAGAGACGCATTTTGAAAGTATGAGAAAAAAAGCTCCCTGCCGTAGCCGTGCCGTGCGAAATACAGGCTCACAGAGGAGAGGCCGGCCGACCATATGAGCAAAACGCAGATATTCACCGCCCAATGCAGGCTGCGGTACAATCCGTTTTTTTCCGCCGGGGGCTTATAAAATAAAACCTTAAAAACCGCGTTCATACCGCTCAATAAACTGTGCGTTCCGCAATATACTCTCTTATTTTTGCAATGGGAATACGTTCCTGAGACATGCTGTCGCGTTCACGCACGGTCACCATGCCGTCCGCGGGGGAAGCGTCGTCGCCCACCGTTTTAAAATCAACGGTCACGCAAAAGGGAGTGCCTATTTCGTCTTGTCTGCGGTATCTTTTACCTATGCTGCCCGTATCGTCAAAATCCGCCGAGAAGTCCTTCAAAAGCCCCGAATATATCTCACGCGCCTTATCCGTCAGTTTCTTTGACAGCGGCAGCACCGCGCACTTGAAGGGCGCGAGAGCGGGATGGAAACGCAGCACCGTACGCATATCCTCTTTTCCGTCCTGTTCGATGATCTCCTCGTCATAGGCGTCCGTGAGGAAAGCGAGCAGGACCCTGTCCGCGCCGAGCGACGGCTCGATTACATAAGGAATGTATTTTTCATTGGTCTCAGCGTCGAAATACTCCTGATTATCTCCGGACGCGGTTTGGTGAGCCGCAAGGTCAAAATCAGTGCGGTCGGCGACCCCCCATAACTCCCCCCAACCGAAGGGAAAGGAATATTCAAAATCAGTCGTGGCTGCGGAATAGTGAGAGAGTTCCTCTTTTTCGTGGTCGCGAAGGCGCAGATTCTCTTCCGACATGTTGAGCCCGAGCAACCAGTCGCGGCAGAAGGCCCGCCAAAACTCAAACCACTCCGTGTCCGTTCCCGGCTTGCAAAAGAACTCCAATTCCATCTGTTCAAACTCGCGCGTTCTGAATATGAAGTTGCCCGGCGTTATCTCGTTTCGGAAACTCTTTCCGATTTGGCAAACTCCGAAAGGCAGACTTTTACGGGTAGTGCGCTGTATATTTTTAAAATTCACAAAAATCCCCTGAGCCGTCTCGGGCCGCAGATATATCTCCGAGGAGGATTCCTCCGTCACCCCTTGGGCGGTCTTAAACATCAGGTTAAACTTGCGAATGCCCGTAAAATCCGATTTCCCGCAATGAGGACAGCATATTTTGTTTTCCCGTATATACGCTAAAAGCTCGTCATTGTCCATGGTCTCGACTCGGACACTGTCAATGCCTTCCGCCCTGCAGCGCTCTTCGATGAGCTTGTCGGCTCTGTGCCGCATCTTGCAGCTTTTGCAGTCAATGAGCGGATCGTTGAAATTGACGACATGCCCGGACGCGGCCCAGACTCTCGGATTCATGAGTATCGCCGAATCCAGCCCGACATTATACGGACACTCCCGCACAAATTTTTTCCACCACGCCGCTTTTATGTTGTTTTTCAGTTCAACGCCCACGGGGCCGTAGTCCCAAGTATTCGCGAGTCCTCCGTATATCTCGCTGCCGGGATAGATGAACCCGCGGTTTTTGCATAAAGCAACGATCTTTTCCATCGACTTCTCAGAGTTCTTCATCGGTTTTTCCTTTCTATGCCGCAGTTAACGCGCAGAGCCGGTTTATTTTCAGAGTTTAGCACGCCCGTGACCAAAAGGCAAGATTCAACCGCTTTGGGTTTGTAAACGTATGACAAAATGTATATAATGGCTCAGGTGATATTTGCCCTGCGCTGACAAGAGAAAAACCGAGGAGGAGGGACCGGGTACGCAGCGGTTGAAAACGCTTGCAACGCGCATTTTGCATCCCAACACTTTGTTGATATTCCTTTTGGCGCCGCTCAGCGCCGCGGCACTGATCTTTACTTTTACCGCAGGCCGTGAAAACACGGTCATCGGTTATATTTCCTATGCTCTCTCGGCATATGCCACCGCTGTTCTTACGATCAACATTCCCGAAGTATCGGCCCGGGCAAGAGCGCTCGTCCGCTCAAGCAGGATTTGGTCGCTCATATACGGCAATAAATACGGAAACCGATTTATAACGGACTTGCCCTACAGAGCGATCGTATCTCTGTATATGTCATTATTCATGAACACGCTTTATGCGGCGTTCAAACTGATCGCCGGTATCAGGTACGCCTCCTTCTGGTACGGCGCTGACGCCGTATTTTATTCCGTGCTCAGCGCGGCCCAATTTCTGATGCTTCGTCATGTACGAAAAAAGGAGACCGATTTGGAGAATGAGTACAGGCAGTACCGTTTTTGCGGTTTTCTTCTCTTTGCGCTGAATACCGCTTTCACGGGAGTTGTCTTTCAAATCGTACGGCAGAACATGGGATACCGATACCCGGGCCTTATGATCTACATTGTGGCTTCTTACGCTTTTATCTGTATGGCCGTCGCCGTTGTCAATGTTATAAAGTACCGCAAGCTGAACAGTCCGGTCCTGTCCGCGGTCAAAGCCATACGCCTCGCCAAAGCTTCAGTGGCGATGTATTCGCTCCAAACCGCCATGCTCATCTCTTTCGGCGGGGAGGAAAGCGAGGCTTTCAAAAATCTGATGAATGGTCTTACCGGCGTCGGCGTATGTCTTTTTATATGCGGGTTGGCTGTGTTTATGATCATTCGGGCGAACAATAATCTAAAGAAACACCGACATTAATAATTCAGAAACAAAACTCAAACATTTCTCTAACGTCATGCAGCTATTATGAGTCCCGAAGATACCGAAAGGAGGCTGCGATCATGGTCAATATTTTAGTGCTGGAGGACGACGTGAAACTCAGCCGGCTTATCTGCACATATTTGAATGACAGCGGCTTCAAAGCAAAAGGCTGTCTGCGGGCCAATGACGCCTACGATGAGATGTACAACACTCTGTACGACTTGATCATTTCGGATATTATGATGCCGGAGATCGACGGCTTTGAGTTTGCGGAAACCGTGCGCCGGGTAAATAAGCACATCCCCATACTGTTCATGTCGGCAAAAGACGATCTGCCTTCCAAGCAAAGGGGCTTCAGACTCGGCATTGACGATTACATGGTGAAGCCGCTTGAGCTTGACGAGCTTCTTCTCCGAGTCAGGGCGCTGTTACGGCGCGCGAATATAGAGACGGACCGCAGGATAAAAGCCGGAGATCTCGAATTGGACGCCGACGCCATGAGCGCCGCGGTTAAAGGAGAAGAAATCGCCGTGACCACGAGGGAGTTCAATATACTGTATAAACTCCTGTCCTATCCGAACAAGGCTTTTTCAAGGTCCCAACTCATGGATGAATTTTGGGGCATCGATTCCGAAACGACGCTGCGCGCGGTCGATGTTTATGTGACAAAACTCAGGGACAAATTCTCAGACTGCACCGGTTTCAGGATCGTTACGGTGCGCGGGCTCGGGTATAAGGCGGTGCTTGAATGAGAAAAAGGCCCGACGTCCGGCGCATGAGAGCGAAGTATTTCCCCGTAACGATCTTCATCCTTACATTGGCCGTTATGGTCATCATGACGACGATACAGAATTTTTTATTACGCGCCCATATCGATTATGACTCCATATCCCCGCGCTCAGTCATAATAATGGTGACTTTTTGGCTCCTGATCTCGGCGGCCTTTACCGTATTTACGCGCCGGCAGATCAAAAAAAGCTATGACGGTCCCATGCAAAGACTGGCAAAAGCCACAGAGGCTGTGGCGAGCGGCGACTTCTCGGTATATGTCAGGCCGCTGCATACAAAAGACAAAGCGGATTATTTGGACTTTATGACAGAAGATTTCAATAAAATGGTAGCGGAGCTCGGCAGTATCGAAACACTGAAAACCGAGTTTTTCTCAAACGTATCCCATGAGATCAAAACCCCGCTCTCCGTCGTGCAAAGCTACGCGGAACTGCTGCAAAGCGACGGCTTGACGGACGAAAAGCGAAAGGAATACGCGGCGGCCGTTTTGGCGTCCGGTAAAAAGCTGTCCGGCCTCATAACAAACATCTTAAAACTGAGCCGGTTGGAGCAGCAGAAGATCCGGCCTGCGCCGCAATGTTACGACCTGTGCGCTCAACTGAGCGAATGCGCTTTGCAATTCGAGGACATTTGGGAAGAAAAAGGCATAAATTTTGAAGCTGACTTGGAAGACCGCGCCTTGATAACAGCGGACGAGAGCCTTTTGGAGATCGTTTGGAACAATTTACTGTCCAATGCGATAAAATTCACCGAAAAAGGCGGCTCGGTGTCGCTTGCGCAAAGCTCAGCGGATGATGAATTCATCGTATCCGTCTCCGACACCGGCTGCGGGATGGACGAAACCGCGCTGAAGCACATTTTCGACAAGTTCTATCAGGGAGACACTTCTCACGCCACGGAAGGCAACGGGCTCGGTTTGGCGCTCTCGCTTCGGGTGCTGCAATTGTCCGGCGGCACTGTCACAGTAAAAAGCGTACCGGGCGAAGGCTCTGAGTTTACCGTCCGGCTGCCCGTTGAATACGAAAAATCCGAAAGGGGCAAAGAATTATGAGTGCCAATGAAGTCACAAGAGACAGCAAGGATTATGTCGGTTATGATTACAAGACCTCGGTCGTTGACGGCGACAAGATCTCCATGTACCTCGACGCATACGAAAACTTCGGTTGGGTCACGGACGATTCGATAGCGCCGAGCCGGTTCATCGGAGCGGTCACACTGAAATTAAAACGCGACCGAAAGATACTGAACAAACCGGAACTGACGCGTCTGCAGCAGCATTTTGAGGCATGTATGGATGAAATCACAACTCTCGAAAACTCAAAGGCAAGGACAGCGACCGTTATTTCAATGGTGACAGGGATAATAGGCACCGCTTTTATTGCCGGCTCCGTTTTTGCCGTAACCGCCGAACCGCCGGTCATTTGGCTTTGCATTGTTCTCGGTATACCCGGCATAATCGGCTGGGCGCTTCCGTATCGCCTGTTTAAGTATTTTGTTAAAAAGCGGGCTCTGGCGGTAACGCCGCTAATCGAGCAAAAATACGAAGAGATACATGAAATCTGCGAGAAAGGCAACGCTCTGCTCCACTAAAGATGACCTGAAATCATGACGCAAGGAGGGGAAAAAAATGTGGCGTTGGATCATAGGCATTGCCGCCGCGGCTTTATTGGCCGCCGCAACCGCAACCGTGGTAAAAAACCGAAAGACCGGCACAGACTGATGTGTCGTGACCTGTCCGGACCGCCCGTGTTCTCAACAGACCGGGCGGCTTTTTTTTATGCAAAATCCGAAATATTCGTTTTAATATTTTTTAAACAAATCTCTGACAATTCTCAAACACGGGCGCTTTAAGATGCGATCATCAGCCGGCTCCCGACCGGCCGCAAAGTCGGAAATAACAAAGGAGAGGGAAAAATGAACGCTATAGAAACCTTTGGTTTGTCAAAGACATTCCGTAATATCTATGCTGTCCGGGACTTGAATCTGCATGTTCCGGAAGGATCCGTCTACGGTTTTATCGGCGAAAACGGCTCCGGCAAATCCACTACGGAAAAACTGCTTTGCGGTTTGCTCGTGCCGAGCGCCGGAGAGATCAGTCTTTACGGCAGACCGTATACCGACGCCGGAGTGCGCGCCCGAATGGGAGTATTGATCGAAAATCCCGGCTGTTTTCCCGAGAGTACCGTATATCAAAATCTACTGATGCAGGCGATGAATCTCAATATCAGCAAACCCAAATCGGAAGTTGAGCGCGTCTTAACGCTTGTCAGCATGGCCGGCGCCGCCGATCGAAAATTCAAGCAGTGTTCCCTCGGCATGAAACAAAGACTCGGCGTGGCTCAGTCGCTTCTCGGCAGGCCGAGGATGCTGGTGCTGGACGAGCCCATCAACGGCTTGGACGCAGACGGTATGAGGATAGTGCGTGAAACGCTGACAGAATTGAACCGCGAGGAAGGCGTCACCATTCTGATCAGCTCCCATATCCTCGGCGAGCTTTCCAAAATCGCCACACACTACGGAATCATCAGAAACGGCACGCTGATAAAAGAAATGCAGGCGAGCGAAATGAGCGAGGAATGCCGCGATTTCGTGTTTTTGAAAACGGGAAACGATATGCGGGCCGTCAGCATACTGTCGCAAAAATACAAGGAGATCGAGCAAAAGGACGGGGGCGTCCGCGTCTATGATGAAACGGAAAGCTCAAACGTCGGCAGTTTGATGTACGCGAACGGAATCCCCGTCAACGAGATAGCCTTTAACAAAATCGGCTTGGAAGAATACTATCTTAAAATAATGTCCGAAAGAAAAGGAGGCAACTGAAATGAACGCTCAGTATACTAAAGCCGGCAAGGACGCATTTGAATCCCCGACATTTGTCAACCGTGTAAAATCAATGCTGAAGCTCGACTTTTACAGGCTGTTCCATACCCCGGCTTTTTACATCATGCTTGCCGTTGCCGCGATCATCCCCGCGATGATTATCGGGACATCCGGCATGGACCCTCAGGGGGCAAGCTCAGGAAGTCCGGGTCATTCCACCGCGCCGGCTGCCTCCGCCGTCGAATTCACCAACGTATGGCAGCTGGTCGAATCGACCGGCGGCTCCGCCGTAGCCGATGACCCTCTTGATTTCGCGGGTTTCGCAAACATAAATATGCTGTTTATTTTCGCGGGGCTGCTTATGGCGATCTTTGTCGCCCATGATTACAGCTCGGGTTTTGTCAAGAATATTTTCACCGTTCACTCCAAAAAGACAGACTATGTCATCTCAAAAAGCGCGGCCGGGGTCTTCGGCGGCGCGGGAATGATAATCACATACGTTGCGGGAGCGGTCGTCGCGGGGCTGCTTACGGGGAAAGCGTTCGACGTCAATTTAAGCGGCCTTGTACTGTGCCTGATCTCAAAAATGTTTTTAATGGGCGTGTTCTGCTCGCTGTTTTTGGGCATAGCCGTGTTTTTCAGAAATAAGCTTTGGCTGACCATAGTTTTCACCTTCCTGTTCGGAATGATGCTCTACCCTGCTGCAAGCGTCGCAACGCTCAGTTCGACCGTGATAACAGCGGTTCTCACTCTGGCGGCGGGCTTGATCGGCGCCGGCGTATTCGGCCTTATATCCGGATCTATACTTAACAAACGCGACTTGGCATAGAAAAACCGCGGCGCCGCCGAACTTCGAAATGCGCCCCGCGGTATTTATATCGGCTGCCGCTCATCTCCCGCGGCGTCACATTAATATTTTTCTGACAATTTCCTGACAATTTCATAACAATCAAGCTCTATACTGCGATCGACCGGCGCAATACTGATTAACGAGGAGAATCGACATGAATGTAAAAGAAAAAATCAGCAGTTTTGTATTGGACAAAGCGATGGATCATATATCCGGCGATCCCGAGACAAACCTTCCCGTACTGTTGGAGCGGATCGACGCGCTCGGCATCCCGAGTTTTGAGCCGCAGTCAAAAGTGTTTCATGAGGTCTTGGACGACACGGATAACAACTGGTACAAATATATCATGGGCCTGTGGCGCGATACGGATAACGACGTTCTCAAATCCGTATTCCGGAATTTTGCGTTAAAATCCGTTTTCGGTCTTCCCAAGCAGAAAGCCCTGTCGGAGAAGTACGGCTGCAATATCCCCATATGGAGCCTTGCGCGTTTATCCACTATTCCGATTCCAACATACACGAAAAGACCGTGCTTGAAGCCCTGCGATCCCCGCTGTTCATGGCCTATCATGATAATCAGCCGTTCAACGAGAATCATCTGAGGGTTTGTCCCCTGCTTGACAATCCCGACGCATTGATCGAAATGGTCGAAACGTCAAACGCAATATCCACCGATATGCAAGATCCGGAGAATGTGCGGGAGCTGAGCGCGAAATGCGAAAAAGCGGCCGCGAGTTGGGCAGTCGCGGCAAACGGACTGTGGGCCTCTTCGGGGCATTGCGCCGGGTGCAAGGCAAATAAGAGCGCGTGAGGCAAAATATGAAGAACAGAATCGTTGTTGACAGCTGCTGCGACTTGACGCCGGAAATGAAAAGTGAGATGGGCGTTGTAAGCGTCCCCTTGATAATGATGTTGGGGGACAAAGAGTTTCATGACGATGAATCTCTCGACGTGGTCGGGTTCATGGAAGAATTGAGAAATTTTTCCGGCAAACCCGGCTCGGCCTCCCCGCCGCCGTTATTCTACCGGGAAGCCATCGAAGCCGCGGACAACGCCTTCGTTGTGACATTGTCCGAGAAGGTCTCCGGGTCCTACAACAATGCCGTCGCGGGAAACGATATGGCGGCGGAAAACGGAAGCGGAGCGGCTTTTGTCTTTGACTCCAAGAGCGCTTCGGCCGGCGAGACGCTGATAGCGGTCAAGCTGCATGATTTGATCAGAAGCGGCATGTCAAAAGAAAAGATCATTGAAACCGTAAATCGGTTTATCGGCAACATGAAAACATACTGCGTTTTTGAAAACTACGATAACTTACAAAAAAACGGGCGGCTGAACAAAATAACGGGATCTTTGATACAAGTGCTGAATATCAGGCTTATAACGGGAGCTGACAGCAACGGTGAATTTGCCCTGTTTGATAAATGCCGGGGCGTCAAGAATATGATACAACGGCTTCTCTCCCTTATTGAAAACAGCGGGAAGGAAACTCAAAATGAAAACCTCGTTATAACTCATTGCAACAACCGCGGCTTGGCGGAGCAGCTGACGGCTTTGATCAAAGAACGGTTTGATTTTAAGAATATCTATATCGTGCCGACCGGAGGGCTGAGCTCTCTTTACGCGGACGACAAAGGGATCGTTTTGGCTTTTTGATTTTGCACTTTTTTTCACGTTCCTGTTCGGGAAAACGCTTCATCCGGCGGCAAACATCACTGAGCTCAGTTCGTCCGAAACCGGCGCCGGCGTATTCGGCGCCGGCTTCGGATTTATCCTTAACAAACGCGACCCGGCACAGAAAGCCGCGGCGGCGCCGTGCTTCGAAATGCGCCCCGCGGTAATTATATCGGTTGCTTTTCATCTCCTGCGGCTTCATACACTTTTTGCTTTACAGCCAAGAAAACCATGTCACATTTAATATTTCACGAACAATAAATAAACAAAACATAAACAAAACGCCTGTATGATCGGCATGTAAAGCGGATGAAAAATCATCCCGACATGAAAGGGGCAAATAAGAATGAAAAAGAGTAATTTTATCGCAATGATCACGGGAGCCGCCGGAGGCATACTGTTCGCCGTGGGAATGTGCATGTGCCTGCTGCCCGAATGGGAAGCGTTTGACCCCGGCTTGGTCACGGGAAGCATCGGCGCATTAATACTTTTGCTTACGCCGGTCGTATGGCGCAAGGCCGAGGGCAAGACGCTTCGCCTGAACGCAAAGACGGTGGGCGTCACGCTGTTCGGTATTGCCGGCTCGCTCGCGCTCGGCGTCGGGATGTGTTTTGTAATGCTGTGGAACAGCATCATCCTCGGCATGATCATCGGCGTCGTCGGTATCATCATGCTGCTTTCCCTGATCCCGATGATCAAGGGTTTCAAAAAAGTCGGCGCGGAGGTGCGGTCATGAACAAAATTATGAAAGCGGAGAAAAAGATCGAGAATACGGTCGTGTCCGGCTATAATGCGATCGAGGGCGGCGTTACGGCAGGGTACAAAAAAATAGAGGACGGCGTTGTGGCGGGGTATAAGAAAATCGAGGACAAATTTGTCAAAGCGTTTTTGACGCCGGACGGGGAAACCCCCGAAAAACAGGGCAGAAGCGCGGACTGAAGCAGCCCTCACTCCGGCAAAACGGCAACAGCTTCTTGGTCGGCTATGCTCCCCTTTCATTTTTTCAAATCTGTTACGTTCGGATTCAACGCAGTCACGAATGGCGCGGCTGAGTTTTTGGATAGTGGTAATGATAATCGTGTTGTTGTTTTTCTTACTGAGTAGATTGTCAACGAGTTCCCGCTTATTATCAATTCCCACGATAAGCGTATTAGCCGTAACGTCGCCGGAAGTCAACCCCGTGTTGTATTCGGATGCAAACTTGCCAAATTCGTTTTTGGTTTGGCTGTCCAAGTCCTTGCGGTCAACAATCATAACCGTTCGGGTAACGCCTACGGCTGACTGTGCAAGAAGTTTTGTCGCTACGAAACTTGTAATGGTCTTACCCGAACCTGTGGCGTGCCAAATAAAGCCGCCTTCATGCGCCGATGCTTGTTTTTGGATTTTCTTTATTGCGTGTACTTGATATGGACGAAGCACCATCATGAATTTTTGACTTTTCTTGTCGTCTACCAAGATAGTAAAGCGGCTTATCAGTTCATGCGCCATCGGTATACTTAAAACGGTACGAGTGAAGTCAAACAAATCTTCGACCGGCGTGTTGTTTTCTTCGCGCCAATTAAATAAAAATTTCTTTGCGGGCTTGAAATCGTGATTAGAGCTTGGTCGCGCAAAATATTTTGTCGCAACCTTATTGCTCACGACCATGATTTGCACCGTAGCGAAAATGCCATCGAAAAATCCCGCTTGTGAATAACGCTCCATTTGGTCAAAGGCTTGATGGTAGCCGTCTTTGGCGTATTCACTTTTCAACTCTATATGTATGACGGGCAACCCGTTTATAAGCAGGGTAACGTCACCGCGTTTAATATGACCGAAGGTATCGGGTACGATTTGATTAACAACCTCATAGCCGGAAATACCGCCAGCAATATCCCTGTTGCTGAACAACGTAAGCGCAACATTGCCTTTTGAATTATCTTCGCGTTCAATGGAGATTTGTGCAATGCCGTTTTCGCCGCGTAACCATTGGGATGCTAAAAACGGTGATTGGGTTAAACGTCTATATTCGTTTTTCACTTGGGCAAATTCGCTGTCGGTTAAAACCACGCCGTCAAGCTGCGCTATATTGATACGGTTAATATGCGCTCTAAGGTTTTCCCAAAGAGCGGCTTCCGTTTTTATATCGCTTCTATAAGTCCACCGGTTCTCACGCTCGGTCAAGATGCCAATAAACGCATTTTCAATTTGTGCCTCATAGGTCATGAATTATTCCTCCATGTTTTTGGCATCACCGTTATTTTCCGAAACCATTTCTATAACATCGTGAATTTCATAATCAAGCGCATTGCATATCCGTGCAAGCATTTCAATCACAATACAACGCCGCCTGCCTGTTACATCAATATTTGTGACAGGTGAACAAAATTATTTGGCGTGTTTTCGATATTTCATCGAGCAGTTCAAGCGCGCGGTCCCGGCGCTCATCGTCCGAATCCGAAAGAGAGTCGTCCAATATTACGGGGCATATTTCTTTGTCGGGCAGCGCGAGCTCGCAGATCGCGAGCCTTAAGGCAAGGTAGATTTGACCCAAAGTCCCTTCGCTCAAAAACAAAGAATCCCGCGCTGCAACGTCCCCGCTGCGCCGCGCGGCGGCGTTATAGGCCCGGTCGAAAACAAGCTCATCGTATTTCCCGTCCGTGATCCGGCGCAAAAGAGCTGTGGCTCGCTGCCCGAGGAGAGGAGAAAAGCGGTTTTGCATCTCCTCGTTTGCCTCTCGAAGCGTATTGATCGCAAGGTCGAGAGCATCATATTGAAATGTCAGTTCTTTCAGTTTCGACTCAATGCATCCGATCTCCGATTCAAGGACCATGGGGTCGCCCGTGGCTTTACAGCGGCCTTCGGACGCAGCCAATTCCTCGCATACAGCGCTCAAGGACGCCTCTGCTTCGGCGAGCTTGCGCTTTGCCGAAACCGCTTCCGGTGAATTTCGGTCGAACCCCTCGAGGAGTTCGTTCTCAACCGTAAACCGGGAGATCTCGGCCTCTTTCAGCTTTGTTTTCACCGCTTTGCATACTTCGCCGGCGTTAACCCATAAATCGTAGGTCCGTTTATATTCTTCGAGCGAATCGAGAATCTGTTTGCAGTCCCTGACGTTATATTTATTGAGCAGTTCGGCTTTCAGAGCGGCCGCTTTGCCGGCTTTTTTCGAAAGCGCGATCGACGCCGCCGACATAACAACGGCAATCAACGCCCCCGCCGCTCCGACGGGATAAAGCGGCAGCGACGTGAAATAACCCAAAATCGAAGATACGGCGCAAATAACGAGCGGGACCATCCAAAAATAAGCGGGAATCTTTCTCGCGGCGGTTTTTTCCGCGGCTTCGGCGGCACTGATATCAGCGGACGCCTCAAGGCCGGCGTCCTCCGGAGCGCGGCCATAAAAAACGCTCTTTAAGAGCATAGCTTGCAGTTCGTCCCGGTTTTCTTCGGCGCATTTGAGTTCTTTTTCATACTCGGAAATACTCTCCCTTATATCGGACATTTTGAGCCTGATCTCGTCAAACTTGCCGCTCATGCAATCCTCCAAGGTTTTCTTTGCCTCGTCCCGGATCGTATTCGCTCTGTCCGACTTATCCCGGAGCAGAGATCTCTCATCGGCGGCTTCGGCAAGTATTCTGAGTTTTTCCTTTATTTGCCTGTGTTCCTCTTCGACTTCAGGGATCCTGCCGAATTTGTTGAATTTGCGCCGCCGCTGCCTTAACCGCAACTTTTCGTCGGCCTCGGTATATGAGGTATCCTCCTCCCCCGTGGATACAATGGCTGCTATTCGCCGTTCCAGATCCGGACCGGGCGTCACGGCGAGAGCGGATTGGCCGATAAAGCAACTCCTTTCAAATACGCTGCGGGGAATCCCCAAAATCTCTTCTCCGGCGTTTATGCCGTCCAAGCCGAATACCGGATCGCCTGTCCCGGTATATGTCGCTGCGAAATCGCGAAAAGGCAGTTTATCTGATTTTGAAAGGCGTCTCAGTGTTATTTCTCCCCCGGCATACTCAATATCCATAACGCCCTGCATCAAAGACCCGTTCCAGGGCAAATATTTCACCTTATCCGGCTTGAAGCCCGCGCGTTCGCGTTCCGAGTTGTCGACGCCGTACAGCATAGCCCGGATGAACGCGCACCAAGTCGATTTGCCGCTCTCGTTCGGCAGTCTTATAATATTCAGGCCGTCCTTGAGTTCAAGCGAGTCTTTATCCAAAACGCCGAAGGACGCCGTCATTTTTTTGATCTTCATATCAGCGTTTCCTCCTCGCGATTGTCAAGCGCCGCAAGTCCGTATTTCACCGCCGCCGACACGAATTCGCGCTCTTCTTCGGTCTCGGCGGCGTCGAATTTTTGTCTCATTTTCGTGAGGAAAAGCCCGCGAAGAGTGTCCCCTCCCGCTTTTTCCCAAATATCGCGGCGAAGGACCGTCTTATCCGACACGGACAGTTCAAAAAATCTGCCCTCCGTTTCGCGCAGTATGGCGGCGGTATCGGGCTTAACGTCGCATTCGCCGGTCAAAACGATTCGGCAGATGTCGCGGGTTGTGTCATGCAGGGGCAATCCGGCTGAAACGGCTTTTGAAGCAGAGGCGTGCCCCGACACGTCGATTCGCAGTATTTCATATTTTCGGCCGCGCAATGATAAGAATTTCAAGTTCCGGTTTTCTTTGCCTATATCGGCAATTATGACCCCTTTGTCGCCCGTCTCGTCAAAACCGCGGCCCTCCGCGCACCCGGGCCAAGCGTAAACCGTGTTTCCCGCTCTCATAAGACCGCTGAATGTGTGGTTATGCCCGAGCGCGACATAATCCATTCCGCTCGCTTGCAGGTCGCTCTCGGAAATCGGATTGTACGCAGAGTCTTTGACGCCGGCCTCGCCGTGTATCACCATTATATTCAAAAAGTCCGCCTTTTCGGTATGGCAAAAACCCTCAAGCAGCGGCGGAGAGGATCTGTCCGTGAACCCCGCTCCCCAAACGCGGACTTTTTGTTCGGGAAATTCTTTATACTCTATCGCGGATTTTTGAAAGATATGTATATTCGGTTTTTTGTTGAGGCGGGCATACGGGGATTTTGAAGAATAATAATCATGGTTGCCGGGGGATATGAAAACAGGGATCGACAACCTGCCCAAGGTCTGTTCCGCCATTTCGGCCGTATCGAGATACGCGCTGTCGCTGTCGAGGATATCTCCTGCAAGAAGCATGATCTCAGCATGTTCCTTTTCGGCCAAAAGCGCGAGTTTCAGCAAAAGGCCGCGCTGCTCTGAGCGTCTTAACGCCGCTTTCCCGGCGCTGTGGGACTCAAACGGCGAATCAAGATGGAGATCGGCGGCGTGAAGTATCCTGACAGTATTCATGTCAATCTCACCGCTTCCGCTCCCGCGCATTTTCCGGTCTCCGAATCGATCTCAAAAATCGCGCATTCCATTTTAGCGGGCCCCTGCGCCTCTTCATAGCGGCGCGGCGGATCACCCAAGAATTTACCGATCGACTGTTCGGGTTGTATCCCGATGACGGATTCGGCCGGTCCCGTCATACCGACGTCGCTGATGTATCCCGTTCCGTTCGGCAAAACGCGCGCGTCGGAAGTTTGGACATGAGTATGGGTGCCCCAAACCGCCCCGGCTCGGCCGTCCAAAAAATATCCCATCGCGCAGCGTTCGCTGGTCCCTTCCGCGTGCATGTCCACTAAAATTATGTCCGATTCAACGTCTTCGAGAATTGCCGAAACCGCGACGAACGGATTATCGGTATTTGAGTCAAGCGTGTATCTGCCCAGCAGATTAATAACGCAAACACGTCCGAACGGCGTTTCATAAACGCCGTAACCTCTGCCCGGGCATTGCGGCGCAAAATTCGCCGGTCGTAAAATGCGGTCGTTGGCGTCGAGATAGGGCTGCAGCTCTTTGCGCGTCCAAGTGTGGTTACCGAGAGTAATAACATCCGCCCCGGCCGAAAAAATCGCGTCGGCCTGACGCGGAGTTATGCCTATGACGTTGGCGTTTTCTCCGTTGACCACAGTAAAGCGGATATCTTTTTGTTTTTTGAAGACGGACAGCCGATCCTCCAAAAATTCGATTCCTTTTTTCCCGACCACGTCTCCGACGGCAAGAATGTTGACCTTCATGAACAGATCCTTTCAACCCCAATTCCGGTGCGTATTTATATAATAGTATATCACATTTTTCATAAGCCGGCACTCTGAATTTTCCGGTAGCATTCGCCGGAAAAATCCGGTATAATCCGACTGAAAAATTATTTAAGGGGATAGAACCCATGAAAAAACCGGCAGATAAAAACGCTTTTGCAGCAAGCGGCCTTACCCTGAAAACACTTCTTCCCACCGGCATTCTGATAATCGCGATCATTGCCGTTTTGTCCGCCTTATCCGTCCTTGAACTGAATAATGTTTACGGGAGAGTCATCAGCGCCACGACGGACAGATTTGACAGCGAAGCAAGGATCGCGGTGGAGACTGTGATCGGCTCTCTCAAGGCAAATCATCAGCGGTATCTCGACGGCCTCGTCTCCGAAGAAGAGTCATATGAGATCGCGAAAACGATCGTCCGTAACGCAAGATACAGCAGCGCCCCCGGCAAGACAGACGACGGTTATTTTTGGGCGGACATGGCCAACGGTTACTGCGCCGTCCACTACAATCCCGCGAATGAAGGAGCGATGCGCTGGGACGCGCAGGACCAGGAAGGGACGCATTTTATTCGGAATTTCATAAAGCTCGGCGATGAGGGCGGAGGGTTTTCGGATTTTTATTTCGGCAAACCCGGCGATGAGAGCGGTTCT
>Ga0082212_10001231_pt1 | contig 37649 bp, 29 predicted proteins | sample TergutNt197P3_FD_71548 | JGI IMG/M metagenome (GOLD analysis project Ga0082212, IMG submission 71548) | Neocapritermes taracua P3 segment gut microbial communities from Petit-Saut dam, French Guiana - Nt197 P3 | ecosystem: Host-associated > Arthropoda: Insects > Digestive system > Gut ...
AGGGGGAAACAAGAATCAAGGAGGAGGTGGCAAAACTACCCCGGGTCAGACCGTACCGGAAGGAGCTCCAGCGGTAGCAAAAGAGGCTAAAGCTGCAAGCGGGGCTAAAGCTACAAGCGGGGGCAAAGCTGGTAGTAGTGCAAGTGCTCAGGGTCCGGGGAATGTCAGGAATGCCGATGCTTTGTATCCCGGTAGTGGCGTACCATGTTGCTGGGAAAAATGTTCAGTTTAAAGGAATGACGAAAGGAGGAGTTCCTGACTGGAAAATAAAGCAGAGTCTTTCTCCTCTGGACATTATTCGTAGTGGGAGGGTTCGAAAATCTTGAGGAGACAAATAAATAAATTTATGAATATTGTTGACTTCAGAAAACGAACGAAGTGGAACGGCGGTTGTGATAGGGTTTTTGGGAATTGGCAATTGATTGATGTGCATGATACTCCAATAGTTTTTACGGATACTAATGAAATTGATTTCTATTGTTACAATGGCAAGGAGGTTTATCTATTGCGGTTACGTAATCGCAATCAAGAAACGTTTTCTGTTGTTCCTGGAGATAAATATGGGAGACCAATATATCTAATTGCTGAATTACCGATTGTGGCTATCGATAATGAATTTTTAGAACATGTATTATCGAAATTCAACATTGATTGAAGGAAGATTCATCATCATGTGTAGCGGCGGATTCCGACGTTGGAGCCGCCGTTTCCCTGCGCGTTCATAAAAAAGAGAGCGAGAGGACAGAGATGAAAAGATATATTTAAACAGATGCCCCAATTGCGGCAATAAACAGAAGAAACAACAGCCGAAGACGGCCGAAGACAGCAGAAGACGGCAGTTTACCGCTTACTTTCGCACAGGGCTTTTTTTTGCGTGGTATAAATGATATAATGAGACAGGCTTCGACGTGTACTGCTGCTTGTCGAAATTCCACGAATTTTGATAATTTTGCGACATCAGCAGGGTCGATCAAGCCTGCGCGAAATATCGTGACGTCTTTGTGTGCTGGCCGGCGCGTGGGCATAAAGAAGGATGGAGAGAAGTGCTTTTCAGTTCGGTTATTTTCCTATTTGCCTTTTTGCCAATATGTCTGATCACATATTATCTGACGCCTCGTCCCATGAAAAACGGCGTTCTTTTGCTGTTTAGCCTGTTTTTTTACGCCTGGGGCGAGCCAAGATATGTGTTTCTCATGATCTTGTCCATTGTTGTCAACTATTTTGTGGGTTTGGCTTTGAGCCGGCGCCGCCACAAGACTATTCTGGGTCTTGCCATAGCTTTTAACTTGCTTGTGCTAATCTTCTTTAAGTATTGCGGTTTCCTGATAAGCACGTTTTTTGGTATGACTCATTTGCCTTTTGTTCTGCCGGATTTCGTAGCCAACATCGCGCTGCCGATTGGAATTTCGTTCTATACTTTTCAGATTCTGTCTTATATTATCGACGTTTATCGGGGGAAGGCGGCGGTTCAGAACAATATCCTCAGCCTGGGGCTTTATATTTCGCTGTTTCCTCCGTTGATCGCGGGGCCAATTGTTCGTTATAACGACATTGCCCGGCAAATCGTTTCCCGGACGGCGGATCCGGACAAAATCACAGCCGGAATCAGGCGTTTCATTGTTGGATTGTCCAAAAAGGTGCTCCTGGCCAATGTGTTTGCCCAGACAGCTGACAAGATTTTTGACAGCGCTTTCCCGTCGTTGTCAACCCCGATAGCATGGTTGGGTATTGTTTGTTATACGCTGCAAATCTATTTTGATTTTTCCGGGTATTCCGATATGGCTATTGGCTTGGCGAAGATGTTCGGTTTCGATATCCCGGAAAACTTCAATTACCCTTATATCTCCCGGTCTGTGCAGGAATTCTGGCGCCGCTGGCATATTTCTCTTTCGTCGTGGTTCCGCGATTATGTCTACATTCCTCTGGGGGGAAGCCGCAAGGGGAAGGGGCGGGTTTTATTCAATTTGGCGGTGGTGTTTTTCCTGTGTGGGCTGTGGCACGGCGCGAGCTGGAGTTTTGTGGCGTGGGGGTTGTACCACGGCGTGTTTTTGATAGCGGAGCGGCTTTTCTTGAAGGACGTGCTGGAGAAAATACCCCATTTTCTGCGCCACGTCTACTTGATCACCGTCATTATGGTGGGCTGGGTTTTCTTCAGAATTACGCAAATTGCTGACGCGGCGGCCTACCTGCACATTATGTTTACACCCCATGCCGGCGACGGCGCGTTGGTTTCGGCCACAATCGGGCTGACGCCGCATCTGGTCTTGGTTTTGTTGGTCGGAATCCTGGCTTCGGCGCCTGTGGCAGGCGTGGTCAGGGCGAGAACCCAGGGGCGGACGGCGTTGAGGAAAGGATTGGCGGCGGCTGAACTGGTGGTACTGGCGCTTTTGTTTATGATGTGTATCGCCGCGCTAGCCAGTGATTCGTATAACCCGTTTATTTATTTCAGATTCTGACGCTGTTCAGAATGGGTTCCGCCAGGTAATGGATTGGTTGGAGACTTCACGATCAATACGGACAAGGTGAGAGGGAGAGAGTTGCTATGAAGAGCCAGTTGGATATGAAGGCCCAGACAGATCTCGAATTGGGCGAACCGGCATACACTCCGGCAGACAGCCTGAATGTGCCGGGGAACAGACCGCGACACATAATCCTTTGGATAAAACCGCGTCTCCGGGGTCTGGGCAGCAGAGTCCTTATTGTTCTGTTTATCCTGACGCTGCTGACGCCGATGGCGGCGATGGAGCTTAAGGTGCTGCCGGTGACCAATTATGAAAACAGAACGCTGGCTCAGAAACCGGCGGCGTTTGATCTGTTGGACTGTTGGACGTTTTTCTATGGCTATGAGGCTTATCTCGATGACAATTTCGCTTTTAAAAATTCTTTTGTTGCTTTGAACAGCGTCTATAAAGGATTTTTAAGAGCTTCAGCGTCCAATCAGGTGGTTTTCGGGAAGGACGACTGGCTTTTTTACACAAGTCCGGGTTATCCGGCTTCAGATCCGATTATGAGTTACATGGGGCTGAACAGGTTCCGCGACGATCAGCTGGCGCAGCTGGCGGCTAAATTCACTGCTTTCGATCAGAAGCTTCGAGAAGAGGGGATTGTGTTTTTCCTGGTGATTCCGCCTAATAAGCATACGGTTTACGCTGAGATGTTGCCAAATGACATCAGGGAAAACGCCGGGGAGTCACGGATGGCCCAACTGATTCAATATCTGCGGGAGCATACAGATGTTCGGATTATCGACGTGGCGGAGCCGTTGATTAGAGAACACACCCAGCGTCAGCTGTACTACAAAACGGACACCCACTGGAACAGTTACGGCGCTTATATCGCTTATGCCGAGATTCTGAAGGCGCTGGGGGGAAATCCTTACAGACTGGAAGATTATGAAATTACGTCCTATAAAGTTCATTCAAAGGATCTGGCTCGTATGGCGGGGGCGACATGGCTTGAAGAACAAGAACATGACTTCGTTCTGAAGGACAAGAGTGTCAAACCAGAATTGATTGAGGGGACGTTTGACTCAGAAAAACTGGCGGTGCATACCAACCACGATCCAGGGGCCCCTTCACTGATGATTTATCATGACTCCTACAGCGCCGCGCTCATGCCATTCTTGACGCCCCATTTCAGCAGAACCATCAACAAGTGGTTGCTGTGTCCCAACGCCAGCGAGATTATTGAGCGCGCGCCGGATTATGTGGTCTTTGAGATCCTGGAGCGGAATCTGGAGTATTTATTTGATAAGGCGTGTTTGACAGTTGACAGTTGACTGTTGACAGTTGACAATGGACACTATACGATAAAAGAAATTCAAAATGAAAGTACGAGCGCTTGTGAAAATTGTCGGCATTGATTTAGGAACAACAAACAGCTTGATAACGTTTTGCGATAACGAAAACGGCATCAAGATTATACCGAACAGGTTGGGCAAAAACCTCACGCCTTCCTGCGTCAGCGTCTCCGAGACCGGTGAGCTCTTTGTCGGTGAGATTGCCAGAGAACGGCTCGTCACCCATCCTGAGCTTTCGGTGGCGGGGTTCAAACGCTACATGGGGACAGGCAAAAAAATTGCTCTGGGATCCCGGGAGTTTCTGCCGGAAGAGTTGTCGTCCCTGGTGGTTCGTTCGCTATTGGAGGACGCCGAGATCTATTTTGGCGAAAAAGTGGATGAGGCCGTTATCAGTGTGCCCGCGTATTTTAACGACGCCCAGCGCAAAGCGACCAAACGAGCGGGGGAACTGAGCGGCTTAAATGTGGGGAGAATTGTTAACGAGCCCACGGCGGCAGCCATCGCTTACGGAATCGAGGAGAAGGCCAACCATACCAAATTCCTGATTCTTGACTTGGGTGGAGGAACCTATGACGTATCGTTGCTGGAACGGTCGGATATGGTCATGGAAGTCCGCGGTGTCTCCGGAGACAACTTTTTTGGCGGCAACGATTTCACCGAAGAACTCATGAACATGGCCGCGGACAAGTTTGGTCTCGATATCAAAGAGATGACGCATAAAGACCGGGCGATCCTGTTTAAAAGCTGCGACGAGGCGAAGAAACTTTGTGGCCCTCATCCGGTCATACCGGTAAGCGCGGTTCTCGAGGGCAAACTCAGGGAAACCGAAATCAAAAGCGACGATTACGAACGCCAGTGTAAGGAGCTGCTGATTCGGTTGCGCAAACCCATTGAGAAGCTGCTCCATGACACCAAAGTCAAAATTGATGAAATTGACAGCATCATCCTGGTGGGCGGGGGAACCCGGCTTTCTTTCATCAGAACCTATATCAGCCGTCTGATTTTGAAATTTCCATGCTTCAGCATTAACCCCGACGAGGTTGTGGCCATCGGCGTGGGTTATCAAGGGGCCATGAAAGCCCGCAATAAGAACATCAAAGAGCTCATCTTGATCGACGTGTGTCCGTACACCCTAGGGACAAGCGTCAGTGTGGAACGGGGGAACGGAGAATACGAAAGCGGGCATTATCTGCCGATTATTGAGCGCAATACGGTGATTCCTGTGAGCCGTATGGCTACCGTGTCCACGCTTACGGACAATCAGAGAGAAGTGCGGGTCAAAATCCTTCAGGGTGAGAGCCGGCTCTCGCAAAACAACATCTTTTTGGGGGAATTGACCGCGGCGGTGCCACCCGCGCCGGCGGGACAGGAGTCGGTTGAGATCAGATACACCTATGACATCAACGGCATTTTGGAAGTCATCGTTATGGTTCTGTCTACGAAGGTCACCAAGAAGATTATTATCGAGCAGAATCCTGGGCAGATGTCTCCCCAGGAAATCGAAGACAGGCTGACGGAATTAGCAGCGCTAAAGATCCATCCCCGGGATGAAGAAATGAACAAACTCTTGTTGGCCAGAGGGGAACGCCTGTATGAAGAGAACCTCGGCGACGAAAGGCTATACGTTGCTCAATGTATCGAAACTTTTGAAAGGGCGCTGCATACCCAGGATCGGGATGCCATCAAACACGCCCAAGTGGTTTTCGCGCAGCAGATGGATGCCATTGACAGCAATATTTTTAGAGGATAGGGTTGAAATGGATTGTTGGACAGTCTTGGCTATTGAGAAAACAACGGATAAAGATCAGGTCAAAAAAGCCTATTACGCCAAACTGCCTCATTTTCACCCTGAGGACGATCCTGAGGGGTTTCAGAAGCTGAAGGTCGCCTATGATGAGGCCATGGCTTACGAAGAGGAGGATGCCAGAGAGGAAGATACATCCGATATCGGCCTTTGGATGACCAAGGTTAGGTCCCTTTATGCTGATTTCTTCAGAAGAATTGATGTGGCCAACTGGGAGGAGCTCCTAGATGATCCGGTGGTGGTTTCTTTGGCGGCCAGTCTGGAAGCCCGCTACCAGGTGCTGGTTTTTTTGCTGGAACACTACCGACTTCCCCAGGCGGTGTTTGCCCTGTTGGCGTCCACGTTTAGCTGGAAAGAGAACCACAAGGATCTCACAGAGACTTTCGCGGCAAACTTCATCGATTATCTGCTGGATCAGGCAGAGAATGAAGGGTTGCGGTATGAGTTGTTTGTTGAGGAACCTGGCAAGGACTATGAGCGTTTCGTTGAGAACTATTTTACCCTCTTCTATAATTTGATCCCGCCTTTGGAATTGGATAAAGCCGCTGACCTTATCGCCGAGACAGACACTTTGGACATCTCTCATCCAGACTACACGCTGCAGAAGATCAAAAACCTTTTGCTCAGTGAGGCCCATGACAAGCTGGATCAGTGTTTGGTGCTGAGAGACGCCCTGCTCGCCGAGTATCCGGACAAAAGAACCTACTACGCGGCCGCCCATATCGCCTATGGGCAAGAAAAATTTGACGATGCCATATCCTGGCTGGAGAAATGCCTTGCCCTTGGTGGCAGCGAATACGCCCATTCGGCGAGGATGTTGTTAGCCGATTGTCTGACCAGTATGGAATTGTATGAGGAAGCTCTCGCAAAATATGAAGAAATAAGAGCGGATTTGCCGGCTTCTGATGAGCTTTTTCACCGAATCCGTTATCTGCATATCCAGTTGGCCGATCAACTCAAAACCGCTATGCCCGATGATGAGGCAAAGCTCAAATATGTCAGCCATTGTCTGGCGGCTGACAATTACGATTGTGAGGAAACTGCCGCCGCTATTGATCCCGCCAAGGTGAACAGGCTGGAGTATTGTAAGACTATGGGCGCGGTGTACGGGGGCCTAAAAAAAATGAGCCAAGCTGTGCCCTTCTTTGAGGAAGCGCTGATCGAGGTTCGAGGTTCGAGGTTCGAGGTTCGAGGAGAGAAGGCGGAACCCGGTGACGGCCAACGGGATGACCCAGGGCGAACCCCGAACCCCGAACCCCCAGACGCGGAACCCCCAACCCCGCGTACAACGCCCCATAACCGTGAGCTCAGTGAACTGCTTTCCGATTACGGCTGGGCGTATGTGGAAAACGATGTCTTTGAGAAGGCTGTTGAACTGTTTGACGCGGCCATTGAGGCGGATCCTGCTTTTGTGCGCAGTTACAACAGAAAAGCTTATGCTTTGAACAAAATGGAACGCTATCGAGAGGCCCTGGTCTGTTGCGACGTTGTGTTGGAACAGGCGCCCTATATGTCTGCTATGTTGAGTAAGGCCAGGGCGCTTCTGGGTCTGGGCGACCACACAGGCGCCCTGGCTGTCGCCGACGAAGCCATAGCGATTGCTCTTTATCAGGAAGCTTTTCGCATCAAACTAGAGTGCCTTTATAAAATGGCGAGATACGACGAGGCGGTAAACCTGATTGAGTTTTTACGGGAAAAAGATTCCATGTCCGTGGAGATGTTGGAGTTTCAGGCGCTTATCCTGATGAAGCTTGAGGAGAATACAGAAGCGGAAAAAGTCATCGCCGAAATCCTGGAACGGGATCAGGGCAACTTTATCGCCCTTGTTCAAAGAAGTGAAATCCATTGCAAAAAGGAGGAGTATGATCTGGCCGAAGCCGCTTTGGATCAGATCAGCCCGGAAAAAGCGAAGCCTCAGGCTATTGTTTTTGCCCACTGTGATTTGCTGGCCAAAATGAAGAAGTATGATCAGGCGATGGTGCGGCTCACGGATTTATTGAGTTCAGAGCCTGATGCCTACAAAGAGGAGGATATTTGGCTCCGTCTGGCGTTGTTGTACGATCAACATCACGAGGTTTATCAAGAGACGTTTGGCCATGGCGAAGATGATTTCGTTCTGTCGTCGATTAATTATTTAAAAGAGGTCCTGAGAATCAACCCAGAGCATCCTTTCGCGAACCGCACAATATCGGCAAAGTATTTTGAATTAGGCGATTATGAGAACTCTCTTGTTTATGTTAAGCGCCAGGTGGAATTGTCCAAAAAGATCAAAGACGTTTTCTTATACGGAGACTTTATGAATTTGGCTTTGACCTACAACAGACTGGGCAAAGACGCTGTTGAGGAAAAGCAAGCGCTTGATGAGGCGCTGTCGCTGTTTCCCTATGACGAATCCCTCAACAACTATGCCGGCGCCTGGCATGTGGAACATGGCGAACACGCTAAAGCCTATCCTCACTTCCAAACCGCGCTGACTTATGGCAATAACGACAAAGAATTCTGGAAAAACATCACCCAGAATCTGTGCGTGCTGGAAAGATACGAAGAGGGAATCAGTGTTGCCGCCAAGGCTGTAGCGGCTTGTCCCGGCGTGAAATATTTTCAGTACAGGGAAGCCTGGTTCTATCAGCTGGCAGGACGTTTTCAAGAAGCGATTCCGCTGTTTCAAAAATGGGGAGAAAATGCAAGCGACGACGACTTTTTTCAGGAATCTCTGATTAAGGTTGGCGATTGCCACGCGTGCATGAATGATTACCCAATCGCTCTAGAGGTTTATAACAAAGCCTTGGCCGCTAATCAGAAGAACGCGGTTTTGCATCTGAAGATTGGCTATATCTATGACTTGTTGCAGGAGGATCGCAAAGCGCGCAAATCATACCGGAAGGCGCTGCTCAGCAACTGCTGCGACGATGCGTTGCACAGGCTGGCTATGATGGCTTGGCGGCGAGGGCAAAAAATCCGCTCCCGGCTGCTGACGACGGGATTGGCGCTGTATTTGTCCTGGAAACGGGAAGACGGCGACTTTTTCTTGTTGGGTCAAATGTACAAGGTTCATGGAAAATATGCGCGCGCCCTGGAATGCTTCAACAAAAAAATTGCTAAGACGCAATTCTGCCAAACGGTATGTAAGAGCGGATGCAGCGAAAGCTATTATGAGCTGACCGAAATTCATCAGGTGCTTGGGAACGGAGAGGACGCGCGGTTGTGTGCGGAGAAGGCCGAGGAGATTGCCCGGGGGCGATTTGGGTGTGGAGGCGGGGAGTTTTATAGTTAGGGGACAAGGGCAATGGACAATGGCAATGGACAAGGCTGATATCCTTCAGCCTGTGGACTAATGGACAATGGACAATGAGGAGAGAGGGGAGTGTTTTTTGTATCGTTCTGAATTTTGTGATGTGGATTATTTGGGGGAATTGAACATCGTTTTTGTGACCTGGAAGAAGTTTTGCCGGTGGGATGACTTTTTGAACCAATGATGTAATATGCATGAACAGTCTTGAAAAGGAAGGAGGGAGATAATATGAATTGGATGTTGGCGCTGTTTGCGCTCAATTTCTCGCTTCTGCTCTTGCATGAGATGGACGCGATCCGAGCCAAGGAATGGAAGATGTTTATTTTCCTGAAGGATATGAAAGAGCAAACGGGATATTGTGTGTTTGCGCTTGTTCATTTGCCCTTGTATTTTTTAGTGATTTATCTGATGGCGCATTTATACGCGCGGCAAGTATTTCTGCTGGTCGATGGGTTTCTGATTGTTCATGCCGTTATCCATTTCTTGTTTAGGAAACACGCGGCTAATGGCTTCCATTCCGCGTATTCAAATATGTTGATCTACAGCATGGCTGTGTTGGCTATAGCTCATTTCGTGATGATGTTTTGAAACGGTTTTATGCGGGCGGACAGAAGCGGTTGTTAGTTTTGTGCGGCGGGATCCTCTGCCGCCAGTTCCCGGGCAAAGGCTCTGGCGCGTTGCTCTTTTTCTTGGCTCATGAAATCAACAGTGTAGCCGCGATGGCGTTCAACCAGCATACCTTTATAGAGAAGCTCGGAATGTTTGCAGTACCTTTTGATGCCGCTTTCCCAAAGATCTGCGCCTTTTTCCGGAGGATACCCGCAGGTTGTGATCAGTGCCAAGGATTTACCGGCCCAGAGCGACGGGCCTTTTTCCGCGCCGTAGTACTTGTTCATACCGTAAACCAAACGATCCAGCAACGCTTTCAGTGGCGGCGTGCAGTACCAGGAGTAGATGGGCGTAGCCAACACAATCAGATCGGCCGCCAAAATCATCTGAAATATCTCCGGGACGTCGTCATGATAACGGCAGCCAAAAACCGTCCAATCTTTCTGGCATGTCCGGCAAGCGACGCATGGTTCGATGGTTTTGTCATGAAGCCAAACCATAGGCGCGGCAACGCCCAAGCTGTGAGATTCTTCCAGAAATGGCCTTAACAGGGCCATGGTGTTGCCGTTTTTTCTGGGACTGCCCATAAGGATTATTGATCTCATTTTATGTTCACAAACCTTTCTGAAAGTAAACCTTATCCTTGAGCTGAATGCCAGATTACATAGGTTTAAGATTCTTGTTCAGTCTGTCGACAATTTTATCAAAATCCCGCTGCCGGGCATCTTCCGTTTTAAATGAAAGGTATCTGCCGGTATATTGAGCGCGGACAGACGGCGGCATTTTGCTGAAATTCTCGTATGCCGGCGAAAGGCCGGCCAACTTGGCCGCGAACCCTTCCGCCTGCTCATCGGCGATCGGTTCACGCTTGGGAGCGTCCCACAGGCCGTTTCGTTTTGCGGCTTCAACAGCTTTTTCGCCCAGTTCGGTCATAATCCCTTTTTCCCGCAGGGCCGACACCGCTTTCTTGTTTTTTTCGGACCAGGGGCTTTTGGCGCGGCGTTGGGCAAAATATTTTAGATATCTTGTGTCATCGATGCTTTTCATCTGCCCGTCTATCCACCCAAAACACAGAGCCTCCTCCAAAGCGTCCTTGGCGGACAGCGTCACCACCGCCTTGGTTTTGCCGAAGACGAGCCATACGCCCGTGCTCGTTGCCGCATTCTCACACAGCCAGGCGCGAAAATCGCCGCGTGAAACAAACAACAATTCAGGGACATCCGCTCGCATATCGTAACCTCCTTAGGGGGGATCGCTGTTGTCAATTATTGTACCACAACAGAGGTGCTTTTGCCGAACTTGTGGCGGCCGCGAGGCAGTAGGAGGCTGGAGGGCAGGCCAGGCGAAACCTGTCTCCCAAGCCGTTCTCCGGTCTGGTGCGGCTCTATCGCTCGTACGCGGCAAACTCAAAACTCGCTTCGCTGTGCTACGCTCGAACAGTTGAGTTTGCTTTCGCTCCCTTCGCGTAAGAGCCGCATCCAGCCCTGCGCAAAGGCTTGGGAGACAGGCTTCGCTCGGCCTGCCCTCCAGCCTCCTACAGCCTCGCGACTTGTGCTGCTGTTGTTTTCCCCAGTTTTCTCAAAGAAGCCTGTTGACTTGTAGATTGCGGGCAGCGATTATGGGCTAAATAGAAACCTCCCCGGCACTTGTCTTCCTGCGGCTGCCATACATAATTCATTGCTATACTGGCTAAGGCTATACTGATTGCTTGTAATTGTCCATTGGTCCACAGGCTGAAGGATATCAGCCTTGCCCATTGGTCCACAGGCTGAAGGATATCAGCCTTGTCCATTGTCCATTGTCCATTGTCCATTGTCTACGAGTCGAATCGTTTGGCGAGAAACCCGAAGCCCAGATGCCTGCCCAAACGTGTTTGGTTCAGTTTGGGACTAACCGTTGGCGGGATTTTTGGCTGCGATTCGGATATCATGGGCACACCTTGTGGCAAGTAAGACGTTGTCTGAGGTAAGACTGACGCTGTCTGCGGTAGGTTGGTCATGGCCTGTGGCGGGTAAGATGAGGCCTGCGGCAAGTCTGATGACACCTGGGGCAAGGCTGATGGCACTTGCGGCAAGTCTGATATTGTCCGCGGCATGGTATCGGTCGTGAGGCCGGGGACGGCGGTATCTTGGATATCATCAAAAAAACTGGGGATGATTCTGCGGGCGGTGGGTTCGCCGACTTTGACCCAGATGCGCTTGCCGGTTTTCTTGACCAAGGGGACACCGAAGCGGCGGAAGACTCTGACCCCCACTTTTTGAGCTACCGGCAGAACGGTTTTTCGAGCCAGCGGATTTACGTATTTTGTCATAATAACCGGACCATATTTTTGTACGACAAAGGTTCTTAGTTCAGGCCACATGGCCGTTGCCAAGTTTTTGGTGATGGCGGAAAAACCGGCGTTTGTCCATTGAGTCGATTGGAGCGTCCTGACCGCGAGGGCGGCGAGGTTGTCTAATGTCATATGAAACACCTCCTATACCATAAATTGCCAGATATACTATCATGATATGAAAAATATGGAAATTGGTGCTTGCTATTTTGAACAATGATTATGCCGGCGATTTTCCCGGTCTTAGCTACACTGAAGTTAGGCTAAAGCAGGAGAGGGGTCAGACCAACAGTTTGCGTCAGGCGCCTTCGAAGTCATATGGAAGTATTCTGGCCGATAATATTTTGACCTTGTTTAATTTTGTCAATGTGGCTTTGGCCATACTGGTTTTTTCGGTGGGCTCTTATTTGAATTTGCTTTTTCTGGGCGTGGTTATAGCGAATACTTGCATCGGCATTGTTCAGGAAATCCGTGCCAAACGCGCTGTTGAGAAGCTTGCGCTGATCCTTCAGCCTCACGTTGAGGTTGTCCGTGAGGGGGTGTCGGAGCCAATCTCTGTGGAGGAGGTTGTGCTTGATGATATGCTGTTGCTGAAAGCCGGTGAGCAGATTCCGGCGGATGCCATGGTGCTGGCGGTGGATGAGCTTGAGGTTGATGAGTCTTTGCTAACCGGCGAAAGCCGTCCGGTGCGCAAAGCGGAGGGCGACGAGGTTTTGTCGGGCAGTTTTGTGACGGCAGGTACGGGCTGCGCCCGGGTGCTTCGGGTAGGCCGGGAGAGTTACGCGGCTAAGCTGGCTCAGGAAGCGCGCCGGTATAAGCGAAATCGCTCTCAGCTGACGGCGGCCCTGAAACGTATTATTCAGGTTTTGAGTATTGTGATTGTTCCGGTCGGGGTTTTGCTTTTCTACAGCCAGCGCTGGGGAGGGATTCCCTATGCCGGCGCTGTGGTGACAACGGCTGCCGGGATGGTTGGGATGATTCCGGAAGGTCTTATTCTTTTGAGCACCGTGGCTTTCGCTGTTGGTGTGATTAATCTGAGCAGGCAAAAAACCTTGGTTCAGGCGTTGCCTTGTCTTGAAATGCTGGCCCGGGTTGATGTTCTGTGTTTGGACAAGACCGGTACGATCACCGATGGGGCGATGGAAGTGGAGGAGGTGCTGCTGGAACAAGCGGAGATGGCCCCGTTGGTGGATCAGGCTCTGCGGGCGCTGATCAATCTTGAGACGGAGACGAATCCAACACAGTTGGCCCTGCGCCGCCGTTTTGGTGAGGGGGCGCCAACAGAATCCTGTTGGGAAGTCCGCCAAGCTGTGCCCTTTTCTTCCCGGCGACGCTGGGGTGGGGCATGTTTTACCGGGAGTGGTTGGGTTCTGGGGGCGCCGGAGGTGTTATGTCCCAATGCCGCGGCAAAGGCGGCCGGTTATGCCGCTCAAGGGCTGCGGGTTGTGGCGTTGGCGCGGGTGTGGGGGGATCTTAGGGCAGAGACGGTGCCTGAGGCCGGGTCGGCGGCTGCGCTTGCATCTGATGAGGCAGTGTTGCCGGAGAGGCGGGAGGTTTACGCTTTGCTTGTTTTGGCGGATACAATTCGGCCCCAAGCGGCGGAAAGCTTGCGGTTTTTTGCCGAGCAAGGCGTAACGGTCAAGGTGATTTCCGGGGACAATCCGCTGACTGTTGCGGCTACAGCGCAAAAAGCTGGTTTGGGCGGAGCGGATCGTTTCATAGATCTAACGGCGCCCTCCGATTGCGACGACTGGAGGGTTGTGGCCGAAGAGTTTACCGTTTTTGGACGGGTTGATCCCCATAGCAAGAAAAAACTGATTCAGGCTTTGCGCGGCAATGGTCATATTGTTGGGATGACCGGAGACGGCGTCAATGACGTTCCGGCCCTGAAGGAGTCTGATTGTGGCGTTGCTATGGCTTCCGGCAGCCAAGCCGCGCGGTCGGTGGCCGATCTTGTCTTGTTGGAGTCGGATTTTGCCCCGCTGCCGGCGGTCGTTCGGGAAGGGCGGCGCGTGGTTAACAATATTGAACGGGTGGCTGTGCTCTATTTGCTGAAAACAGTCTATTCGGCGTTGCTCTGTCTGTTTTTCATTCTGCTGCGGGAACCTTATCCTCTTTATCCGATCCACCTTTCCTTGATTGGAATGACTTCCATTGGCATTCCTTCGTTTTTTCTGGCCTTGGCGGCTAATAAAAACCGTGTAGAAGGGGATTTTCTGAAAAAAACCTTAAGACGGGCCATTCCCTGTGGTATTTTGGTTGTGATCGATGTACTGACGATTCAGGCTTTGGACGTTCTCTGGGCTTGGGAGCCTATTATGGCGCGGACACTGACGGTTTCCGTCATTGGAGCGGTGGGATTGTGCGTTTTGGCCAATCTTTGTTATCCTCTGCATGGCAAACGCCTTGGTTTGCTTATCAGTATGATTGCCTTGTTCGTTGTGGGTTACAGCGGGCTGAGTTTGTTGGGCGGAGCGGATTGGCCGGGCTTAAGCCTGGGTGACGGTTTCCATCTGCCGTGGTGGGAGCTGGGTTTGCCCGTGACAATAGGGTTTCTCTTTGCTGTGGTCTTGAATGGGTGGCTGGTACGTAAGATTTTTTGGTTTAAGAGGTATAAATTGGAGTGATTTGGTAAAGGATGAAGGTATCAATCTACATCATATTCAGGAAAGGGTGATTCGTATGTCGAAAGCGTCTCGCGAAAAGAAGAAGAAAAAATCCGACGGAGGATCAAACAGGGACGCCGAGAGTATACCTTAGTTGGCTCTGATCTTCATGGTTAACCTAACCGCTTACAGGGGCTTATGCTTTGTGAGCGGTTTTTATCTGCGCCATGTTTATTGTGTTGGCCTGATGCAATTTTTCGCAAAACAGCTTGTTGTTGCATATAGATGTCTTATAGGATTCTGATTATGAGTTATCGGAGCCATATCGTCCAACACATTCAATAACTCATATATTATCTGCGCAGCAAGAAAGGAACTTGAACATGAATTATATTCCGGTAAGTATTGTTGATCCGTATCTTAGTTTTACGTCACTGACTCGGCGCTCAAGCACCACGTATCTGATTCTGCATCACGCCGACGCGGTGAACTTCTCTGTTCAGGATTGCCACAATTATCACAAAAACATTATGAAATACGCAGGAATTGGCTATAACTTCTATGTCAGAATGGATGGCACAATCTACAAGGGACGAGGTTGGGAATACGTGGGCGCCCACGCCGCCGAAACGGGCGGATATAACTATAATCCTATCAGCATTGGCATTTCTTTTGAAGGAAGATACGACAGCGTCACTACGTCAATGCCTGAAAAACAGTTTGCTGCCGGCGCGTTGTTGATGGCGGAGGCCCTGTTCCGGTACAACGGTATTGCTAATATCTGTGGCCATAGAGATCTGTTGTCAACCGTTTGCCCCGGCAGATACTTCCCCTTTGATAGGATGGTTCAAGCCGCTTTTGGTCTGTATGTGGACGACGCCAAAATGAAATCTACTGAGGCGTATGTGTTGGCCGCCTCAAGAAGATTCCGGGTCAGACAGCAAAACCTGTCGCCTGCTGAGGTGTTGCCAATGAGCGGTGCGTGTCCGTATCCCGAACCCACGGCATACTTGCAACAGGGCAGCATGGGCGATGGGGTGCGCTGGCTTCAATGGCAGCTTAACCAAAATGGGGCAGGGCTGAGCATTGATGGGGATTTCGGCCCGATGACCGATACGGCTGTGCGCACTTTTCAGAGAAAAACCGGTTTGGACCCTGATGGTATTGTTGGCGTATTGACCCGGGCAAAACTCATCGCCGAGCCCAAACCCGCGATTTGCCCTTATCCGGAACCCACGGCTCTTCTGTCGGTGGGCAGTAAGAGCGACGGCGTTCGCTGGGTGCAGTGGCAACTCAACCGAAAAGGGGCGAATCTTGTGATCGATGGGGATTTCGGACCGGCCACAGATGCGGCTGTACGCACTTTTCAGAGAAACAACGGCCTTTCTGTCGATGGCATTGTCGGACCTTTGACCAGGGTAAAATTGAAAGGATAATTTTAGGAGAACCGGCAAAATAGCGATAAAGGGGATTGACAAAAAATCCCCTTTTCTATAGAGTTTTACATGACGCAGATATAAGTATATGGGTTGTGAAAAAATTCATGAGTCAGGGCTCGGGATGAGCGGCCTTCGTTGGTACGCATTCTTTATTGAGATGAAAATAATATTAAGGAGTGAAAAGATATCATGGAATTTGGCTTTATTACAGTGCCGTCAATTACAGCTATCTGTTTCTTGATGGGGATGGTGATTAAGGCGTCAGCTCTGCAGTCCAAATGGATTCCTTCAATATGCGGGGCATTAGGTGCTGTCCTGGGTCTTGCGGGTTATTTTATCATACCGGAGCTCATAGCCAGTGATCCTTTTAGCGCTATTGCCGTGGGCATCGCCAGTGGACTTGCCGCGACCGGGGCGCATCAAATTTATGTGGAGGCCAAAGAAGGATAATCCGGCTCATCTTCCCCGGCTCTACCCGGTACGCCGAATTCCCGTTTTTCCCTCAACAGAGCATGAAACGCGTCCTCGGGTACCGGCGCGCTATAATAAAAACCTTGAAACTCATTGCAATACAAATGGGTCAGCGCTTCCAGCTGCTCCTTTGTTTCCACCCCTTCCGCCACAGCCCGCATCCCCAGAGCGCGGGCCATGCTTGTTGTCGCCTGTACAATAACCATGTCCTCAGGGTTGTCAGGAATACCGGAAATAAAAATACGGTCAAGCTTAATTTCATCCAAAGACAACTCCTTAAGATATAATAGAGAAGAGTAGCCGGTGCCGAAGTCGTCAATAGAGATCTGGATATCCTTGGCTCGCAGAGATTTGAGCAGGGTGTTGTTGGTTAGGCGGTCGTCAAGCAGAGATTCCTCGGTGATCTCCAGCTTCAAGAATTTTGCCGGCAGGCCGGTATCGGCCAAAATGGCGTCGACCCGGTCAGAAAAGCCAGGTTCCAGCAAGGTTTGGGGAGAGATGTTGACAGCAACGCTGAGATGGCTGAACCCGAGCTTGTGCCATATCATAGTTTGCCGGCAAGCTTCCTCCAGAACAAACCAAGTGATCGGCACAATGAGGCCGGTTTCTTCAGCCAGCGGGATGAACTGGTCGGGCAGGATAAGCTCGCCTTTGTTTTTCCAACGGATCAGAGCTTCACTGCCGACGATTTTGTAGGAAGAGATGTCCACCTTGGGTTGATAATAGACGATGAACTCTTTTTGCCCTAAAGCTTGCCGCAATTCTCGTTCCATAGTCAGACGTTTTTCAATGGCTTGGAAAAAGGCGATGTCAAAACGCAAGAAAACACTGTGTTTGGAACTTTTGGCAGCGTACATAGCTGTTTCCGCACATTGCAAAATTGCGTCGGCTTTGACACCGTCAACAGGATAAACACTGGCGCCAACGGCGACACTGACAACATACTCCCGTTTATTAATCATAAAAGGATGTTCGAAAAGGGTAAGCAGACGTTTGTGGGCCAGTTGAGAGATCGCTTCATTATCGTTCATATGGACGAAGGTCAACGCAAAAATATCGCCGTGGGTGTTGGCCACGCAAGTGGCGTCCGGAAAGGAATCCTGGAGTTTTTCCGCGATATGCTTCAGCAGCTGGTCGCCGACGGTGTGTCCCAAGGTGTCGTTGACAAATTTGAAATTGTTGACGCTCAGCATGAAAACGGTGATGCTGCGCCGGGGTTCCGCCGCGATGAGGTCTTCCAGCTGACTGCGCAGCCAGAGACGGTTGGGCAGCTGGGTCAACGCGTTGTAATGGGCGAGGCGTTGAATGAGGTTTTCATAATGCTTTTTGACTTGAATGCTATGCTTGATCAGCGTGATATACTCATAAGCGCCGTCGTCGTTCAGGACAGGCGAAAAAGTTGCTTCTTCAATGATAAAACGGGGGTCGGGTTCGTCTTTTGGCCGGAAAATGATTTCGCCGCGCCAGGTCCGGCGGTCAAAAACGGTCTCCATAATTTGGGCCGACAGTTCACTGTTTTCAATGTATGACCAGATATCTTTGCCCAGAAGCTGGTCGTCGATAGCGGACATATTGCGCATCGCCGCCGGGTTCATAAACTGGACCACACCATCAGGCGACATAATCAAAAAATCATCGGCGGTTGTGTGAACCGCTTTGGAATAGATCTGCAGCCAAGCGTTGGTGGTCTGGATGGTTTCCTGGTTGACGGCAATGCGGTTCAGCATATCTTGAATGGCCCCGGCCAAAAAATTCAGTTCATGGTTGCGGTATCGATTGAAAATGGGGGTGTGCGCCTTGTTGATATCCACGGCGGCAACCTGAACCGCCAAAGATTGCAAAGGTTTGTACATGAATTTTTCAACGACGACAGCTATGAGCCCGATGATGGCCAGACACAAAAGAGAGAGGACCAATAGAGGCAAACTCAGGCTTTGCACTGCTTCGGCAGGTTGGATAAGAGGCAGCCGATAGACGAGCGTTAGACGTTGTGTTGAGATGAAAGGGGGCAGATCAACTGATATTTGGTCACGGGCAGACGACAGCCGGGCAGTGCCGGCAGTGTCTTTGGCGCCCCCGGGCGGAGTTGCCGGCAAAGCCGACACAGGCAGCCGTGAGAGGGCGCTGCTGGGAGGAATGTTTTGGATGGTGGTGTTTTGTGGCGCCTGAGCCAGAATGTGTCCCATGTTTTGGCCATACATGAGGATGGCGTAGGGGGTTGATGATTCAGGCGGATCGAAAACAGCCGGATCAAAAACGGGATAAGAAGCTGCCGCGTATGTGTTTCCGGCTGTTTCGAAAAACCCTGCGTACAAACCTGGTTGTCCTATCGCATGACTGGCTGCGTCCTGCAGTCTGGCTGCCATTTCCGGCTGCATGGGCATGAACATATGGTGTTCCCGATCAAAAGACCATGCGTCCGTGATGTTTCCGGCCGGATCCATGAGCAGGGCGAAGTCAAGGCCAACAAGTATGTCTGGGGTGAGCGGTGCTCCGGGAGAAATCGGCATCCCGGTGGCGAGACGCGCCGTCATGGCTTGAGCGCTGTTCCGGGTGACCGCGGAGACGGTTTCCAGATTATCTTGCATATGAGAGGCGATTTGAGTGAGCCAGATTAACGAAGACGTTTCTTCGCGTTTGTCAACGACATGTATGAAGGCGCGACTTATCGAAACGAAGACGATTATAAACAGCAGCAACATAAACAAACTGGTGAAACCGATACTAAGTTGACGTAAAGTAGGGTATTGGCGCATATAAGAAAGCTCCTTATGTGTTTATCGGGCTTCCTTATTAGAGGTTCTCCAATTTGGCAAATTCAATTCTCCGGCTGGTTCTTCCTTCTCAGCAAATCATCCAACTCTTCCATAAATTTCTGTATATCGGTAAACTGCCGGTATACCGAAGCAAAGCGGATATAGGCGATCTCGTCGATTTGAAAAAGCCGTTCCATCACGGCTTCGCCGATAGCCTGGGAGGGAATTTCCCATTCATAGATATCCCGCAGCATTCGTTCGATGGTCAAAGCGGATTCTTCCAAAACAATGGACGGAATGGGTCTTTTCTCGCAGGCCTTCGCCAGACCGGCTAGGAGTTTGGTGTGAGAAAAGGGTTCCCGGCGGCCATCTTTTTTGACCACCATAAAAGGTATTTCCTCAAACTTCTCGTAAGTGGTAAAACGCCGACGGCAGACCGCGCACTCACGGCGCCGGCGAATGGCCATTTTGTTTTCGGTTTGACGGGAGTCAAGCACTTTGCTGTCATCGGCTTGACAAAAAGGACAACGCATGGTCGCTCCGTTCCGCTTTGCTCCACTTCGCTCCAGGGATTAGGGGTTAGGGGTTGGGGGTTTTTCCGTACCTGCCCGTTCTTTGACCATGTCAATTAAGTGTTCGGCAGCAACTTTGTTGGCGTAACTGGTAATGGTAAAGCGGACAATGGCATCCGCCAGTACCAAGGGGTCATCCTGATCGGGAACGCTTTCCACGACAGCGGTGAGGTCGCTGTCCAGAATTTCGCGGTATTTTTCATAGACTTGCCGCAAGGTGTCGGGCGGAAACATCTGAATCAGAAGCAATATGTCTCCTACCGAAAGGACCTGTTTCATGACACAGATGGTGGTTAATCGCGCGATATGGCTGCGCGAGTATTTTTTGCCTTTTGTCCTCGGCATGAGACCGTCTCTGATATAGTTGTTGACCATGGCGGCTGTGGGATTGGATTCGGGGCGCGAGGAATAAAGCTGGCGATGCATATATCCCAGCACTTGGTCCATATAGAGATCTATGTCCGGAAGGGTGTCCCAGGTTGCCGGACGTTCTTCAGACAGGCTTTTTTTGATGTCCTCCAGACTCTTCATCGCGCTGAACCTCCCCCAGCCCTTTGAAAATAATATAACGTATTTGATCCGTATTGTCAACAATGAGACATGGTCACACGCAACAGCTATTGACATATGAGTAATGATATTATATAGTAATGATTACAAGATCAACATGTTTCAGTGGAGGTGCTGTTTGGCGATATTTATGGTATGATTCGGGGTAAGAGGAAAATGAACATTGGAAGTGAGGGATCACATGTATAAGACAAAGATCTTAGCCGACAGCGCCTGTGATTTATCAAAAGAATTAGCCACGGAGTTGAACGCTGAGCGGGCAGTTCCTTTTTATCTTGACATAGGTGATGAGACTTTTGTGGATGATGATAGCTTGTCAATAGCCGACTTAATGGCAAAAATGAAAGCCTGTACCACGAAAATGGGTTCCGCGTGTCCCTCGCCCGCCCAGTGGATGGACATATTTATCAAAGCGGGAGGCGGTTTCGCGGTGACGATTTCGAGCAAGCTTTCCGCTATGTATCAAACGGCAAAACTGGGTTGGGAGATGGCAAAAAACGAGGTGCCGGAACTTGTCGGACACGTGTTTGATTCAAAATCGGCGTCCTGCGGCGAGGTGCTGGTGGCTATGAAGATCCGCCAGTTTATTGAAAGCGGTTTAGGGTTTGATGGGGTGGTAAAAAAGGTTGAGAGCTTTATTGAGGAGATGAGAACCTTTGTTTTGCTTGAAGACGTCAGCAACGTTGTGAAGAATGGGCGCATGAGCAAAATAAAAGGCACTATCGTCAATGTGCTGGGCGTAAAACCTGTGCTGTGTAATAAAGACGGTGAAATCGATCTCTTCGGCAAATTCCGCGGCTCCTCCAATGTGGCGGGGAAGCTGCTTGATTGCGTCGCGCAATGCAGGCGGGAAATCAAGGGGAATGAACTCGTTATCTCCCATTGCAATAACCTTTCTTTGGCTGAAGAATTGCGGGACGAAGCAAGGAAAAGGTTTGATTTTGGCAGAATACTGATTCTTGAAACCGGCGGGCTGACGTCAATATACGCGTGTGACAGAGGAATTATCTTGAGCTTCTAGACTGAAAAACGTTATCAAAAAATCAGTTGCTGCTCTCTTTAAGGGCGTCTAGTTTGATTGGCCCGATACCATCGATGCTCACGTGCTGTCCAAAAGTACCAAACCGCACTTTTATGACACGCTCATCCTTGCTGTATATGGCCGACACATAAACGCATATATGCTCACCATCATTTGTTTTCACATTCTTGATTAACTCGCAGAACCGATAGCCTTCGCCGTAATTGGGATAATCAGTCGGCGGGTGGGTTACCTCAAAACCATAAGTTTCACTTAGCAGTTTGCCATAAGCGTCAATAGCCCCCCATGTATCACTAACATTGTTATAAGTTATTTCGGTAATCTCTACGGGAACCTCTTCCGACATGCCCCAGTAATCAAGTATGGAAGGAACCACCATATTACCAACAGCTATATCTTGTGTTACATAGGAGTATTTTATCGACTTATCATCCATAACGTTGGCCAGTGAGGGAAACCGCTCGCCGGCCAGTAGGTGCTCTGTTTGTGTGTTCTTGCCTCCAGGGCTCTGGAGAAGAAAAAATAAAACGAGCGCTAACACTGAAACGGCGACGAAACCTCCGAAAACAAGGGTAAGTATTATGAGGATATTTGATTTCTTTCGTGGCGGGGTATTGGGATAATCTGTGTGCGCCAAGGATGGCTGCGGTTGAGGGTACCCTTGTGGTTGAGCAGGATTTCCGGATTGATTTCCACAGTTTGTGCAAAAAGAAGCATTCTTGTTGATAGGATTTCCGCAGTTTCGACAATACAAAGCCAACACCTCAATTTTCCCAAAATTTTTATGCGAATTCATTTTCGTTTACATTAACAATTCTATAGAATAGACACAGGGTATGTCAAGAACATTTTGCTAAAATGTTCGCAAAATCCCTAAAATTATCAAGTCATTAGCCTTGCTGCGAGAACAAAGTAACAATCAACAGAGATAGGAGGATTCTGGGGGTTTGGCCTGGAAGCATTTCATAGCTGTATTAATACGAGTTTCGGTAAAGAGCAGGAAAGGGAAGTGGATTATGAAGTACAAGGATTATTACGACGATCAGTATGTTGACATGATTTCCCGGAAACTGACCCAAGCTCATAGTCAATTTGAGAGCGAAATATTTGTCAGCCGCCTTCAGGGCAAGTTAGAAGGCTTATCTTTGTTTGAACGATTTGATTTGGTTGTGGACGCCTTAGAAAGGAGCTTGCCCAATCATTATGCTGACAATATTGTCCGGCTGTTTCATTTGCTGGAGGAAGAATTGCCAACGGACAGCGGGATGTTTCGGGAAGGGTGGTGGTATTGGCCTATTGGCAGGTATGTTGAAAAGAACGGGGTTTTGGATTTTGAGGTTTCTATGAGCTTTATTAAGGAATTAACGAAAAGGTTTACCGGCGAGTATGCCGTGCGGCCGCTTCTTGAGCAATATCCCCAACAGGCTATGTCGCAGCTGATTGAATGGAGTCAGGATGAGAACGTTCACGTGCGACGGCTTGCCAGTGAGGGCGTCCGTATTCGGCTGCCTTGGTCCAAAAAGCTTTATACAGCCCTTGATGAATTTGACTCCTATGTAAGGATTCTGGATAACTTGAAAGATGATCCCGCAAAATTTGTCCAGAAAAGCGTTGGCAACAATTTGAATGATTTATACAAAGAGGCGCCGGAAAAGGCTCGTTTTATTATTGACGCCTGGCAAAGAGGCGGCCTCACGAAAGCGACGCGCTGGATTATTGCCCATGGCACGAGAAGTTTGAAACAGGAAAAAGAGCTGTTTCTTTTGCATGAATAAAACTGCATTTCAAATGGTAATAATCATGGGGGGTGTGTCCCACGAATTGATGCGCGCGGCAGTGGTGATGCGTGCAGCGAAAGTGAAGTGATTACATAACGTGGCGGATTTTTTTCTGGGCGCGGATGTGGGGTCGGTTAGTACAAATGTTGTGGCTCTGGATGATCAGAAGCAGCTTTGCGCTAAGGTTTATTTGCGTACGGGCGGCCGGCCTTTGGCTGCTCTCATTGATGGCGTCCGGGCTATTCAGAAGACCATTGGGCCTTCTGCCCGGGTGGCCGGTATGGGCGCCACAGGCAGCGGGCGTCTGCTGGCCGGTTGTCTGCTGGGGGCCGATGTGGTCAAGAATGAGATTACGGCCCACGCCGCCGCCGCTTTGACGACGGAACCGTCCGTGGGCACGATTTTGGAGATCGGCGGTCAGGATTCGAAGATTATTTTTTTGCGGCAGGGCACGGTTGTGGATTTTGCGATGAATACGGTCTGTGCTGCCGGTACGGGGTCTTTTTTGGACCGGCAGGCGGCCCGCCTTAATGTTCCTATTGAGAAATTCGGTCAATACGCGTTGCTTTCCCGGCAGCCGGTGCGCATCGCCGGCCGCTGCGCTGTTTTCGCGGAGTCGGATATGGTGCATAAGCAGCAGATGGGGCATACGCTGCCCGATATTGTGCGCGGTCTCTGTGAAGCGATTGTGCGCAACTATATCAACAATTTGGCCAAGGGCAAGAAAATTGAGCCGGCGGTGGTTTTTCAGGGAGGCGTCGCCGCCAACGCCGGTATTGTGGAGGAGTTTAAGCGCCAGTTGGGCTGTGATGTTGTCGTGCCGCGCCATTATGATGTTATGGGGGCGTTGGGGTCGGCTTTGCTGGCGTATGAGGTTATGGAGCGTAAAGCCGGGGGACAGGCGACTTCCTTTGTGGGATTTGACCGGCTTCACCGCGACTACGATGCGCGCAGCGTCGAATGCGATGACTGTGTTAACGCTTGCGAGGTTATCGAGCTGCGTGCCGACGGCGGGTTGGTTTCCTGCTGGGGCGACCGCTGCGGCAAATGGTCGGCTGTTTTGGCCAAGGGGCAAGAGCCTTCCTTGTTTGCGCGGACGGAGCGTGATCAGGGCTCAAGAGGAGAAGGGTTGAAGCTGGGGGCCCAGAGGGCGGAGAAAGATTGAGTATGAAGCTGATGGTTGGACTGCCGAGCCCGCTGCGGCGGCATGAGTATCCCGGCTTGTGGGAGGATTTCTTTCAGAGGTTGGGGGTGGATGTGGTTTTTTCCCCACCGACCAATAAAGCCATATTTGATGCGGGGGTGAAGCTATGTACCGGAGATGCTTGTCTGCCGCTGAAAGTGCTGCATGGGCATGTTCTGAGTTTGGGCAGCCGGGCGGACGCTGTTTTTGTGCCGCGTTTCGTGTATCCCGCGCCGCTGGAAGCGGCTTGTCCGAAGTTTTGTGCCCTGCCTGATATTTTGCGGCTTAATGTGCCGGAAGTGACGGTTTGGGATATGACTGTTGATTTGAACAAGGGGTTGGTATATACGCTGTCCACTTTGGATGAGATGGGACGCTTCATGGAACATGCCACAGGTGAACGCTGGGCCGGAGGGGCGTCTGCCGGCAGGGTTCGCGCCGCTTTTGTTGAGGCCTTAACGCGTCCCCAGGCGCCTTGGTATTATCGGATTATGTCAGAGTGTGCCGGGGAGGGTTCTGGCGGTTGCGGTGGTTACGAGGGCGGTCCGGGAGCCATCGATTGGGATCAAGCAAACTTAAGCGGCCTGACCGGCCTGACCGAACCCGCTGTTGGCGTTATTGGGCATGGGTACCTGACTCAGGACGCTTTTGTCACAATGAATTTGCAGGCAAAAATAGCCGGGCGCGGTTATCGCGTTATCACAGGGGATGATGTCCCGTATGACCTGAAAAGGCATTGTTGTTATCCTTTTCAAAACCGCGCGTTCTGGGGCGTTGGCGTGGATCTCCTAGGGACGGCTCTGACTCTGCTTAATCACGAGGATGTTAAGGGGCTCATCTATGTGACGTCCTTTGCTTGTGGCATTGATTCCGTTGTGCTGGAATTGCTGGAGCGTCAAGAAAGCTACGGTAAAGAGAAACCGTGTATGCGGCTTTGTTTGGACGAACATACGGGTGAATCGGGATTTGATACGAGGTTAGAGGCGTTTTTCGATTTGCTGTGAGCGGTTCCGGCAGGGTTAACCGGTACAGTTTTTGTAGGATAACCGGAAATGGTTTGGCTGCGGCCTTCCGGCTGCGGCTGTTACCCAGATGGAGGATGCATTATGAAACATGAGAAGGTAACCTTCCCTCATATGGGCGTCAGCTATATCCCTGTTAAGGTTTTGTTGGAAAGTTTGGGGCTTTCTTGTGTTGTGCCGCCTGTAAACAATCCGCGGACGCTGGAGAAATCTTTGGTTCAGGCGCCGGAGTTCATGTGTTTCCCTTACAAACTTATTCTGGGCAATTTGCTTTACGGTTTGGACCATGGGGCACAGACCATCGTATTTGGGGGGAGCCGGGGGCCTTGCCGCCAAGAATACTATAACGACGTTTTGCAGGCCGCGTTGCGGGACATGGGTTATTCCTTCGATTATGTTAATCTTAATTTGAGCAAGCTGTGGACGCGGGAAAATTATGAGGCCGCCCGGCGGGCATGGGGTGTGAATCTACGGCAGGTTCTGAAGAGTCTGATTCTGACGGTGGATGTTCTTTTTGCTGTTGAGGCTCTTTACGAGTGCGCCCGCCGTAAACGCTGCCGGGCATGTGATGGTTCCGCTGTTGATGTTATTTTGCAGCATTACACGGACGCGGTGGGGCGGGCGCGTGGTTACGCCGCTGTGAAAGGGCTGACCCGGCAGGCGCGCCGCGATGTTCAAGGGTTGCCGGAAAAAGACGCGAAAGACGCGGCGGATCTTCTGCGTGTCGCTATTGTGGGAGAGATTTTTGTGACCAGCGATGCTTATGCGAATTTGAATATTGAGCGTAAGTTGGGCAGGCTGGGGGTTGACATTACGACGTATATGGGAGCTGCTGCCTGGGTGCGTGAACATCTTTTGCGTAAGCTGATGCCGTTTCAGAAACGGGAGTTGGCGCAGGAATTGGCGAGGGAGTTCTGGGGGGTTGATGATATCGGCGGGCACGGTGTTCAAACGGTGGGCAATTCTGTCTTGAGCTCGCGCAGAGGGTTCGACGGCATTATCCATCTTTATCCGTTGACTTGTATGCCGGAAATTGCGGCCCAAAGCGCTTTTGGCGCTATAGAGGAGCGCTACGGCGTTCCCATTATGACCTTGGTTGTGGATGAGATGACCGGGGAAGCCGGGTTTGACACGCGTTTAGAGGCTTTTGTGGATATGCTCGCTTCCCGGCGCCGTTATTGGGCGACCGCAAGAGAGAGGGGGGAAGACCCTTCAAAGCGCCAAATTTAACTCCTCGCCCAAAAATTTCTTGCTGTACGCATGTCATGTGGCGAGGAGCCTTGTGGTTTTGTCTTTGCGATTGTGTTCCCGGCGGACAGAGATTGTGTTCCCGGCGGACAGAATCAGAAGTCTTTTTTGGACATGGCTGTTTTTACGGAAACGCCTTCAATCCGGCCGAGTCTGTTTGTCAAACGATCGATGTCGTCTATGTCTCCCAAGGCAACAAGTGAGATGAGAGACAGATCTTTTTCAGGCATGGGAATGCCCATGCGGCCCTTGATCAAATGCCTGTATTCGGCAACAGCATCGTTGAAAGCTCTTTGGCATCTTGGCGCATCATCCAAAACAGCGCTGATTATCGCAACTTTCCGCATAACGAACCCCCAGTAGTAACCTGTATATTTCTGTGTTTTCCCAAATACTAACACATATCATTCAATATCGCAATTGCATCTTGTTATTGTATGCTATTGTGCTTAAATATCCTCTCGGTCACGTTTTTTTTGTTGTCACCGACCATGGGTTCCAACATAGTATACATAAGAACGCACATGGGGGGTGTTTGAATGGGACTGGGGTTTTTGACGGTTACGGGCGGGTTAGCGAATGGCACCGTTCCGATTAAGGGTGCTAAAGTGGTTATTAAGGACGCGCATGGGCGCGTGTTGTATTCACTTGTTACTAACACCGCAGGAAAAACCGGAAGAGTTAAGCTGCCTGCGCCGGAGAAAGAGTACGCGCTGGATCCAAATTACACAAGAGCGCCTTATTCTACATATCGTGTAGAAGTTGAGGCTAAGGGGTTTGTTAAGGAAAACATTAATGGTGTGCAGATTTTTGACGGGACGGACGCCTTGGAGGAGGTGGACCTGCATCCCCTTGTGAAGGGCGAGAACCCGGAGCATGTGGTAAATATCGCGCCTCATCATCTGGTGGTCAACGAACCCCACCAACAGGTGGGGCCTTCGGAGCGTATGGCCGGCAGGGTGATGCAGAAGGTTCTGATTCCCGATTTTATTACGGTGCATTTAGGCCGTTATAACGTGAGCGCCCGCAACGTCAGGGTACCGTTTTCGCTGTATGTGAAAAATGTGGCGTCCAGTGAGATTTATCCTACCTGGCCGGAAGCTTCTCTGGAAGCCAATATCCGCGCCATTATAAATTTTGCGCTCAACCGGGTTTACACCGAGTGGTATCGTATCAGAGATTATCCTTTCGATATTACCAATTCCACCGCCAACGATATGGCTTTTGTGGAGGGTCGTGATATTTTCACGAGTATTGCGGTTATTGTTGACCGGGTGATGGGAGAATATTTGCGCCGGCCTGCTCATAATGAGCCGTTTTTTACCGAGTTCTGCGATGGCAGGATTGCTAACTGTCCGGGGATGAAGCAATGGGGAACGGTCACTTTGGCCGAAAGGGGATATACGCCGCTGCAAATTCTGCGGTATTACTATCCCAATGATCTGTCTATTTTTACCGCGCCAATTGTGTCGATTACCGCATCCTTCCCGGGGGTGTCCTTATCTCAAGGCAAACAGGGGCCGGATGTGTCGTTGATGCAGCAGTATCTTAACCGGATCAGGCAGGATTTTCCGCTGATACCCAATATTGCGTATGCGAACGGAATCTATGGCACGGACACGGTTAACGCCGTGAGGGCTTTTCAGGGTATTTTCAATTTGCCTCAAACCGGTATCATTGACAGGGCGACATGGAATTCAATTTCCTGGTATTATGTAGCGGTGACAGATCTGGCCGAACTGACCAGTGAGGGGGATCGTGTCGTGACAAGCACGACGCCGCCGAACACTGTGATTAACCTGGGGTCTATGGGGGGGCTTGTTGCTATGCTGCAATTTATGCTCAACTATATTGCCCGGTTCTATGTGGATCTGCCGGCTGTTTCTCAAGACGGCAATTTTGGTTCGGGGACAAGAAACGCTGTGATAGCCTTCCAGAATCGGTTTGGCCTGAACCCTGATGGGGTTGTTGGTCCGGGTACATGGGCGAGGCTGTATGAAGTCTATCTTGCGGTTAAGGGGACTGTGCCTCAAGAGCCATCCCAGCCCGGAACCGGCGCGGGAGATCCGGTGATCAGAGATATTCAGACGACCCTTAATCAGAGGTACGGGTTCAACCTGGATGTGGATGGGATTTTCGGGCGGGCAACCAAGACCGCCATGGTGATGGGATTGCAGACGGAGCTTAATCGTCAGTTTGGCCGGAACCTTGTGGTTGACGGCGTGTTTGGGCCGCTGACCAGAGCCGCCACAGTTAATGTACGGCCAGGGGCCAGGGGTAATATGACTTATTTGATCCAAGCGGCGCTGTATACGAGAGGTTTCACCAGTGTTATACCTGACGGCGTGTTTGGACCGGGGACTGAGTCTGTTGTGAGGACGTTCCAGAGGGGGCAAGGTTTGACGGCGGACGGCATTGTTGGGCCGATGACTCAGGAAAGACTGTTTAGATAATGGACATTTGACAATGGACAATGGACAATGGACATTTGACAATGGACAATTGACAATGGACAATGGACAATGAGGAGACAGAAGACTGAGACCGTGGTTGATATACAACACACAATACACAATGTCTAGGGCATTGTGTATTGTGTGTTTTTGAGATGGCGGCGCATTTGGTTAAGTGAGATCAGGATTGGAGCGATTACCAGAACGGGATATACCTTTGACGGTTGGGTCGGTGAAGGCACCGGGAATAGGTTCAACCCGGGTGTTGTTGTCTATCCCATCGGGCCCACGACTTTTACCGCGCAATGGAAAGCCAACTGAATCCAACCGTTAAGAATTCTTCGATAAGGAGGCGCTGAAATGCCAAAGAATCAGAACCCGAAGCTGGGCGAGACCGAGCAGGAAATCATGGCGATCATCTGGGCGGAAGAGCGTCCCTTGACCTCCAATTATATCATGGATCATCTCACCGGACGCACCTGGGCTCTTTCCACCGTAATGAGCGTGCTGGCGCGGCTCTGTCAGAAGGGGTTCGTTCTCTGTGACCGCGCGACAAGAACCAACTACTATACCGCAGCTTTATCAAGAGAAGAATACTTGGGGCGAGAGAGCCGTGAGTTTCTGGAGAAAATGCATCGTGAATTGAGTTCATGATATAATGTGGAAAACATAGTATGTAGGGTATTGGGCATGGAAAGAGCAAGACGGTCCATATGGATACGGAACAACACTTTCCATTGTCCATTGTCCATTGATAAAGGGGGGGTTCTCATGAGTCTGGTTTATGTCGGTTTCGCGCCTCATCCGCCTATTGCTGTTCCGCAAGTGGGGCGCGGGGAAGAGGAGAAGTGTCGGGCGACTTTGGCGGGGATGGATACTCTGGCGAAAGCGGTCTGCGACAGTGGGGCGGAAATTCTTTTGGTTGTCTCGCCTCACGCGCCCAGCGATGGTGAGAGCCTTTCTTTTCTTGAGAGTATTGACGGCAGGCTGGAAGGGGATTTTAGCGCTTTCGGCGCCGGTGATGTTCGGTTTTCTTGGGAGACGGTTCCGGAGATTATTGGGGCTCTGCGGGAGCTTGGGGGCCGTGGGGTGCGGGCTCGTCTTGATCATGGCGTTATGGTACCGCTTTATTTTTTGGAACGGGCCGGCTGGCGTGGGCGTCTTGTGGTTGTGGCGGCACCGCAGGTTTGGGCTGATGTGACGCCGCGGCTCTGGGGGGAGAGGATCGCGGCGATGTTGGAGGCTTTGCCGCAGCGTTGCGGGATTCTGGCCAGCGGGGATTTGTCGCATCGGCTTAAGGAGGAGGGCCCCTATGGGTTCCATCCGTCCGGTCCTCGGTTTGATGAGCTGATTGTCCGGGGGCTGCAGACGGAGCCGGATATTTTGGGGAGTTTGCCTGAAATCCTGGTCGAGGAGGCCGGTCAGTGCGGGTATGCTTCTTTGCTGCTGGCTTTGGGGGCGCGGAAGGGGGCCTGCCGGGTTTTGTCTTATGAGGGTCCTTTTGGGATCGGGTATTTGACGGCGGAGCTTTATCGGTCTTCACCGGTGGCCGGTTATGCCCGCGCTTGTTTGTGCCGGTATGTTGAGGGGAGCCGGGGAGATGAGACGGAGATTCCCGGAGATCCTCTGTTGAAGACCGAGAGATCTTGTTTTGTGACGCTGTATAAGGAAGGGGATCTGCGCGGCTGTATTGGGACGATTAAACCTGTGCGTCCGTCTTTGGCGGATGAAATCCGCCATAACGCCGTTGCCGCCGCTGTGCAGGATTCTCGTTTTCGGCCTGTGGAAGCGGATGAGCTGCCGCTGATTACGGTGTCGGTAGATGTTCTGGGGGATTTGGAGGTTGCGGAGGTTGCGGAGCTGGATCCTTATCTTTATGGCGTGGTTGTGGGCAGCCGGGGGCGGACCGGTCTATTGCTGCCGCGGCTTGCCGGGGTGGATACGGTTGCGGAGCAGCTGGCGATCGCCCGGCAGAAGGCTGGCATTTTGCCTGATGAAGAGGATGTGGAGATTTGGCGGTTTCAGGTGGACCGGTATTTTGAGTAGGGGAGAAGCAATGGACAATGGACAAGGCTGATATCCTTCAGCCTGTGGACCAATGGACAATGGACAATGGACAATGGAGAAGGGAGAAGGAGAAGGGAGAAGGAGAAGGGAGAAGGGGGTGGGTCTTTTGGCTGAATGTCGGATTTCTGCCGTGTGCCCTCTATGTCCTCAGCATTGTGTTGTGGAGGAGGGCGGTTTGGGTCGCTGCCGGGCGCGGGGGTGTCTGGGCGGGCAGATGTCTTCGCTGACTTATGGTCAGGTGGCGGCGATGCATGTGGATCCTATTGAGAAGAAGCCGTTGTTTCATTTTTATCCGGGGTCGTCTATTCTGTCTGTGGGTGGCAACGGCTGCAATTTATGCTGCACTTTCTGTCAGAATTTTGAGATTTCACAGCATGAAGTTAGGGGGCGGGATTTTTCGCCGGCTGACCTTGCCGGGATGGCCCGATCGGATAATTCTTTGGGGATTTGTTTTACATATTCGGAGCCGCTGGTCTGGTTTGAGATGGTGTTGGAGACCGCCGCGCTGGTGAAAGAAGCCGGTGGGAAGACGGTATTGGTGACCAATGGTGTGATTATGCCGCGGTATTGGCGTCAGCTGTTGGAGGTTATTGACGCGGTTAATATTGATGTCAAGGCTTTTACCGAGAGTTTTTATCGGACTTATACCGGCGGCAGCTTGTCTTGGGTGCTGAAATCTGTGGAGCTGCTGGCGCAAAGCGGCGTTCATTTTGAGGTTAGTACTCTTGTGATTCCGGGTCTTAATGACAGCGCTAAGGAGATCCGAGAGCTGGCTGTGTTTCTGAAGGGCTTGCAGGTACCCCTGGCTTGGCATCTGAACCGGTATTTTCCGGCCTATCAGGCCGATTATCCGCCAACGCCGGAGCAGTCTTTGCGTTCGCTGGCCGCGATTGGCCGGGAATATGTGCCTTATGTTTATTTGGGGAATTTGCGGTACGATGCCATGAGCGGGTCGGGAATGAATACTCTATGTCCTTCCTGTCAAACTGTGGTTGTTGAACGTGGCGATTCCGTTCGTGTGAGAGTTGCTGATGGGAAGTGCCCGCGCTGTTCGGCAGAGATATGGGGGGTGTGGGACGGGTGACAGGGATATGGGCAGGGGACGGACTGAGGACGGACTGAGGACGGACAGGGGATAGACAGGGGACAGGGGATAGACAGGGGACAGGGGACGGACAGGGGATGAAAAGGGGAAGCCGGCTGCGCTTTGTCGAAATGAGAGAGATATTGTCGTAATATGTGATCCAAAGTGGTGTGGTCTTGCGCTTTTTTCTTATGTGTATTAAAGTAAATAGTGTCGGAATTCCCAAATTGTTCAAGGCGAGTTTATACGTTGTTGTAGGATAAGGAGTTTTTTTGTCAACAAAAAGAGGTGAGCCATTGAAAAACGATCTTACCGAGGATTTGCTCAGTGAATTGATGCTTGCGAGATCTATTGACGAGGCCCTTGATAAAGAATTTATTAGCAATAGCCTCTCGGAGTATCTGGCTATTCTGTTGAAAGAGAAGGGGCTGAAAAAGAGTGATGTTATTAAAAAATCAAGCTTGAACACCACGTTTGCTTATCTGATTTTTTCCGGGCAAAGGCAGGCGTCAAGGAACAAAGTGTTGCAGCTAGTCTTCGCTTTGGGGGCGACGTTGTCTGAGGCGCAGAGGGTGCTTAAATTGTCCGGCGTGAATGAATTGTATTGTAAGAACCGCCGCGACGCTATTATAATTTTTTGCCTCAAAAACAGCAAATCTTTAGAAGAAACGGATGATATCTTGTATGAGTATGATGAGCCTGTTATCTGGGATGATTGAAATATCTCACTAGCTGACACCTCGTTATCGGTTAATCATCTGGAGAGGTTGACCGAAATCGATTTCCATGCGGACACGTTTCCCTTGGCGTCGTAGACTCTGACGGATATTGTTTCCGTACTCGAACCCTTTCCCTCAATATAGTAAAATCCGTCAAAGGTCCAAGTTTTTTTATCGGAGCTAACGCTATAAGAACTGAAAGTTGAGTTCTTGGAGCCATCACTTTTTATGATACCGACATTTTGAACTTCCAGCTTGTCCGCGCTTACGTTGGTTATGACTGTGTATGTAACCACAGCGCGGTATTGATTGGTGGAGCTGCTATACTGATAGTCAACGTTTGGCGCCGGCGTTGAAACAATCTCTATTGCCGGGGCAGAGGATTGAGATTGTTGCTGGATCTGTTCTGGCGCGGAGTTATTGACTTGCTCCGGCTTGATATTCTGCTCAGGTTTCTCCTCAAGCTCTAGGGTAAATTCCGGTGCTGCCTCCGAATTTGCATCCGAATCTTCCTCTGATCCTGCTGCGGGTTCGGATTCAAGTCCGGGTTGCCATTCTGCATCAGGATCCGGCTCAAAGGATTGAGCATCCGCTTCCGCCAAAGCGTTCGCGGAACTTTGACCATTCAATATGAAAAAGACCCCCAAACCAATTGTCAATAATACACAGCACGCAACGGCCAACAAGAGAATCAGCCTCTGTGTTTTCATCCGTGATTTCTTTCGTGTTTTCGGCGGTTTCTCATGGCTGTCTTCGGGGATATTTTCCGGGATATTTTCCGGGATATATTCCGGGATATCTTCCTGATCGGGATAGGATTCGTCATGCATAGGGCTTTCCGCAGGCAGAGGTCCACTGGTTAATATATTTGTCTCATTGGTAATCTGCAGCGACCAAGCGCCTAGCCGCGCGTTCACAGTATCGGACTGTGTGCTCATCTTCATTTCTGTCGCGAATTCTGGCTCAGACGTTACATCTTTTTGGGTTGGGGTCTGTTGATCGGGGTCGCTCTGGCTAGGAAAATTCAAATCAATAGAACTTGGGACAAAGGCTTGAACCGCGTTATCGTATCTGATCGCGGCATCCTCTGCGCTTCTCAAGTCCTTGATCATATCATCCACAGAATTGTACCTGAATTGCGGCGTGAAATTGGTGCTAAGATAGATAATCCTTTGCACAATTTCAGGAAAAACGCCTAGGGTTGTTGTGTCAATATGACGTTGCGGTTGGGAACCGGTGATCATATAGAGAAAGGTCTTACCTATTGAAAAGATGTCTGATCGCATATCTGTTTGCCCAAACCCGAATTGTTCCGGCGGCGCGTATCCCACCGTTCCCATGTAGACGGTGTCGCTTTCTTTCCCGGGGCTATATGTTCTGGCAATATTGAAATCAATCAGTTTGATGCTGTTGTTTGCGTAAATGATATTATTTGGTTTGATGTCTCTATGTATGATGGGAGGATTCTGTGTATGCAAATAGGAGACAACTTCGCAAAGGTCCAATGTCAGGGAAACCGCTTCTTGAAGAGATAACACTTTGTTCTGTTTCACGTGGTCATAAAGAGTCAAGCCTTCAATGTATTCCTCGATGATAACAATTTGGTCCGCCAGTCTGTAGCTGTCAAACATTTGTGGCAAAAAGGCGTGGCTTAGGCGCGGTAAATCACCTATGGTGTGCTGCCCTTCCTGATAATATTTGCGGACGTAAACCTTTCCGTTTTTGCTCACTTTTTCAACGCGCGAGTAGTCGCCTTCTTTAAGAACTTCAAGAATACTATATTGATTATCTGTTTCTGTATTGCCCAGTATTTCCGACAGAATTTCCGAGAACTTTCCCATGATTTCCTCCTTTCGGAATGGTGTCATGTACAGATTATAGGCTCAAATTGACAGATTGCTGTACATATATTGTAAAAGATACCGGGGCTGATTTTTTCCCGGTTGAATCATAGGCGGAAATGGTCACCTTCACAGTTCCCGTATATTGCCAAGCAAATAACCCGAATTCCCAAGACAGCTTGTCAGTACTGATCTTACAAGACCAGACGCTGGGTTGTCTGCTGATGGTTCTGTCGCTGTACACAAAATAAGTGGTTGTGTTGGTGTTGCCGGTATATCCCTCCTGAATTTCCAGCTTGTCAGCGGGAACATTGGTCTTAATCGTATAGGTAATTCCATTGGAAGGAAGCCAAACGGAAGGATCAGTTAAGTGATAGGTGTTCTTGTCCGGTTTTGCCGATACGATCTCAATCGCCGGAGCGGGCAGTTGCGTGGTGTTACCATCTGGCTTCGTTTTTATATCTGATTTCGGTTCCGTATTAGTTCCCGCATCTGCCCCCGGGGTTGGTATTGGCATCGATTCCGGATTTGATTCCGTATCATCATTCGATTCTTCCTCCGGTTCGGATTCGGGTTCGAGACCGGATCCGGATTCTAATTCTGCATCAGGATCCGGTTCCATGACTTGAGATGCCGCTTCCGCTAAAGCGTTCGCGGGACCTTGGCCGTCCAGTATGAAAAAGGTTCCCAAACCAATTGTCAGTAACACACAGCATGCAGCTGCCAGTAGGATAATCAGCTTTCGGATCTGACCGATATCAGAGGATTGGGCCGGAAAAGATATGAGCGTGTTTTCGTCAGGTGAGAGCGGAGGAGCGACCTCAACACCGTTCTTTTCTATGAACCCCTTTGGGACATCTTCTTCAACATCTTCTACAACATCTTCTTTACTGAGAAAGGCTCCGTCGCACCCAGTTTTTTCGGGCGGCAGAGACCGACTGCATAGCAAATCTGTCTCATTGGTGTTTTGAAGTGAGAAAGCGTCTCCCGGCGTTTCCTCTGAATCTGTTAAGCCTAGGTTCTGCTGCTCAGGGCCGCTTTGAATGGGAATATCCGGGTCTGGAGCACTCGGGCCAGGACCTTGCGTCGCGCTCTCACAATTGATCACCGTATCACCGGTGCTTCTCAGATCCTTGATCATATCGTCCACAGAACTGTACCTGAATTGCGGGGTGAAATTGGTGCTGAGATAGATAATCCTTTGCACACTGTCAGGCAGAGTGCCCAGGGTCGCTGTATCAACATGGCGTTCCGGCTGGGAACCGGTGAGCATATAGAGAAAGGTCTTGCCTATAGAGAAAATATCTGAGCGCATGTCTGTCTGCCCAAACCCGAATTGTTCCGGCGGCGCGTATCCCACCGTTCCCATGTAGACGGTATCCCTTTCTTTCCCGGGATTGTATGATCTGGCAATATTGAAATCAATCAGTTTGATGCCGCTGCTTGTGCGCATGATATTGCTGGGTTTGATGTCTCTGTGTATGATGGGGGGGTTCTGCCCATGCAAATAGGATACGACTTCGCAAAGTTCCAGTGTCAGGGTAACCGCTTCCTTGAGAGACAGTTCTTTGTTTTGTTTCACGTAGTCATGGAGGGTGACGCCTTCGATGTATTCCTCAATAAGAGCGATTTTGCCGGCCAATTGATAGCTGCCATACATGTGCGGTAAGGCGGCGTGGGTAAGGCGCGACAAATCATGGATGGTGTACTGCTCTTCCTGATAGTATTTGCGGACGTAAACGCTTCCGTCTTTGCGTACTTTCTCAACACGTGAGCAGTCGCCGTCCTTGAGGACTTCCAGAACCTCGTATAGGTTATCTTCTTCGGTGCTGTCCAGTATTTTTGACAGATCTTCCGCAAACTTCTCCATGATTACCTCCTTCTCGGATAGATTTTCTCCTTCCTGGCATGATGACATGTGGGAGTGTAAACAACGGTTACCTCAACAAGCCGCTTTCCCTCTAGAGATATCTCTAGAGATATCTCTAGAGATATCTCTGTTGTACGGACACAGTAAAAGACTTCGGCGCCGATTTTTTTCCGTCCGAGTCATAGGCTGTGATGGTTACTGTTACGATGCACGGATAATTCCAAGAGAATTTTCCAATTTTCCAAGTCATCTTATCAGAACTGATCTCACGTGTCCCAATATAATTCGCAGAAGGAGGTTCCGCATTAAAGGTTCCGTCGCTATTCACAAAATAGGTTGCAAGGGTTGCAAGGTAAGTATCTTTGTTCTGAATCTCGAGCCTCGCTGCGGGAACATTTGTCTTAATTGTGTAGATGACTGGATCTGGGGATTCGATATATGGATATGGTCTATTATATATGTCATACTGCGTTTTGGATGCGCCTGTAAACACTGTGCTCTTGTCCGGTTTTGCCGATATAATTTCTATTGTCGGGGCAGTAAGCGCGGGTGTGGGATTGTCTTCTGGCCTTGTATTTACCTCTGACTTCGGCTTCGTATTTGTTTCCGGATTTGATCCCGATTCTGTTTCCGGATTTGATGCGGGATCTTCTCCTGACCCTGTCTCGGGTTCAGATTCGGGTTCAGATTCAAGTTCAAGTTTAGATCCAAACTCCGGTTCAGGATCCGGTTCCGGGGCTTGGGCCGTCGCTCCCGCTAAGGCGTTCGCGGGACCTTGATCATTCAGCATGAAAAAGACCCCCAATCCAACCGTCAATACCACACAGCACGCTGCCGTCAGCAAGAGAACAAGTTTCCGCTGTTTCATCTGAGCTTTCAGCGGTTTGACCTGCCCCTTTTCGGAGGGTTGTACCGGAGAAGAAGAAAGTGTAGTTTCACCAGGCAAGAACCGGGGAACAGTGTCCAGGTTGTTCTCTTCCGCTGTAATCTTTGGTACATCTTCCTGACGATCTTCCTTATTGAGAAATGATCCGTCGTGTTCAGGCCTTTCGGGTGGCAGAGCCCTGCTGCACAACAAATCTGTCTCATTGG
>Ga0082212_10001233_pt1 | contig 37637 bp, 33 predicted proteins | sample TergutNt197P3_FD_71548 | JGI IMG/M metagenome (GOLD analysis project Ga0082212, IMG submission 71548) | Neocapritermes taracua P3 segment gut microbial communities from Petit-Saut dam, French Guiana - Nt197 P3 | ecosystem: Host-associated > Arthropoda: Insects > Digestive system > Gut ...
AGACGGCTCATAAGTTGCTCGACCGTCTCGATGGCGGGCTTCATCACAGCCACGTCTTTTTTTGTCGATTCCGACTGATACAATATCAGTAGGCGGTTCAGGAAATCCCCCTTGTTGTCGAAATCGCTCCTATCGGATAGTTCATTGAATAACGCCTTGACCTCATCGCTTGCCCGGATTGCCAGAGGATTGTCTGCCATTTCAAAAGCCCCCTTCTATGTAAACATCTAATAACAGTGTTTACAGTATGTTTACTTGTATTTTTATGTTTACATTATATATCCATCTTCGAGCAAAGTCAAAAGAAAAATTAAAAAACAAAAAAATACGAATCCGGGCGAATTATTTACGTCTGCGAATCCAATGAAAAACATATAAAGCAACGCCTATGCAAATAAAAATATCGGCGAAATTAAATGCCGGCCAATGATACCCCGCGTAATGAAAGTCCAAAAAGTCTATCACGGCGCCGAATCGTATGCGGTCTACCAGATTTCCAACGGCGCCGCCGATGATAAGGGCAAGCGATATGCGTTCCAACCGGCCGGGCGCGCGCAAAAGGACATGTCCGAAAAACCCGATGATTGCGGCGGTGATTACGACGATTGCAACCGGCGCCGCTTCGCCCAATGCACGGAACAAAGAAAACGACGTTCCTGGATTCCAAGTGAAAACAATATTGAAAAAATTGGTCACGCGCGCCATCAGATAGGGATATGGAACCAGATTGAACGCCCGCCCGAACGCCGGCACGGAACCGGTCAAGAGATACAAAATATATCCCTTTGCAATCTGGTCGACAAGGACCAACACAAGGCATAAGGCACAAGGCATAAGGCATATGCGTTTTGTATTTGCCATAATTTTTTTCAACGACTTCATACCTTGTCCTTTATGTGCGACATTTCGACAATTTTTTATGCCTTATGCCCTATGCCTTATGCCTTAAAAATTTCGTCCGGCTTTACCGTTTTTTCTTTTATCTTTGCCTGCGCGATCATGGCGTCCAACGCCTTTTGTTCGAAAAGCATTCCGCGCATCATGGAAACCGCGTTCGGATTTTTGTTATAGAATTCGAAAACCTGCTGCGGGTTCGGATATCCCGCCGCCTCTTTCCAGATTGTTTTCTGCAAATCTTCGTTTGTGACTTTGACATCGTTCGCGCTGCCCCATTCCGCCAGAACCAGGCCCAGTTTCACGCGGCGTTCGGCGTCTTTCATTTCTTTCTTTTCGTCGAATGCGACGCCTTTGCTTGTCGCTTCCCTTTTCGCCATGTCGAATTCCTGGGACACCAAAGTTTCAGGGATTTCCATTTTCACCTTGTCCGCCAGCATGTCCAAAAGCTCGTTCCGCATTTCGCGGCGCGCGGCGTCTTCGTACTGTTCCGCCAGTATGCGTTTTATGTGTTCGCGCAAATCGGCGGCGGATTCCCGGCCGACTTCTTTGGCAAAGGCATCGGACAGTTCTGGCAGAATGGATTTCCGAATTTCATGTATTTCGATTTCAAACTTTGTCTTTTGCCCGGCCAGATTTGGCGCGTGATAGTCTTTCGGAAATGTGACGTCGATATCAAACTTGTCGCCCGTTTTATGGCCGACGATTTTTTCTTCGAATCCGGGTATGAAAGACCCGCTGCCCAGGACCAGGCGATGCTTTTTCGCCTCTCCCCCTTCGAACGGTTCGTTTCCTAAAAACCCTTTGAAATCAATGACGGTAACGTCGCCGTTTTGGGCCTTGTATCCGGCGTCCTGCATTTCGAACGTCGCGCGGGATTTCCGCAGGTTGTCCAAAGATTTTTCAATTTCGCTTTCCGGCACTTCGGCGATTTTTTTCGTAATTGTGAACCCCGACAATTCGATTTTCGGCAGCGCCGGCAGTACGTCGAATTCGATTGAGTACTCAACATCCTGTCCGCGCGCGAATTTCGTTATATCGGCCTTTGGCGCGCCGGCCAGGCGCAGATTCTTTTCCTTTGCATAGGCATCCATATCCGCGTTCATCAGCTTGTCGACGGCGTCGGCATGCGCGGCGTCGCCGTATTTCTGTTGCAGAATATTCATCGGAATTTTGCCCGGACGAAATCCCGGTATTTTCGCCTTTTCGCCGTATTTGGCCAGTATTTCACAGGCAGATTTCTGTATTTCATCGGCGGTCAGCAAACCCGCGATATGATAATGCAAATCTTTGATTTTTTCTTTCTTGAACATATAAACGCCCCTTTATTTCAGCCCGCCCATTATAGTGTCAAATTGCCGGATTGCAACTTTTTTATACTTTACACAAGGGGCCCTTTTTCGGTACATTATGGATATGAGAAAACTGCTTGCTCTATGCTCTATGCTCTATGCTCTTGCGCCGCTGGCGGCGCACGCGTCCGAATACCGCGCGGCGATTGTCGCGGACATGGATACCGGCGCGATATTGTTCCGCGACCGCGACGAAGAATTGAACTATCCGGCCAGCCTTACCAAAATAATGACGCTTTATCTGACGTTCGACGCGCTGGAAAGCGGGCGCCTGCACCTTTCCGACCAACTGATAGTATCCGCGGCCGCGGCAAATGCGCCGCCTGTGAAACTGGGCCTGGCGGCGGGTTCGAAAATTTCCGTCGACGACGCGATAAAGGCGGTCGCGGTGCACAGCGCCAACGACGTCGCGCGCGTATTGGCCGAAAATCTGCGCGGCGGGCGCGAGGCTACCTTTGCATCAATGATGACGGACGTGGCGAACCAAATCGGTCTTTCCCAGACTAATTTTGAAAACGCGTCGGGACTTCCCGACGACGACCATCTGTCGTCCGCGCGGGATATCGCGCTGCTGGCCATCGCGATTCACCAGCATTTTCCGGGGTATTGGAAATATTTCGGAATACGGAATTGGACATACGGCGGCCGGACTTATACGAACGGGAATAAATTGCTGGGCAACTATGCCGGCGCGAATGGCATGAAGACCGGATTTACGAACAGCGCGCGCTATTGCTTGGTCGCAACGGCGGCACGCGACGGCAAGAATATTGTGACGGTTGTTTTGGGCGCGCCTAACCGGGATGTCCGTCTGAACGCCTCGCGGAAATTGCTGGACCGCGCTTTCGGAACGGAAAGCCGGGAATTGAAAATCGAAGACCCGGACGAACAAACCGCTGTGCAAAAACCGAAACCTGTTTCCAGCGGCGGCGGCAAATCGGGGGTACAATTCGGCGCATTCGGCAGTCGGAACGCCGCAACCGAACAGGCAAAAAAAGTCCAAAAATACACCGGCATTGTACCAAAAATAGAACAGACTGGGGGCATGTTCCGCGTCCGGGCTTACGGACTATCGGCGACCGCGGCGGACGGGGCGTGCAAAAAATTCCGCGACCAGAAACTGGATTGTTTTATAATCAAATGAATTCGAAAATAGAAAAATTAATCAAACAATTCGCAAAGCTGCCGCGCGTCGGCGGCCGCGCGGGTCAGCGGATTGTCCTGGGGCTTTTACAGGATAAAACCGGAAAATCGGCCGCCCTTGCGGCCGCATTGATTGATGCGGCGGAAAGCATCAAACCATGCGCGACCTGCGGCTGTTTGACCGAAAACAATCCTTGCGAATTCTGCCTTGATGCGGGCCGCGAAAATGGCCAGCTGTGCCTGGTTCGGGATTTGGGCGACGTCTGGACATTGGAAAAATCGGGGGTGTTCCGCGGCCGGTACCATATTGTCGGCGGACTTTTGTCGGCGGCGACGGGAACGACGCCCGCCGATTTGAATATCGAAAATATCCCTTTGCGAATTGCGGCGGAAAACATTTCCGAAATTATTTTCGCATTGCCGAATACGGTCGAAGGCAAAACGACCCAGCATTTCATAATTAACAACTTGCAATTATCAATTAACAATTTGCAATTCACTGAATTGGCGTCGGGCGTGCCGCTGGGCGGCGATTTGGATTATATAGACGACGGCACATTAAATATAGCTTTCGGAAACAGAAAACAGATATGAAAAACCCGTCTTTCGACTTTCGACTTTCGACTTTCGACTCACTGGCGGCTCTGCCGCCTGTTTCCGAAATGATGCGCGCCGCGGGACTAGAGCCCAAAAAGCAATTCGGCCAGAATTTTTTATTCGATTTGAATCTGACCGGAAAGATAGCGCGCGCTGTTCCAAATATCGAAAATTCAACCGTTGTCGAAGTGGGACCGGGACCTGGCGGACTTACCCGCGCGCTGCTTTTGGACGGCGCCCGCAAAGTCATCGCCATCGAAAAAGATAAAACAACCGCGCCGATTTTGGAACAAATCGCGGCGGCGGATGGGCGGTTGGAAATCATATTTGCGGACGCGTTGAAATTCGATTTTGCCCGGCTTGGGAAGATTTCCATCTGTTCCAATCTGCCCTATAACGTCGGCACGGAATTATTGATTCGCTGGCTGCACGATATGGAAAATATTTCGTCCATGACATTGATGTTTCAACGCGAAGTTGCGGAACGAATTGTTGCCGCGCCCGGCACGGAACATTACGGCCGCCTGTCGGTTTTGACATCGCTTTTAGCGGACGCAAAAATATTATTCGATGTTCCGAATACGGCGTTCGTACCCAGGCCGAAAGTTCAATCGGCGGTTGTCCAAATCATTCCGAAAAATGTAGGGGCGCGCACCCACCCCGCGAAATCTTTGATTTCGCCGGGACCCGGGGGAAACGCGCCCATAGATAAAATCGAAAAACTTACTGCGAAACTTTTCGGCCAGCGCAGAAAGATGATTCGCGGAATCCTGCCCGGCGCCCTCTGGGAACAATTCGGGCTTTCAGGCACGGAAAGGGCCGAAGAATTAACACCTGAAAAATTTGCCGAAATCGCCGCCGCAAATGTGATATAATATCTGCAAAAGAGAGAGAAAATGAATCTATCCATCCTTGTCATATTGGGCGTGGCTTTCGCGCTGGTCTATTTGCTGCGCGTGGCGCATGTCGGAACTTTAATCGCATTCCTGTTCGCCGGAATCGTCGCGGGGCCTTACGGCCTGGGGCTTTGGGAATTAACCGACACCTGGTCGTTTCTGGGAGAAATAGGAATTATATTTTTATGGTTCAGTATGGGCCTGGAACTGAACACGCGGCGATTGTGGCAAATGCGCGATACGATATTCGGATTCGGCGCGGCCCAGGTTCTGGCGGTTGCGGTAATGTTGTTTCCGCTTTTGTTCGGCATTACGCCGTGGGGGATTTTGCCCGTTATTATGGTGTGCCTTTTGCTTTCCATGTCGTCCAGTTCAAGTGATTTGGATCTGCTTGCGGAACGGAATGAATTACAGACTACATTGGGCCGGCAAAGTTTTTCGATTCTGCTGTTCCAGGACCTTTTGGCCATACCGCTTATCGCGATGGTTCCGATTTTCGCCGGGAAACAGTTTAATCTGGGCGCCGAAGTTATCGATATAACTGTCATGTCCGTCGGCCTTATTATCGGTGTCGTGATTGTCGGCCGGCTGGTTTTGCAACCGCTGATGCGGCACGTGTCGCGGTTGAAATCCAAAGAAGCGTCGCTGATTGCGATATTCCTGAATATCATCGGCTGGGTCGTGGTTATGGAATTCGTGGGACTGCCGCCGGCAATCGGCGCGTTCCTTGGCGGTATGTTGATGAGCGAGACGCTGTACAGACATCAAGTCCAATCCGAAATCGCGCCATACCGGATTTTGTTTTTATCGTTCTTTTTCATTGCGTTGGGCATGGGGTTGAATCTGCCTATGCTGGCCGCGAACTGGTGGCTGGTTGCGGGCGGCGCAATCCTGTTGGTCGGCGTAAAATTCATCGCGATATATGCCGTCGCGCGCCTGCGCCGGGTTCATCGCCGCGAAGCGTTCCTGATTGCGCTGATATTGGCCCAGGGCGGCGAATTCGGTCTGTTGATATTGCAGATGATGCGGCAAAACGGGATAGAGGCGATACCGTTCCAACATTCCGAAATCCTGATGTCCGTCATAGTGGTGTCGATGATTATGACGCCTATATTGCTTGCCATATACGACCGGCTGTATGAATCTGGCAAACTGGTATCCGGCGCCCGCGCGCGCAAGGTAAATATCGGCGCGACCGAAAAACCCGAAGTGATTATATGCGGATTTGGGCGCGTCGGGCAAACGATTGCGAAAATGATGGAATCCCAGAATATCCCGTATGCGGCCATAGACATGAATGTCGACGCGGTTGTTCGCGGCCGGAACGAAGGCTTTAACGTATTTTACGGCGACACTGCAAAGGCGGCTGTGCTGTCCGAAATCGGCCTGGCGCCGCGTCGGACTCGCGCGGTTGTGATTGCGCTTGATAACGCCAGCATTGCGAAAAGCACGGTCCGCGCGGTAAAACAGGCGACGCCGAACGTCCGCATATTCGCCCGCGCAAGAAATCTGGAAGAAGCGCTGATATTGCAAAGAGAGGGGGCAAAGCTTGCATTGCCTGAAACGATTGAATCGTCGTTCATGCTTGGCGAACAGGTTTTGGAAACCCTTGGCATAAAACAGGATAAAATAGACATTCTGTTGTCCCGTCTGCGCGGCGACAATTACGCGACTCTTTCGAAAATCCTGGACCGGAATAAATAATTTCTGATTTAGGATTTCGGATTTCTGATTTGGAGATTGATTGAAATACATACATTAAAATCAAACGATTTTTATGACTTATATATGAAGTATCGGCGCGCTCCAAATCCTAAATCAGAAATCATATATCAGAAATCCTATTTTCCCCTTGCAAACGCCCAAATACCCCTTATAATATTTGTCAACTTGACCCAAAAGGAATGACATGGCAATATTCATCGGCGGACGCACGCCAAAGAAAAAAGATTGGAAACATTCGGCGGCAAATATGCTGTCCTTGAAAACCGGCCCCGAATACAATGAAAACCCCATGCCGGGTATGGTGTTTCAATATATCTTGGACAATAAGAATGTCGGCAAAGCCGGCGCGGCCGGGGCCTTTGTTTACAACTATCTGCCGAAAATAAAAAGATATGCAGACGGAACCTTTGAACTTATCGACCCCCATTATCTGGACACCTTCAAAAGCGGCGCCGGACGCGACCAACACGTCGCCATAATCTGCGACGACGGCTATGGCAAGCCTGTCTATGACACCCAATATTTAATCGGATGTATCCCAACCATAGTGGATTTGAATTTTCACTATGATGTTAAAGAAAAGAAAAAACTGCAAGAAAACCATGAAAAAGAAAGCAAAGCGGACTTTGACCATGACATACTCAACCTGGACCATTATGCCGGCGCCAGAATCGTGTCTATGGACAAAGAAACGGTCGATATTCTGGGTCGCGACCCATATCAATTGCAACGCAAATACAATTGGGATAACGTGATTGTCAATCATGGACTGCACAGTATCTGGTTCACCAGATTGGGCGTCAATTCTATTTTCGATTTCAAATATCGCGATGGCATTGAAAACGAAGCTACGTACGAATCAAAGCGCGAAATAGTTGCTGGCCTTGCGGCGGAATTCACATTGAACAATTACAAAATCTATGACAACGAAAACGTTTATGTGCCTCAACGCGTATTTCGCGACTATTGGGCGGAACATTTCGAACATGAAAAACTAATATCTCTTGACCAGGCGCTGGCCATCCTGGGTCTGCAAACCCAAAGGCCCGGCAAATAAAAAAATCCGCCTTTCGGCGGATTTTTTTACTTACGCAATCCCAATTTTTTAATCAGTGCTTCATAATTGGAAACGCTGTGTCTTTTGATATAGGCAAGCAGTTTTTTGCGGCGGTTGACCATTTTCAAAAGGCCGAATTTCGAATGCTGGTCTTTCGGCATTTTTTTCATATGTTCGGTCAGGTTGATGATGCGTTCGGTCAGAACCGCAACCTGTGCCGGGGCGCTGCCGCCGTTGTCCTTGTCGGACGATTTGTATGCTTTGATAAGCTCTGTTTTTTTTGCTTTTACAATCGACATTGTTTGCTCACTTTGTTCGCAGTGACTAGTAATTAGTGACTAGTGACTAGTTATTATTCGCTTTGGCCGCAGCTGTCCGTTTATAATTTCGCCGATTCCAATGAACCCGCCGTTATTATAGATACGCCGCAAACCATCGCCGTTACTATCGATAAATCCGCCGTTTTTGAACAGTTCCGCGTCTTTATCGCCGATTTCCAAAACCAGAATGTCGTCCAGTCCGAAATCCACCGGTTTCAGGTATTCCAAAACCGGTTGGTGTTCCGCCTTCGCTTCCGCTCCGGCGCGACAGGCATTATTATACAGATTTTCCAGAAAATCAAGCGCCGCGGCATCTTTTATTTCAAAATTATGGGTGCGCGTCCGGCGAATGCTGTCGCAAGTGCAGATGAAACCGTTTCCCGTTTTCCGTTTCCCGTTTTCCGCATTATTAATTTCATCGACGATTTGTTGCGCCAAGGCCCGCACATAAGTCCCGGCGGAACACTGGACCCTGAACTCGGTCGATGTAGGGGCGTGCCGCGCACGCCCGGGCGCAAGCATTGCGCCCCTACATACTTCCAATTCATATATATTAACCCGTCGCGCGGGCACTTCAAATTCCGCGCCGCGCCGTGCCAATTCGTATGCCCGGCGGCCACCGATATGCACGGCGCTGTATGCGGGCGGCGTTTGTTCTATTTCGCCAACCAGCACGGACAATGCGGCCGATATCTGCTCACCCGACGGCACACTGTCGTTTTGTTCCATAACCTTTCCCGTAATATCATCTGTGTCTGTCTTGATTCCCCATTGAACAGAAAATTCATACTCTTTTTGACATCTGTGCTCTCTGCTCTCTGCTCTATGCTCTAAATACGGTATCATCTTGGTCGCCTCGCCCAGCGCGATTGGCAGAACACCGGACGCCATGGGGTCCAAAGTTCCCAAATGTCCGAATTTTTTTATCCCGAACATGCGCGCGACGCGGCCGCCGGCCGCGCGACTGGTCATGCCGGACGGTTTATCCAAAATAATCCACCCGCCTTCGTCCGCCTTCACTTCGTTACGGCGCGACTTCGGCGCGGCAAGCCCGCTTTTGCTCATATCATTCACCAAACAGGGACATTTGTTTTTTTGCGGCCAATTCCGGCTCTTTAACTTTTTTCACAATAGACGGCTCTTCCGTACCAGGCACAACAACCGGCGGCGGCGCTCTATCTATGCTCTGTTCTCTATGCTCTCTGCTCTCCAGTTGTTGCAGAATCCGCTCTGCGGATTCTACAACACTGGCTGGCATTCCGGACATTTTTGCGACATGTATTCCGTATGAAGACCCCGCAACCCCCGGCATAATTTTATGCAAGAATACGATTTCGTTATTGTGTTCCGCAACCTGGACCGTCAGATTTGTAATCGAATTCCGCGTATCCGAAAGCGCGGTCAATTCGTGATAATGCGTCGCGAACAGCGTGCGCGGCGCGGCATTGTCGACAAATTCAAGAACGGCCTGGGCGATGGCCATGCCGTCGAACGTTGCGGTTCCGCGACCTATTTCGTCGAATATGATGAACGATTTTTCGGTCGCGCGGTTTAATATGTTCGCGGTTTCCGTCATTTCCACCATGAAAGTGGACTGTCCCGCGGCCAGATTATCCGACGCGCCAACGCGGCTGAACAGCTGGTCGCATATTCCAATGCTTGCGGAATTCGCGGGCACGAAAGACCCCAAATGGGCCAAAACGACAATCAGCGCGTTCTGTCGCAGATATGTGGATTTTCCGGCCATGTTCGGCCCGGTTAAAAGGGCGATGCGTTTTTCATTCAAATCGCAATCGTTTTTTACAAACTGGTCGCCGCGCCCGCGCAGCATGCATTCGACAACCGGGTGGCGGCCGCCGGTAACGGCGAATTCGCCGCCGTCCGTCATATTCGGCCGGGTCCAGCTATATTCTTCCGCGGCCAGTGAAAGCGAAAGCCATACGTCGGCATCGGCCAGCAAATCGGCGACATACATCAAATCGTCCGCCGCCGCGCGGATATGTTCGATTAATTTCGCGATGATTTCCGCCTCTATCGCGGCCGCTTTTTCGGCGGCGCCGCGAACTTCGTTGTCCAATTCGATAAGGCGCGCGGTTGTAAACCGGACGTTTCCGGCCATCGTCTGGCGGTGGATATAGGTATCCTTTGCATCGAACAAAGCGCCCGCCTTTGCCGCCGGCACTTCGATATGATACCCCAGTATGTTGTTGTATTTGATTTTCAAAGTATTGATTCCGGACGCGGCCGCGTATTCGGATTGCAGGGACGCGATGACTTCCTTTGCGCCATGGGCCAGCGAATTCATATTGTCCAGCGCCGTGTCGTATCCGCCCCGTATGATGCCGCCGTCGCGAAAAAATGCCGGGCATTCGTCCGACAGCGCCAGGCGCAGTTCCGCGGAAAGCCCGTCCATAGTATTTATATTTTCGAAACACGCGGACTGATTTGAATCAAGTTTGCGTCCGCATATTTTGAATTCCGGCAATCGCGCGATAAATTCGGCGCATCCTTTCAAATCGCGTGGGCACCCGCGCCCGGATAACAGGCGCCCCAGCGCCCGCCCGATATCCGATGTCTTGGATAACAGTGCGCCCAGTTCCGCGGCGACATGACTGTTTAACAACAGGTGCCCGATGTGTTCCTGGCGGCTGCGGATTTCGGAAATATCGCCCGAAAGTTCGCGCAAGTATGCGCGCAGTTTCCGCGCGCCCGCGGCGGTTTTCGTCTTGTCCAGAATGTCCAATAATGTGGCGCCGCCGGACTGCATCGGCTCGTCAATTTCCAAGGACCGCCATGTCGCGGCATCGACCAACAGCCGGGCGCCCGCGCCCAGACGGTACGGCGCGCGGAACGACAATTTCGCGCCCCGCTGGGTCTGTTCCAAATACCCGGCCAGCAAATTGACCGACATATTGACGGATGTTTTGTCGATTCCGAATATAGTCCGAACGGTATCCGATATGTTTTCGCGTTCGAAAATCCTGTCGTAAAGCGGCGTCGTGCGAAATGCAGTTCTTATGCGTTTTATATCCGGCAATTCCGCCGCGCTTTCGGGGTAAATTATTTCGGACGGATTTATACGAACCATTTCGTCGAACAGTCCGTCCGACAGTTCTCCAACGAAAAATTCGCCCGTGGATATGTCGCATCCGGCGATATGGAATAATGAATTTTCCGGCACGATGGCGACCAGAAAGTTTGATTTTTTCGGGCTTAACAGATTTTCATCCGTCAAAGTTCCGGCGGTCAGAACGCGGACGACGCCGCGCTTGATTTGTTTCGCGCCTCTCGCCTTTGCCTCTTCCGGCGATTCCAATTGTTCGGCGATGGCGACGTTATACCCTGCGCGCACCAGCCGCCCCAGATAATTTTCCGCCGCATGCCACGGTATTCCGCACATGGGGATTTCACCGCCCGACGCATCGGTTCCGCGACGGGTCAGGACCAGTTCCAGCGCGCGCGACACGACAACGGCGTCTTCGAAAAAGCATTCGTAAAAATCGCCCAACCGGAACAACAGCACGGCCCCCGGACATTCGGATTTAATGTCCAGGTATTGCTGCATAACGGGCGTAAGGGCTGGTTTGATTGGCATTGGAATTTTTTTATTTTTCTGTGTTCAGTTTTTCTATTTTCAATTCCGCCTCTTTCAAGACCTGTTCCAAATAGGCTTTCAGTTTCATACCCTGTTCATATGCCTTTACGGAATCGGCCAGCGGCAGCGCGCCGGATTCCATCTTTTTGACCAGTTCCGAAAGCTGGCCCAGCGCCTGTTCGAAAGACATTTCGTGGTTGGTGGCTGGTGGCTGGTGGTTCGTATTTTCTTTTTCCATAAAACTTCCTTTTTGATTTATTAAATATATAAAAATCAAATCGTAAAATCAAATCATTTTTGTTCATTGTGCCGACTGTTTGCGTTTTCGGGGGTGAAGTGTATTGAAATACATGAATCCCCGAAAACGCAAACACCGCGGACCGATGGGAAAATAAAACCGCGCAATTGCGCGGTTCACTAATACATTGTTTGAAGTATATGCTTGGCCTTGTCGACGTCGTTCAGCATCATGCCCGACCCACGCGCGACACAGTTCAAAGGTTCGTCGACCAAGAATACGGGAAGACCCGTAGCCTGTCGTATTGCGACGTCCAATTTGTGCAGCAATGCGCCGCCGCCCGCCATGGCGATTCCGTAATCCACAATATCGGCCGCCAGTTCCGGCGGAGTGGATTCCAACGCCTGGCGCACCGTGTCGATGATTTTTCCGACCGTCTGGGACAGCGCCTGGGCGCATTGGCTTTCCGTTATAATCGCTTCGCGCGGCACGCCGGACAGCAAATCGCGGCCCTTTATTTTCATCTGGTTTTCGTCTTTTTTATCTTTCGGGACCAGCGCGCATCCGATAGTTTTTTTGATTTCTTCGGCGGTGGTTTCGCCGACCAACAGGTTTTTGTTTTTGCGGACGTAATCTATGATGTCCAAATCCATCTGATCGCCCGCGACGCGCACGGCGTTGGAATAGACGACGCCGCCCAATGACATGACGGACGTTTCCGTGGTGCCGCCGCCGATGTCCAGGACCATGGACCCCAACGGCTTGTCAATGGGCAATCCCGCGCCGACGGCGGCGGCGGTCGATTCTTCGACAATGAATACTTTGCGCGCGCCGGCGGCGTCTGCGGCCTCTTGAATAGCGCGGCGTTCAACTTGCGTTGCGCACGACGGCACGCATATGATGATAAGCGGCGCGACCAGCATGCTGCGGCTGTGCACTTTGCGGATAAAATATTTTATCATTTCTTCGGCAATTTCGAAATCGGCGATAACGCCGTCGCGCAAGGGGCGTACGGCGGAAATTGTTCCAGGCGTCCTGCCCAACATCTGTTTGGCTTCGGCGCCTACGGCCAGGACTTCTTTGCGTCCCAAAAGGCGGTTTTCCGCAACGGCGACGACGGACGGTTCGTTCAGGACGACGCCCTTGCCCTTGACATAAATCAGGGTATTGGCGGTGCCCAGGTCGATTGCCATATCTGCGGAAAAGAATTTAAGAAGCCAGTTGTACATCGCAAAAACTCCATTTTGAAACTTTTGGGACTGTAAAACATAAATATTGAAAAAGCAAGTTAAATCGGGAATTTCACTATGTAGGGGCGCGTGGAAACGCGCCCAATAATTAAAGGGCGCGTTTCCCCCGGGTCCCGGCGCAATCGAAGATTGCGCGGGGTGGGTGCGCGCCCCTACAAACAAAAATGATCAACCCAGCGCCGCCTTTGCCTTCGCCAACAGCGACAATGCGGATTCTATGGATTCCGGGTCCGGCTTTTTTTTGCCCGCCGCGCGCGCTTTGCCTTTACTGTCCGGCAAATTGCCGCCTTCCAGCAGTTTACGCACGCCGGCGATGGTATATCCCTGGTCGTACAACAGGCCCTTTATGCTTTCTATTTTGGCGGCGTCTTCATCGCGGTAATACCGGCGACCCCCGGCCCCGGTTACGGGCCGTATGGCGCCATCGAAAGTCTTTTCCCAGTACCGCAGGGTATGCGCCGGCACGTTGATGCGCTTGGAAAGTTCGTTAATGGAAATAAATGGCTCTGTCATCTTGCAGTTGTTAGTTGTTAGTTGTCAGTTGTTCGCTGTCTTCGTCTTCTTTCTCTATCGCCGTTGCGGAAATGACCTTTTCATCCGCGGCGGTGCGGAACAATGTGACGCCCGCGGTCGCGCGGCCGGCAATTCGGACATCCGCGATTGGCGTTCTGATAATCTTTCCACCGTCTGTCACCATCATCACGTCGTGGTCGGAATCGATTGGGAAACTGCCCGCGACGGCGGTGTTTTTCCCGCCCAGTTTTATGTTCGCGAATCCCATTCCGCCGCGATGGGTTATCCGGTATTCATAAGACGATGTGCGCTTTCCGAATCCGTTTTCGGAAATGGTCAGTATGAACTGTTCGCGCAGCGCCATTTCGGCCATCTTCGCATCGTCCAGAACGACTGCGTTCGCCGCATTGTCTTCGGCATCCGGCGCGCCTTCTTCCTCTTCGATTCCGGTTGCGGCGCGGCGCAGCGCGCGCGATTGTTTTACATATGCGGCGCGAATATCCGGCGTGTCTTCGTTATGCGACAGCATGGCCATGCCGATAATGCGGTCGTCTTTGGCAAGTTTGATTGCGCGCACGCCCGTCGATGCTCTGGATTGGAACACGCGGATTTCCGTGACGGGGAATCGTATGCAGCGGCCGCGGTAAGTGGACAGGAAAACGTCTTCGTTTTCGTTGCACAGCGCGACGGAAACAAGGCTTTCGCCCTCTTCCAATTTCATTGCGATTTTGCCGTTGGCGCGTATGGATTCGAAATCTTCAAAGGTATTTCTGCGTATTGTTCCCATGGATGTCGCGAACATCAGATGCTGTCCGGCGGCGTCTTCCGACACCGGCAGTATGGCGGTGATGGTTTCGCCATTATCCAAAGGCAACAAATTGACCAGCGGGCGTCCCTTTGCCGCGGCGGCCGCCTCTGGCAATTTATATGTTTTAAGGCGATAGCACATGCCCTTGCTGGAAAAGAACATCAACGGAGTATGCGTATTCGCGACAAACACGTTTGTAACGTAATCGTCGTCTTTGGTCGTCATGGCATTGCGCCCCTTGCCGCCGCGCCGCTGCGCACGGTAAGTGTCCAACGCAACCCGTTTGATATACCCGGTGTTGGTGACAGTGACCACCATGTCTTCGCGGGCAATCAGGTCTTCGATGTCCATGTCGATTTCCGCGTCGGAAATCTGGGTGCGGCGCGCGCGGCCGAACTGGTCACGGATTGCCGATGTTTCGGTGCGTATTATGTCGGATATCTTTTCGTTGCTGCCCAAAATTTCCAAAAGCCCTTTAATCACGGCGCCCAATTCGACCAAATCGCCGTGAATCTTGTCGCGTTCCAATCCGGTAAGGCGGTGCAGTTGTAATTCCAATATCGCCTTTGCCTGGTCTTCGGACATATGAAACAGACCGTCTTTGTATTCCGAATTCGGATCGTCTATCAGGCGGATATAGGATTCGATGTCGGACGCTTTCCATCCGCGGGCGACCAACGCCTGGCGCGCGGCTTCCGGGTTTTCGCTTCCCTTGATAAGCGCGATTACTTCGTCCAGATTGCCCACGGCGACGGAAAGTCCCAAAAGGGTGTGCGCGCGGTTGCGGGCCTTGTTCAGTTCGAATATGGTGCGGCGGCGGATTACCTCGCCTCTGAATTCGATAAATGCGTCCAAAACTTTGCGCACATTGAACAGCATGGGCCGCCCGTTGTTCAGCGCCATCATATTGACGGGAAAAGACGACTGCAGCTGGGTATATTGGTACAGCTGGTTTAAGACAACGTCGGGGATGGCATCGCGTTTTAATTCGATGACGACCCGGACTCCGTCGCGCGATGATTCATCGCGGATTTCGGAAATCCCTTCGACGCGTTTTTCTTTGGACAATTCGACGATTTTGATGACCAGCTGGGATTTGTTTACTTGGTACGGCAATTCGTCGATGATGATTGCCTGGTTGTCCTTGAATTCTTCAAAATGGGTTTTCGCGCGGACGATAACGGAACCGCGACCCATTGTGTGCGCCTTGAAAGCGCCGGCGCGTCCCATCATTATGCCGCCGGTCGGGAAATCGGGTCCGGGAATGATTTGGAACAATTCTTCGTCGGAAATGTCGCGCCGGTCCAGGACGGCCAGCGTTGCATTGCATACTTCGGTCAAATTATACGGCGGAACGTTGGTCGCCATGCCGACGGCGATTCCGGCGCCGCCGTTGACCAGGAAGTTGGGAAATTTCGCGGGCAGAACGCGCGGTTCTTGAAAACCGCCGTCATAGTTCGGCATCCAATCGACGGTGTCTTTGTCCAAATCGTCCATCAAATGGGACGCAAGGCGGGTCAGGCGCGCTTCGGTATAGCGCTGTGCGGCGGGATTGTCGCCGTCCATGGAACCGAAATTTCCCTGGCCGTCGACCAGCATTTCGCCCATGGAAAAATCCTGGGCCATTCTTGCCATGGCTTCGTATATAGCGCCTTCGCCGTGCGGGTGGTATTTACCCATGACGTCGCCGGATACGCGGGCGGATTTAACGTGTTTTCCACCGGCCTTTGCAATATCGTTCATAACGTACATGATTCGGCGGTGTACGGGCTTGCATCCGTCGCGCACATCGGGCAGCGCGCGGTCGACGATAACGCTCATCGCATAGTCCAGAAACGACGATTGCATTTCGGTTTCGATGGCGGATTGGGGGATTGCGGGGCTTTGAATTTCGTTGTTATTTTGTTCGTCTGACATAATTTTTCCTGTTGATTTTGTGGCTGGTGGCTTGTGCTGGTGACTTGTATTTTTGGAATTGTTTCAACAAAAAACCAACCCCACGAATCACCAGCACGAACCACCAACCACGACCTGTTTTTCGCCCTGAAAATATAGCAAAAAACGCCCCCAAAGGTCAAGGAAATCATGCATGTTTTTTGCAGGTTCAGGCTATGAAAAATATATTGACAAACGTATATATTTACTTAACAATAAGGGCTCAAGGAATATAACATGTTCTGGTCCATATGGGGTCTTTTTGCGCAAATCATAGCCGCACTGATGGTGTACGGCATTGCCAATTATTTTATCCAATTGGCGTTCGGCGTTAAAAGCAAATAAAAACTTGCAAACGGCGGATTCTTGTGATTAAATGGCCGGACAAAGAGTAAAGGTATAATACTATGGCAACAAAAAGAACCTATCAGCCGTCGAATTGCCGCCGCGTAAAAACGCACGGGTTTCGCGAAAAGATGGCCACAAAATCCGGCCGCGACGTTTTGAACCGTCGCCGCGCGACCGGGCGCAAGCGCCTGGCCGTTTCCGCCGCAAGATAAAAACGCCGCTTTCGCGGCGTTTTTTTTACATGTACAATCGCATTACATACAAATGGGGCAGTTTTTTCGGAATATATTTTCCGGATTCAAAATCCCGATATTCGGCCAATTTAATTCTTAACCATTTGGCCATCTGTTCTTCTGATAATCTGGCGGACATGCGAATTTGTCGCACCCTGTCCCCGATTACGTTTGGGTAACTTTTGCCTTTCATCTCTCTCTCCGTTTAGATAAAAAAATACCGCCGTGACGAAGAGCGGTTGGGAGTTAAAAGCTATACAGGTATAGTACGCATATTCGGCGGCAAGCCGCCTTATTTTGCGTCTCCCAACCTGGTTGGGAGTTTTTATACTGATGACTATCAGCAACCTGCGAGACTTTTAACTCTCACCCTGGGTGTCACCCAAGGCATAACCATTATACAATGTAATCATGGAAATGCAAAACAAAAAACGCGCCCAAACGGGTGCGTTTTTTTATGTCTTATGCCTTATATTGTGCCCCACTCGCAAATCACATTCGCGTGTTCTATTTCGTTTTTAATCATGTGCCTGCTGGTCATTCCGTCAATGCGCGATTCCACGTTGATGTTACGCATATCCGCCGGAATTTCCTTTTTGAAATTGATGTCGATCCGGCGCAGCTTGTGGCCGTTTCGGAATTCGAATCCCAAAGATTCCGCCGCCCATGTGGCGTATACCGCGTTGTTTATATGCTGATTCAAATCGACATCGTCAAAACGGGGATACGCAACCCAGGTGGTATCCGCATCGAATTCCGGAAATTTTTCAAACGGCCGGTCGATGACATGTTCGTCCACTGTCCCCCAACCCGCCAATACTTCGTCGATACGCACCGGCCGGCGGGTGTCCATGTCTATCATGACCCATTGGCTGGTCGCGCGAACCATGATGTTGCCAGACATGTCTTTGATTTCGAAATCGCGCGCCGCGCGCAGCGCGTCCGCCGCGGACGGCCAAGTGTATATTTCGATTTCCTGGTTTTCGCCCGGCATTTTGATTATGTCGACCAAGTAATGAGTAACAACCCACGCGCGGCCGGTATCACGGCACCATGTCCGTCCGCGTCCCAAAAGTTCAGCGTGAATATCCGCGACTTCCTGTAATTCGTTCATCAGCATGACCGGCCGCAACAGCCCGTGCCGGTCCATTTTATAAGTTTTCAAAACCTTTTTTTCAACGTGCTTTTGCATTTTATTCCACCTTTACAACCATATCGACTTTTTCGTTTTGGGACAAATTGATTTCCATCCCATCGGCGCGCGCGCCGGACAGGATTACGCCGTGCAGGATTTCCGGAACGTCGGTATTAACTATTATCTTTTCCAGACGCGCGCCACCTCCAATATGGCGTTCCGAACGAAGTCCCCGCACGGATTTGATAATATCCAATGCAATATCCATTTCGGACACGTCTGTATTCCATTCCGCGCACGCGGCCGGATATTCCGTCAAATGTAGCGTTTCGCCGCCTTCGAAACCTTTATAAATCGTCTGCCATAATTCTTCTGTGATGAACGGCACGAACGGCGCGTAAAGACCCAATATATTTCGCAAGACTTCGAACAAAGTCCATTGCGCGGACAATTTGGATTCTGCGGAATATTTATCCGGCGACCAGAACCGGTCCTTGATGTATTCAAGATACTGGTCGCAGAACACGGACCAAAAGAATTCGTCGATAGCGGCGCGCGCATTGAACGTGTCATACTTGTCCATATGCTTTCGGACTTCGGCGATTGTTTTGTTCAGCTCTGCCAAAACCCATCTGTCTTCGATAAACCGACTTTCGACTTTCGACTTTCGACTTTCGACTGGTTCAAAATCCGCCAAGTTTCCCAAAACATATTTAGCCGCATTCCAAAGCTTGGTCGACAGTTTTGTTCCGCGTTTTGCTTCCTCTTCGCTGTATCTTATGTCTTGTCCAATTGGCGTTGTCGACACCCAGTAACGCAGGGCGTCGACGCCGAATTTTTCAATCACTTCGTCGGGGTCCGTACCGTTGCCTTTGGTTTTGGACATTTTCTGACCTTTGGAATCACGAACCATGCCGTGGATATGGACGGTACGGAACGGGACATCATCCATAACGTACATCCCCATCATTACCATTCGCGCAACCCAAAAGAATATTATATCCGTTCCGGTATTCATCAAATCCGTCGGATAATATCTGGAAAGTTCCGGGGTTTTATCCGGCCAGCCCAGTGTGGAAAAAGGCCACAGCGCGGACGAAAACCAGGTATCCAGAACGGCTTCGTCGCGGACCAGTTTTTTACCGCCCGAAATCATCACCGCCGCTTCTTCATTTTCCGCAACGTATACGCTTCCGTCTTCGTCGTACCATGCGGGAATCTGGTGGCCCCACCACAGCTGGCGCGATATGGACCATTCGTGGATATTGTTCATCCACGACATGTAAAGGTTATATCGATGGTCAGGCAAGAATTTGACATCGCCCTTTTCGGCGACTTTGATGGCGCGCGCGGCCAATTTTTTCGCATCGACGAACCATTCGTCGCGCACCATGTATTCGACGACGCAATTGCCGCGTTCCGAAAATGGCGTGGGTATCGTCTTGTCTTCCACTTTGGTCAATGCGCCCGACGATTCCAAATCGGCGATAATTTTTTCACGCGCCTTGTATCTGTCCAATCCGCGATACTCTTCCGGAACCGGTGCGGCGTCTATCAGTTTCGCATCGTCGGTCAGTATGGATATAACGGCCAAGTTGTGGCGTTTCCCGACTTCCCAGTCGTCCATGTCGTGCGCCGGGGTGATTTTAACGGCGCCGGTGCCTTTGTCCGGGTCTGCGTGTTCGTCCGCGATGACCGGAATTTCGATGTCGGTCAATGGGATTGTCGCACGCGAACCTATCAGGTGTTTTAATTTTTTATTGTCCGGGTGAATGGCTATGGCCTGGTCCGCGAACATTGTTTCCGGCCGGGTTGTCGCGATTTCGATATTGCCGCCCGCGGCCAGCGGATAATTGATATAATAGAATTTTCCCTTTTCTTCGCGCACATCTATTTCCAAATCGGAAATGGTTGTCATCTGTTTTGGGCACCAGTTGACCAGACGGCGGGCCTTGTAAATCAAACCTTCACCGTGCATTTTGACGAACAGTTTTACAACAGCGCGGGACAGGCCTTCGTCCATTGTAAAGCGTTCCCGCGACCACGCCGGGGTCACGCCCAGCATGTGCAGCTGGTCGATAATCTGACCGCCTTTTTCGGCCTTCCATTTCCATGCGATTTCCAATAATTCCGCGCGGGACAAATCGCGCGGATTGGTTCCACGTTTAGAAATGTCCCGTTCGACCAATAATTGGGTGGCGATGGACGCATGGTCGGTTCCCGGTTGCCATAATACGTCGAATCCGGCCATTCTTTTATACCGCGCGATGAAATCGGTCATGATGTTTTCCAACGCATGCCCCATGTGCAGATTGCCGGTGACATTAGGCGGCGGCATCATAGTGCAGAAAGCAGGTTTCGAAGACGTCACATCATTTTCCCAGAACTTGTTATCATCCCAGAATTTCTGTATGCGTTTTTCGATTTCACGCGCGGATATATTCTTTCCCAATTCTATATTCATAAATCAATTCCTTGCAATTCAGGCGGCAGTTCGGTGATGGCATGCCAAACCTGGGTCCGACCAAACGGCCCGACTTTGCCGCGTACGCGAAGCAGCGACGCATCGTCCTTGTCCTGCCAAATTACGGAAGAATAGACGCTGCCCGACTGGGGGTCCATGATTTTTCCGCCGATATATTCCGTTCCATCCCATTTCATGTCCCAGATGATTTCCAGACCGGACATTTTCGGCGCGCCTTTTACTTTTTCGGCGATTTTGACGGGTGCTTTGATTGTTTCGGAAATTTCGCCGGTATCGGCATCAAACAAAGCTACAATTCGCCCGCACAAGCGGTCTTCGCATTCGTGCAATTGGACGATTGATTTCGGCGCGTTCGTCTTGTCGTCTATGGTTTTGTAAAACCCGGTATGCGGGGCGGCATGCACACCCAAGGCATAGGGCATAAGGCATAGGGCATAAATTACTTTTTTCATAACTGAAATTCCTTTGATAATTTTAATATTGGACTGGCAAATAATACATTATAAAAAACATAAAATCAACCGTCTTGCGATTCTTAATTCTATGCCTTATGCCTTATGCCCTATGCCCTATGCCCTAAATCGCCCGCACGACTCTGCAAAATACGACGCCGTATACCCGCTTTGCGCCGGCGCGTTTCAAAACGCGGCGCAATTCATAAAATGTGGCGCCGGTTGTCATGACGTCGTCGACCAACAGGATTGTTTTGCCTTTGATTTCATCCGGGCGGCGAACTTTGAACACTCCGCGGATATTTGCCCTGCGTTCTTTGGCGTTTTTATGCCCCATGTCTTTTCGGTGGGCTCGCCGGACGGAATCGACGTCCATCGGAACGGCGAAATGTTTCGCGATGGGCCGGGCCAAAAGGGCCGCCTGGTTGTATCCGCGTTTGAACAATCGCCGGTATGAAAGCGGCACCGGCATGATTAAATCGAACGGCGGAACATCCCCCTTCGCGCATTGCGCTTTGGGGGACAGGTCGCGCAGCGAATTAATCATCGCACGCGCCATAAGATTGCGGTATTTCAGCGCGGCCGCATGCTTGAACGGCAACATGACACCCTTTGAAGCGTCGTCGTAAACGCAAGAGCTTCGCATAAAATCGACAACGTTTTTGCCGGACGCGCACGTGGGGCAAAGCGGCCGCGAACCCAAATCGATATTCGCCGGAAAAGGATAGCCGCAAACAAAGCATTTCGGGTCGGAAATCCAGTTGAATTCGGCCCAGCATTTTGCGCACAAAACGCCGTCTTCGGTACCGACGGTTTTACAAACCGGACAAGACGGCGGGAAAAGAAAATCCAGGATAAATTTCACAAAGCCGCCTTTGAAAAAGACGGCAGGAGGTCGAAAACTATGCTAGGCAATAGTATGACTTATTCAATATATTCAGTCACCCTCCTGCCTGGTGGACAGGAGCATTGCTCATAAGAACAGCCTAGTGAGTTTTTCGAAACTCTATGCTGAATGCATTATAGGATACAACTCAAAGGGAAACAAGGAAAATTTCCAAATAAACCGGGTAAAATTGATTCAAGTGGTGTGATTGGAAATAAAAATTATATTTTTTAATGGGGAGTGTACTTATATGTACATGACCTATTAAAAAATATAATTTCTTATGACCAGGCGCGCCGCATCAATCGATTTTACCACGAAAGGCTTCTTTGCGTGCGGGTTGATACCGTATCGCCGAAAATATCGCGCTGTTTTTCGACCAGCGTCTGGAAACTGTCGGTCGAAATGACGCGCAGGACGAACGCGTCGCTTTCGCGCCCGGACAGGACCGGCATAATCTTGTTGTCGGAAACGTTCGAATCTTTCAATGCTTGTTCCACAATGGCCAGGCGGCGCGCGGCCAGGCGGCGGCCATCGATGTTTTGGACGGACCTTTCTGGAATGGAAATCTGAATCGCGCGTTTCGGATTTCTGACCACCAGTCCCGCGAAATCGGACAACAGTTGGAAATTGTCGCGCGACAGCGCGGCATCGTCGCCGCGGAATCCAATCCGTATTTCCAGCGGCCGGGGCAGTTCCTGTTCGGTCAAATCCCGGGCCGAATCGAACCCTTGCATTTCGACGGACATATCGCTGGCGACATCGAACCGGTCGTCGATTTTATACGTCGACAGGTGCTTGTTTTCGGAAATATATGTTTTCTGGAAAGCGCGGCGCAACTGCATCGGGGACAGTTTGTTTAACGGAACATCGTCGTTGTCCGTTGTCCGTTGTCCGTTGTCCGTAACGGCGGCAATTACACTATCGTCATTTACCTTGTACCCTTTGAAATCATCGAACGGAATTTCCACGCGGGCAAAGGCGATGTCGTTGTTTTCAATCGGCGCCGGCACAAATTCGGGCACGGATGCGGCAACGTCCGGCGACGGTTTGATTGTCGGCTGGAATGAAATGGCGGGCGCTGGGACGATTGCCGGTACGGAAACCTTTCGTGCGAACAACCTTTCTTCGGGCAACTCGAAATCATCGGGAAATTCAATCATTGGGCGCGCGGGCACGGGAATTATTTCGGCGGACGGTGCGGGCGCATGGGCGGCGGCGATTGGAACGGGGACGGCCGCGCCACGTGCTAGCCACGGCGCGTCGTTATTGGCTGCGCGCGCCCACAGATTGTCGTTCGGACGGCGCGGGGTTAAAATATCCGTTGAATTGTTTTCGGCGGCAACGGGTGCGGGGACTGGTGTTACGGGAACCGCGGCGCGCGCTATAACCCTGGGCGCCCTTTGCGCAACCGGCGCGGGCGCGGGTTTTGGCGGCATGCCGAACGCTTCGCGCGCGGACACCATGTGGCCGGGATTGACGGCGGGCAATGCGGCCGACGCAAACGCATCGTGTAAAAAACCGAACGATACGAACGCCAATGCGCAAAGATAAACCCTTGACGATATCAACAGACCCTTCCTTTTATAAAATTATAGTAAAAATCCCAAAACCGGGGCAAGCGAAAAATAAGGCTAACTTTTCCACAAACTGTCTTTGACATTCTTGTCGATAAATTCCGCATGCGCGGCCAATTCGTCGGCCGGCACGTCGAATTCGCGGCGCGGAAAATTCCCGTCCGATTTCGGCACGGCGGAAAAAGCGTCGCATTGTTTTTGAATTATGTCGGCGATGGATTCGCCGGCAGCGGCAGCCTCCAGTTCCAGATAAACTTTCGCCAATATTTCCGCGTCGATAAGCGCGCCGTGCGAATCCGCGCGCGTGGCCAAAGATATGCCGAACCATTTGGCCAAAGAATCCAGGGTATAGCTTTTCGGACCGAAAATCTTGTTTCGCGCGATTTGAATGGTGTCTACCTGGCGGTCGCGCGAGATGGTGGAAAGCCCCAGCGCGTTCAGTTCGTAATTAATGAACGGAAAATCGAAATCTATTCCGTTGTGCGCGACGACGGGACTGTCGCCGATAAAATCCAAAAGCTTTTGCGCCAGCGCGGAAAACTTCGGCTTGTCCGAAAGGAATTCGTTGGATAGTTTGTGCACCATGTACGATTCGGCGGGGATAATTTTCCCGTCCGGATTTACGTATTCGTGGAAAGTCTTGTCGGTGACGCGCCCGTCGATGATTTCGACGGCGCCGATTTCGATAACGCGGTCTCCTTTGTCATAAAAGAACCCGGTGGTTTCGATGTCAAAGCAGATTATTCGTGGCATGGTGGCTGGTGGCTCGTGCTGGTGGCTGGTGACTAAATGGATTCATAGCAAATTTCTATTGGAAATAACAATAAAATTTTTTATACTGCCCCCATGAATCACCAGCCACCAGCCACCAGCTACAAATCACGATTAAATCCCGAACAATTGTGCGCCGTGGAAACGACGGACGGTCCGGTTTTGGTTCTGTCCGGCGCGGGTACGGGAAAGACATCCGTTCTTGTCGCGCGCATGGCGCATATCCTGGACCGGAATTTGGCGCGGCCGTGGGAAATCCTGGCCGTGACGTTTACTAACAAGGCTGCGGCAGAGATGAGGACCCGTGTCGCGGCGCTTGCGCCTACCCCTGAATGGGTCGGCACTTTTCATTCCATTTGCCTTCGTATATTGCGGATTAATTCTGCGGCGGCGGGACTTGGCAATAATTTCATAGTGCTGGGCGAAGACGGTCAGAAAGCGGTTTTGAAAACCGTGATAACGGCGATGAAACTGGACACCAAAGAATACCCGCCCGCGGATTGGGTGGAACGCATATCGGCAATAAAGGACAAGGGCCTGGGCGATAACTCCCCCCTTCGGGGGGAAGTCGACGGCAAAGCCGTCGGTGGGGGGCAAAAAATCTATAACGCGTACAACGCGGAATTGGCGCGGATGAACGCGGTGGATTTCGGCGATTTGATTTTGAAAGTTTTGGAACTGTTCAAAGGCCGCCCGGACGTGCTGCAAAAATATCAAAAACAATTCAAATATATCATGGTTGATGAATACCAGGATACGAACGCCGCGCAATACCAATTGCTGCGCATGCTGGCTGCGGCACATAACAATATATGCTGTGTGGGCGATGATGACCAGTCGATATATTCCTGGCGCGGGGCGGATATAAAAAATATTTTGGGATTCGAAAGCGATTACGCGGACGCAGACGTAATCAGGTTAGAGACGAATTATCGCAGCACGGGAAATATCCTGGGCGCGGCAAACAGCCTGATACGGCATAACACGGACCGTCTGGGCAAAAACCTGCGCGCAAGCGATGGCGCGGGCGACGGCGAAAAAATCCGCATCCTGCATCTGCCGACGGATTTCGACGAAGCGCGCCTGACTGCGGACGCCATCACCGCGTATCCAGCGGGTGAAGTCGCCGTGCTTATCCGCGCCGGTTCGCTGTCCAGATTGTTCGAAGAAGAATTCGCGCGCCGCGGCATAGAATACAAACTTGTCGGCGCGACGAAATTTTACGACCGCATGGAAATAAAGGATACGGTCGCGTACTCGAATCTTCTTGCCCACCCGCACGACGATATTTCGTTCGCGCGGGTCATATCGAAACCGCGCCGCGGATTCGGCGATGTCGCCGTGCAAAAAATCCGGGATTTCGCCGCGGCGAAAAAAATCGGAATGCTGGCTGCATTGCGCGAAATGCCGCTGTCGGGCGCGCAAAAAAAATCCGCGGACGAATTTTCGGCCGTATTCGATTTTGCATGGGAAAACATGGCGCCTTCTGATGCGGTGTCGGAACTGTTGGAAAAATCCGGATATATGAAAATCTGGGCGGAATCCAAAGACGCGGATGCGCCCGAAAGATTGCAAAATGTCCGGGAATTGATTTCGAACGTGATTTCAAAATACGATTCTTTGCCGGAATTTTTGGAACATGCCGCGCTGATGATGACGGACACGGGCGATACGGAACCGGATGCTTCCAGCCGCGGCGCGGTCGCCATAATGACGATTCATGCGGCAAAGGGCCTGGAATTCGACACGGTGTTTCTGCCCGCGTGGGAGGAAGGAATTTTCCCGAACGACATAGCTATAAAAGAAGGCGGAATCGAAGAAGAGCGCCGCCTGGCATACGTTGCCATAACGCGCGCAAAACGCCGTGCGATTATAACGCATACGATGTCGCGCATGCTTTACGGCACAAGACAACCCGGCACCCAAAGCCGGTTTATCGCAGAGATTGATGAAGAATTCATAGGGCATAAGGCACAAGGCATAAGGCATAATAATATAAAACCGGCGGAACATTATTCTGAAAAAACAAAACCCATTTGCCCCATGCCTTATGCCTTATGCCCTAATATGGTCGGCAAACTTGTGACTCATGCCGAATTGGGCGGCGGCGTGGTTATAGAGGACGGCGGGGAAATACTGACCGTCGCTTTCAAAGACAAGGGCATTAAAAAAATCGCCCGGAAATTTGTGGGGTTGTGATTCGTGGTTGGTGGTTCGTAGGGGCGCATATATGCGCCCTTTAATTATGAACACGTTCATACTATACGGGCGCATATATCCACCCCTACAAAAAACGGATTCTTTCGAATCCGTTTTTTTATTGCCGGCATTGCATTGTCGTGCCGCCTTCCTCCGCTTTCCACGAATACCCCGGCGCGCATCTGCAATATTGCATTCCTGGAATTGCTCCACCTGTGCCCCCCAACTGTTGATTATTCACAGCATTGCATTCTTCATACGACACACAACTGCCGTTCATTACCATAAATGAACTGTCGCACTTACACATCGCGTTGACCCAGCCGTTAGACGTACCGTTAGCGCTGATAGCTGTTCCGCCAGTTGCGAATGTCGAATTATCCGGGCACAGCATGGATTGATAGAATATTTCCGAAATTCCGTTTATGAAAACATTCTGGTCATTTCGGTTTGTTTCCGCCGAAAATACCGCGTATCCGCATGTCAGCGCGACATTGCGGCACGCGCCCCGCATAACATTGTACACATGTTCCGCCGACGCGTTGGACGACCATGCGCCGACCTGGCTGACCTGTTGGCTGTAACAGAATGCTACGTCCTGCATGCACGTTGTCGCAAAATCGGAAATTACGCGGGACTGGGCGGCCTTTATATTAACCATCGCGCGCTGTATGAATGTTTTTACAACCTCGTTATGAGGATTGAATTTTCCGGACTTGTCATACGTGACGGCACGGCACCGGTCCATAGTCGCACGGCAAAGTCCGCTGGTCGCATCCTGGCTTGTGCCGATTTTCTGCAACAGGAAATTGATGATGCATGTGCCGTCGGTCAGTGCGGTTGAAGAGCATTGACCCGGCACGGGCAGCCCCTCTAACGACATGTCCGCCATATTGAATCCCGCCGTCATGCCCGTTATATTCGTTATATCCTTGCCCAAAACGACAGTGCCGTTTTCGTCGATATACATTTTCGTCGGGTCTATGCATTTAACAAAATCGCGGCCGCACACCATGTCGTCGGTCATGCATTTTTCCAGCGCGCCGACGCAACCCTTTGCGTCGTATTGGTTATGGTTCTGCATGACGGCAAGCCTGGCCTGTTGCAGCATCTGCGTCGCGGCGCGCACATTGGTGCGCAACGTCTGGTTCATCTTTTCCAATCCCTTTTCGTACTGGGTGCAGTCGCGGTCGATTTCAATTTCGTACCGGGCGGTGATTTGCGACACGTTGACGCCGGACCGCCGGCAAGCGGACAATACGTTTTCACACCGGCCCCTTGCGGCGTTCAATAATTGGGTCCCGCGCATATTCGCAAAGGTCCCGCCGCCGGTTCCGAATAGATTACCGATATTGAACATTTCGGCCGGATCGCCCGACAGCGCGAAATCTATATTCATATCCAAACCGTATCCGGTCGTGCCGGATGCGGCGACGAACGATTCCGGATTTTTTATCAGCTGTTCGATTTGGTCCAGCATGTTGCGGTTTTCGGTTGTGTCGCGCGCGCCGGTCAATGCAAGTTCCGCTTCGGTCGCGCTTAATATCGCGCGGATTTCATCGGCGGTAAGGCCGACATAGCGTATACGCTGGGCGACTTCGTTCAATTCGTTGTTGGCTTCTTTTGTGGCGTTTTCGACGCGGGAATAATTGGACAGCCGGTCGGAACAGCTGCACCGTTTTTGATTCGCGTCCAGGACGTTGCAGAACTGGTCCATGCATTCCGTGTATTGTTCGTGGCATGCGGCGGTCAAATCGCCCATGGCGGACAGCTTGTCGGTCAGTTCGTTAATAGACACGGACGTCACTTGGGTTCCGGCGCGGTCGGTGCGCGTTGCGATGCGGCCGGTGTTGCCGATGTTGGATGTTGTGGGCTGGCCCGTGCCGGCGACGTTTCCGCGGCCGCCGACTTCGGCGACGGTGGGCCGCAGAATGATTCCGGCGCGGCGCAAACTGGCCTCTTGATTCACAACGCCTTTGTCGTTTTCATGAAAAGCCGCGCGTCCCATGGCGCTGCCGGCGCCCTGCGCCTGAACGCCCGCCGCGCGGGATACGGCCGCAGAACGCGCAACAGCCTGCCCCCCGGAACCTTGGTGAAGGGGGGTGCGCGCAACAACGGGGGCGGAAACCTGGGGTGCGGCGGCCGATTGTTGCGGCACGGCTTGTGATGTTGTTGCTGTGCGTGTTACAACGGCATTACGCGATACACCTGGCGCGACCGCCGTTCTCTCCGCTCTATTATCTATGCTCTCTTCTCTATGCTCTATGCTCTGCGGCGCCTGCGCCGCAGCCTGCGTCACGGTTCTGGAAACCGCCGCGCGACCGTATTGGATTGGTTCATCAGCGTTTGCAATGAAAGCAAGGCACAAAGCCCCGGCTGTTGCCAGGGCCACTGTCTTTATGAAAAATCTTCCCTGTGATTTCATATTAAATCCGAAACCAGTTCACTTATGGCTGTATGCCTTGCGACCCATCCGGCAACACGCCCCAATCGCGGATATTGTCCACATTCATCTGTTGCAGACACCATTCGCGGATTTCCTTTGATTTTTTGCCGGTTCCATAAGTCGGCTGACTTATAGTTCCCGTTACGCCCGTGCCGTAAAGGATTTCAGACAGCGTCACAACGTTGCGGCAAGTGTTCAGCTTTGGATCCTGGTTGTTGTCGCAAGTTTCGTTGTCAACCTTGTCTATGATTGCCGCCACGGACGTATGCGCCGGACTGCAAATCATATCGCGGTAACAGCTGGGGATATTGGACGTCTGCGTGCAGTGCGCTTTGATTCTCGCGGTCGTCCAATTTTGCGACTGGTACTGCATCTGTTCGTAACAATCCCATATTTCGGTCAGGCATTGCACGAAATTGTTTTTCGCGGCGGTGGAATTCGCGCGCTGGGCGTTTGTTTCCGTTGTTTCGAATTCAAGGCGTTTCGCTTGCAGCGCCTGCATTGCGGCAATACGCTGGAACGCCATGTTCTGGGTCATCGTTTTCAATTCTTCGCCGTAAACGTCGCAGTCGGCGTTCGCGTCCAGCGCATACCGGACCAGAACGCTGCGGCGCGCGTCCGCGATGGGCTTGCGCAGATTTTCAAACGGGTCGGAATTCGCATTGTATCCGAAACACACGGCCGTGGCGGCTGTGCTGGAACTGTTGGATTTTATGGCGAATGCGTTGTTCACGTCGGTATTGTTGTTGCTGATTGTGATTTTGCTGTTCAGGTTTCCGGGCGTGTTGCTTTTACAGTCTTCGTATATTCCGTTGAAACAGGAATCCAGAACGCGTCCGCAAACTTCGTTGTGCGCGAATTGGAACAAATCATATCCCCATGTTTCTGCCAGATTGTCTTTCACCATCGTATCGCCGAATACCGAACTTTCGCCGGGCCGGCGCAGCCCCAAATCCACGGTAATATTGTACGCGCTGTTGATATTTTTCAACCAGGCGAACATGTCGTTGTCGCGGGTGATTGTGTCGACCAGCTGCATATTGCTGTTCGCGGTGTTAAGCAGATTGCTGATGGACGAATCCATGCCGTTCAAACTGTTTATCATACCGCCCGGACACATTGTGTTTTCAAAGTTGCGAATAGTGCCGGCTGTACAGGTAGCAGTGTCGCTTTGCGCTATAAGCGCAACGGTATTGTTATTGCACCATTCTGTTTTCATATTTTCGTTGTCGCTGAAAACAACTTCGCGGAACGAAACGCAGTTCAGAATTTTTTCCGCATCGGTCAGCGTGAATGCGGCCGATATGTCGCGCCCGCCGGATGCGACGATAAGCGCCAATTCGCCCGACGCGCGCAATAAATCCTCGCGCGCCTGGTTCAATGTTTTTTCCGCCGAATTGAATGTCAGAACGCGTCCAGCGCACGCACAGCGGCGCTGTCCCGGATTGCGCGCGGTGCAGATTTCATCCATGCAGGTGTAATACGCGTCCATACAGTTCGCGTACGCTTCCGCGGATATCAGACCGGTCTGCGGGTCGATGATGTTCGCGTGGCTGCCCGTCCACATGCGTTGCGACAAAAGGGAATTGGAATTCACCGATGTGCCCGGAACCCGCGAAGTCGCGGATGCGCCCGCAACCATTCCGACGCGCGCGCTTTGCGGCATAACTCCGGTTCGCGCCGAAACGGCGCGGCTTTGCGTCGATGCGGCGGCGCGACCTGTGACATTACGCGGTGTAACTGTGGCGGCGCGTGCCGTTGGCGCGGCGTTGCGCGCGGACTGCGTTGTTGTTGTGGCGCGGCTTTGCTGTGCGGTTGTGCCGGCTGTTGCCGGTGTGGCGATGGCGGCCGGTGCCGCCGCTGTACGCGCGGTTACCGCGCGGGCGCCCAAACCTTCGCGGCCCTGTGCCTGACCGCGGGCGGCGACGCCGCGCGACCCTGCGCCTGCGCCGCCTGTGCGGCCGGATTGCTGTGCGGCCGCGCTGCGCGGATTATACGTCTGGCTTCCGGCCGCCGCTTGCTGCGCCGCGACCTGGGCCTGGTATACGCCCGCCTCTCCGTATTGAACCTGTGCGTATGCGCTGAATGCAAAAACCGCCGCGCAAATAGCCGCCATAAAAAAATGCGTGAACTTCATGGAATATCCTTTCCTACTAATTCTAATAAATTATATCATTTTTGCGCCATGCAGGTAAAGGGGAAAATAGGGCATAAGGCACAAGGCATAAGGCATATTTTCCTGTTGTTAATATTTGGATTTTCGATGATAATTTCACCGTTAACCAAAAGGAAAAAATATGAAAAAACTTATGCCTTATGCCTTATGCCTTGTGCCTTTATTTCTTGGCGCCTGCCGGGAAAAGCCGTTGGAAACCATCGACCTGATGTGCGGCGAAGTCCATGTGGACGCGCGCATTTACCGCGATAGAATCGAAGCGAAAATGTACGAACAAGACATAGAAATGAAATTGTCGCAGTCGGCCAGCGGCGCCAGATATGCGGGAAGCACAAACGACACCCGTCTGGTTCTTTGGAACAAAGGCGAAGAATGGCTGCTTTTGTCCGTCACCGGGAACGAAGAAGAAGTCCTGGTCAGTTGCATGAAACAATAAAAAACGCCGCGAAAGCGGCGTTTTTTATTCCGGCATGACCGATACGGTCGCGCGGTTTCCGGTTCCGCGTTTGAAACGCACGAATCCCGCGATTTTGGAAAATATGGTGTGGTCTTTGCCCATCCCGACGTTCAGACCGGGGTGAACTTTCGTTCCGCGCTGGCGGATAATGATGTTTCCGGCAATGACGCGTTGTCCGCCGCCCTTTTTGACGCCCAGTCTGCGCCCCGCTGAATCGCGTCCGTTTGACGATGACCCGCCGCCTTTTTTATGTGCCATAATTTGCTCCTTTCAGTCGCAAGCAGTCGGCAGTCTATAGTCTTCAGTCGTCAGAATTTTATCTTTCGACTTTCGACTTTCGACTTTCGACTATCCTTTAATTTCTGTTATTTTCACCACCGTTATATGCTGGCGGTGGCCGCGTGTTCTGCGGTAATTCTGGCGGCGTTTTTTCTTGAACACCAAAATTTTATCCGCGCGTTTTTGTTCCAATATTTCGCAAACGACTTTCGCGCCTTTGACAATCGGGTCGCCGACTTTGTCGCCCACCATCAGAACCTGGTCGAATTCGACCTTGCCTTCGGCTTTTAACTTTTCAATCTTGATGGTATCGCCGACTTTTGCGCGATATTGTTTGCCGCCTGTCTGAAATATAGCATAATTTTCCATATTTTTTGCCTTTTTGTCTAAAACTTTATGCAATAATGGCATATTTTTCTTGAAAGTCAAGAAAAAAGGTAAGAGGTGTGAAGTAAAAGGTATGAAGTATCCATCGTCCACCTACCTCATACTTCTTACCTCATACCTTTTACCTAAAACACTCCGCCCACTACTGTTTCGCCCGATGCGCCATCTTCATTTGGCGCGCCCCGCGGCGGATTGGGCTTTTGCCCCGGTTTGAACGCTTCCAGAATAATGGTTCCTTCGGGGTCCTGGCTGGCCGCGATGCCTGTTGCGCGGTTCACACGTATGAGTTCCAGGCCGTCCGGTATGGGGAACGGGCGGTTGCTTTCATTTTGAAGCGCGACTTTCATAAAATCGCCGAAAACTTTCGCGGCCATGTATGAACCGGCGCCGGGCCCCAAGGGATGGGGATTGTCGTATCCCAAATAAACGCCGGCGACCAGGTCTTTGGAAAAACCGACGAACCAGACGTCGCGCACTTCGTTTGTGGTTCCGGTCTTGCCCGCGATGGTGCGTCCGGGCACACGCGCCTGGCGCCCTGTTCCCATTTCGACCGCGCCCTGCAAAATGGATACTATCTGGTACAGGCTTTGCGGGTCGGCAAGCGCCTCGCCCGGCTCTACCCGTTCCGGCGGCAGCATGCCGGGCGTCCATTCCATGGACATGTCGCCTGCTGATTCCTGGTTTCTGGTTCCTATGATTTTCCCATGCCTGTCCTGGACATAGTCGACCAGTTTCAAATCATGCCTGTATCCGCCGTTGATGAACGCGGCATACCCCAGCGCAAGTTTGGCCAAAGTCGTCTCGCCCGACCCCAGCGCCAGCGACAAATTCATGTGCCGCATATTGTTGTCGTACACGCCGAACCGCTGGGCCGTGGCGACGGCGCGGCGCACGCCGATATCGTCGACCAATCGCACGGTCGGCACGTTCCGGCTGGTTTCCAGCGAAAGGCGGAAAGGAACGTTGCCCAAAAACTTGCGGTCGTAATTTTCCGGCTTCCATAATTTTTCGTCTTCGCGCCATCCGACGATGGGCGCATCCATCAAAAGGGTTTGCGGCGTATAGTTCCCGGTTTCCAGCGCCGCCAGATAAACAAAAGGCTTTATTGTCGAACCGACCTGTCGCATGGCCTGGGTCGCGCGGTTGAACGAAGATTCCGCAAAAGAATCGCCGCCCGACATTGCCAAAACGCGCCCGGTGTGCGGATTTACCACGATGATTGCGCCTTGCAGTCGCTCTTCGCGGCCCTGGCTGTATGTGTCGATTGCGGATTTCAATGCCGCGGCCGCCGCGCGCTGCAATTCCGGAACGATTGTCGTCTTTACGTACAGTCCGTCGTTGTACAGCATTTCGCGCCCGATTTTATTCAACAGTTCGCGGCGGACGTCTTCGGCGAAATATTGAAAATCATCCTCCATCTGGGCCATAAATCCGCGGTTGATGTTCAATGGGTCCGACATAGCTTCCGTCATCTGCTGTTTTGTAATGAACCCTTCATCCATCATGCGGCGCAATACGTAATTGCGGCGTTCGACCGCGCGGTCGCGGTTGTTCGGCGCCTTGGGCAGCGATGCCAGGAAAGCCATCTGGGACAAAGACAGCTCTGCTACGGGCTTGTTGAAATACATCAAGGACGCGCTGCCCACGCCGTACGCGCGCGCGCCCAAAAATATCTGGTTCAGATACAGGGTCATTATATGCTGTTTGGAAAAAGCGCGTTCCAGGCGCAGCGCCAGAATAGCCTCTTTTGCCTTGCGCGCGATGGTGCGGTCGGATGATAAAAAGAAATTCTTCGCGACCTGTTGGGTTACCGTCGACGCACCTGAAAACCGCGTCGGCCCGCCCAGTATTTTGATAAGGTTGTTTGTCGCGGCGCGCGCGATTCCGAAAACGTCGATTCCGGCGTGGCGCCAGAAATTCTTGTCTTCGGCGGCGACGAACGCGTTGACCAGTTGCGGCGGCATGTCTTCGAATTCTATGAACACGCGGCGTTCTTCGGCATATTCGATAAGCAAAGAGCCGTCGGCGGCATAAAGGCGCGTCGCGACCGGCGGCGAATACGCGGCCAGTTTTTTATAGTCCGGCAAATCGCGGCCGTATTTCACGACCAGCGCGGTTGCCAGAATGACCAGAACGACGGCGGCCCAGAACGCGCCGCGCAGCAGCAGAATCGTTGATTTTTTAAGGAAAGATAAAAACGCGCCGAATTTTTTCACCCGAAAAGTATACACCGGCAAAAATCAAATAGCAATAAAAAGTGACAAGTGACAAGTAATAAGTGATACCGCCGTTCCAGGATTACAAGTATCACTTATCACTTGTCACTTTTCACTTGATATGCTACAATTTCGAAAGATACCAAAGGAGAAAACTATGGACTATTTAACAACAATACGGAATATGCGTCGGATAACTTTCACCGCGTTTTTGACAACTATACTGTTCGTGATTGTATTCTGGGCGTTCATCATGACGAACGCGATGCAGTATTTCATGTGGGCGCTGCCCGGGTTCGACCTGTCATCCACCAACGTCTATGTCATGTGGCTGACCGGCGCGCTGGAAATTGCGGGAATCGTTTTGTTTTTGATACCGGCGATAGTATTGTCTTTTGAAATCCGGTTTGAAAAACGACGCGCGGCCGCCGAAGAAAAAGAATTCCTGGAATGGCGCGAAGAACTGTTCGGCGCACTTGAATCGAAACCGGCCAAGGCGAAAACGAAAGCAAAGCCGAAAGCGAAATCAAAGAAAAAGAAATAAAAACATCTTTTGATTTAATGCAAACCGGCGCAAACAGCGCCGGTTTTATAGTCTGGAAAATACAATGAATAAATTTATCGGAATAGAATATGGTCGCGGCTGCCTGCGGGTCGCAATCGACGGCGGGTGCGCGGACGCGCCGGCGCGGGTGCGGGAAATGTTTTCAGGAAACGATTGGACGATTGTGCATTCGGAACCGTTTGATGCGAACGAATGCGCGGCCGACAGGTTTGGCGAAAATTTCAAAATACAACGGGAAATTTATAACAGGGCGCCGGCCGGCCGGCATATATTAATCGGCGGCGACCATTCGGTAAACTTTGGGCATTTCGCGGCCATCGCGGACCAAATGCCGGACACGGATTTATGTCTGGTCTATATAGATTCGCATCTGGATATACATTCACCGGAAAGCGGAAGGCAGCAGGGTTCGGGCAGCCCGCACGGTTCAAACGTGCGCGCGCTGCTGGGCACGGGCGACGAACGCTGGCTTTCTTTGATGAAGAAACGTCCCGCGCTGAAACCGGAAAATCTTTTTTATCTGGGACCGCGTTCTTATGAACCCGCGGAAATAGAATTTATTGCTGAAAACAATATATTCATGCGCACCAGCGACGAATTGAAAACGCCGGAACAGCGGACCGCGGCCGTCCGTGAAATCAAAGAACGAATTGGCGACCGGCCTTTCGTTCTGTCGTTCGATTTCGATTCGATTGACCCGGGCCTATTCAAAGAAGTCTTGGTGCCGGCAAAAAACGGTATTGATGTCGCCGCGGCGGAATTTTTTATAGATGAATTCAAGGGTGCGATATCTTTTGAATTTGTTGAATACGCGCCCGCGGGCGACGATGCGTCCGCCGAAATTGTAAAAAGATTGATTGGAATCGTCGCGGAATAAAGTTTATCGGCCCCGCGCCGCACGATACGCACTCTCGATGGCCCGCCTTATACCGTCTATGCAGCCGGGATGGTCGGGATGGCCAAAAAGATATGCGACAAAGTCGGGCGCATCCTTCGCGGCGTGGATGACATACTCGCGTTCGAAATCGACAAAGCACATCCAGGGAGTGTTTACAATCATCTCTCCAACCTTGGCGGTATATTCGCACCAAACGACCGAATCGAAACTCTCGGCGCCGGTCACCGTGTCTTTCTGGACCGGATGAACCGTGGTCGGGGTGTCGCGCGAAGCCGCGCTGTTGCTGGCCGTTATGACCTTTATGCTCTTCATTTCGACCTTGTGGTCGTCAATCGTCCAGCCTTCTTCCACGGCGGTTTTGCTTGTCGTAAAGCGATGGCCGATATTGGCTATATTGTCCAATAAATTGCCCTTGTAATGGGTCGCCGGGCGGCCGACATGGTCGGTTGCGCCCTTTGGGCATACGACGACGAATTCCGTCGCATGAACTTCGCCTTGTTTTTTGACCCGGTTTGAATTTGGATTTTCTTGCGGTTTGCGGATGGTATTTTTAACGTCTGTTTTGGTTTTCATTTTATTTTCCATTCACCGCATAGTCTTTTATAAACAGGTGCAACGCGACCGGCAATGGTTCGCGACAGGCATTGCAAATTTTCTTTTTGCATTTATTGCATTTTTTCATACCAGACAATGTTATTTCCACAGTTTGGGGGACATTATCATCAGACGAACCGCACAGACCGGTTATGTTGTTCCAATGATTGTACCTGTAATCGACATGTATATAGAATGTTTTCTTCAATACATCGGACACTTTGATATCCAATTCGCCATCTATATCCATGGTCCCTATCCTCCAATTTACATCTGACCCTTGGGGTTCTAAATTCCCTTGGTTTATAATATAATTGCCGTCGCGGAATATTTCGCCCAAAATAGAAGTGATTCTAGTTTCAATGTTTTCCTGTGAAAAATTATATGGGGTTTCTGTTACAATCTTATTTTTCGGAAAGTTGACTTTCAGCAATCCATTGTCCATTTTATAGTCCTTATGCTTACGCCCCCTACCGAAATTTGGAAATTTCTGCGCATCTCTCTCTTGCGCGGTTGTACCGGGATAATAATCCAAAATCCGGCAAATGCAAATAAAAAAGTCCCCATGTAAACACGGGGATGGAAATATATTGCGGTCTTTATGTCTGCCTCGGCTGCGCTTTGCGCAAACGGGTCAAAAACAGATTTTGTACTGGCGACGACCTACTCTTCCGTGGCTTAAGCCAAAGTACCATTGGCGATACGGGGTTTCCCTGTCTGGTTCGAGATGGAACAGAGGGTGTCTCCCGCTCAATAATCACCAGAACAAAATCTGCCGAGCATCGTAACAATCCAAAAAAGAATCTTTACTTTCAACATACTCTTCAAGCATTCGTTTGATTTGTAGAGCACCGATGGCGCTCAACAAATCAAACAAAGATAAAAAGTCTATCATCCGATTAGTACGGCTGAGCTGAACCCCTCGCAGGGCTTGCACTTGCCGCCTATCAACGTTGTAGTCTACAACAGGATTGGTGGGGATATCTTATCTTGCGACCAGCTTCCCGCTTAGATGCATTCAGCGGTTATCTGTTCCGAATTTAGCTAACCTGCGCTGCCGCGGGCGCGACAACAGGTACACCAGGGATTCGTTCGACCCGGTCCTCTCGTACTAAGGTCAAGTTCGCTCAAATATCCAACGCCCACAGTAGATAGGGACCTAACTGTCTCACGACGTTATTAACCCAACTCACGTACCGCTTTAAATGGC
>Ga0082212_10001234_pt1 | contig 37635 bp, 19 predicted proteins | sample TergutNt197P3_FD_71548 | JGI IMG/M metagenome (GOLD analysis project Ga0082212, IMG submission 71548) | Neocapritermes taracua P3 segment gut microbial communities from Petit-Saut dam, French Guiana - Nt197 P3 | ecosystem: Host-associated > Arthropoda: Insects > Digestive system > Gut ...
ATGGGAAAGGAAATAGCCGACCGCCTTGGCATCAGCCCGCATACCGTCACTACCTACAAATCCCGTATCTTTGAAAAAATCGGCCTCAACAGCACCATCGAAATGGTGAATTATGCGCTGCAAAAAGGGATCATACGGATTTGATGCCGACTTCGATAACGGACTGTTGATTGTCAAATCGTACAAACTATGACCTTTAAACACCTAATTTTATTGCATCTGCTGCTGCTTGCAACCGGATGCCATACGCCCCGTTCCATTGATGAACCTCAAAGCGAATACCGCACTGTAAAGGATACGGTTTTCGCTTCGCGAACAGATTCGCTCGAATGGTTGCTGACTGCAGGAACGGAAGAGGATAAAATGAGCGCGCTCAACGACCTTGCCTATCTTTTTTGGAATACGAATGTAAGCCTCTCGCGCCATTACGCACATGAATTGCTTCGCATGTCGCTGCAGGCGAAAGATAAAAAAAGAGAAGGCGACGCTTACCGAAACTTGTCATATGTGAGTAATGGCGACAGCGCACTGTATTATGCGGATGAAGCGATTAAAATATACAGGGCAATAAAAGATGATACATTGACGGTATTTGTAAAATTAAACAAGGCTATTGTATTAGGGAATTTATCCAGAAATGACGAAGCGCTGGCAATCATGCAGGAATGTTTGGATTATTACACAAAGAACAACATGGCGAAACGGAGGGCAACTACGCTTCGTAGTATGGGCGCCATGTACGGCGACATGCAATTGCACGATTTATCAACGGAATATTATACACAGGCGCTGGCTGTCTATGAAACGCTTGACAGGGATGAAGCCGTCGTGCAAGGTATGGGCTTTTGTTATTCAAACTCCGGCGAAAACTTTTACCGTACAAAAGATTATCAAAAGGCTTATGAATACAGCGAAAAAGCGCTGGAACTGTTTCGGGAAATCAACGATGATTATTATACAGTCCGTGAGTTAGCCGCATTATCTTCCCATTGTTTTAATTTTGGGAATTTCGTGGATGCCTGGCGCTTAATAAATGAGGCCGAAACGATGATGGAAAAAATCGACAATCATATATTACATTCCGAAGTCTTAAAGGCACGCGCCCTGTGTCATGCATCTAATGGCGACTACAAACAGGCGTTAGACGATACCAAACAAGCGCTTGCTCTTATGGATTCGACTAACAAAAGAGGCATTTACATTCTCTATGGTTATTTGGCCGCAATCGCCCCTTTTGCAGCTACTCCGCTCGAAATCCAAACTTATGTGGCAAAATACACTACTGCTGCCAGAGAAGCAATTAACGAAGAATGGAGCGCCAAACTCACAGAAATGCAAACCAAATACGAAACCGGAAAGAAGGAGTTAGAAATAGCGAAACAACAGGAGGTCATTGCCCGCCAGAACTTCCAGCGCTTGCTGCTGGCAGGGGGCGTGGCGGTATGCGTCGTTTTCCTCGTCCTGCTGTGGTACATGCTTCGACTGCGCAACCGTAGCAACCTTGCCCTTTCCGAGCGCAACGGCGCATTGACTGAACGCAACGACACCCTGTCGGAAATGAACGCCACGAAGGACAGGTTTTTCAGCATCATCTCGCACGACCTGAAGAACCCTGCCATCGCGCTGAACGACGCCCTGCGGCTGCTCGCTAAAAACGGCAGCCGGTGGGATTCCGAAACGCTGACCGAATACTATGGCGAACTGCTCCTCTCGTCCGAAAGCCATATGGAACTCATCCTGCACCTGCTTGACTGGGCCAAGGCGCAGACGGGACGGACGGTCTGTAAGCCCGAAAAGTTCTACATAGCCTCCCGGCTGCGCTACGATATACAGCAGGTACGCTCGATGGCCGCGAAGAAGGGCGTCGCGCTCGTCGTCGACGTCTCCGACGATGTGGTTGTCGACGCCGACCCCAATATAGTGACCGCCGTCGTCCGCAACCTGCTGACGAACGCCGTCAAGTTCACGAAAGCCTCCCCCGACCCCTCCCGTAGAGGGGAGGAAGGAACGGTGACGCTGTCGGCGACGCCCCGTTTTGACGCTGACGGCGCCGTTTCCGGTTATGTCATCGCTGTCAGCGATACGGGTATCGGCATGTCGGAAGAACAGGCTAACAGCCTGTTCAGCCTCGACAGCGCGCGGTCGCAGCCCGGCACGGCGGGCGAACAGGGCACGGGTCTCGGCCTGATCGTCTGCCGCGACCTGCTCGAAAAGCACGGCTGCGAACTCCGTGTCGAAAGCAAAGAGGGCGTTGGCAGCAGGTTCTGGTTTAAATTGTAAACTGTCAAACCAACACGTCGAACAGGCGACGACCGTCGGCTTTCAACCATTTCGCGTGCGGGCGTTTGTTTTCCTTTTTGCGCAGGTCGAAGGTCAGCAGGTAGCCCGTCGCGGCGTTTTTTGTTTTTCATAACATGCCATATATATCCGGTATACGTTTTTCTCCATATTGAATTTCAGGTAGTTATTGGCTTTTTTAGTCAGTTATTGGCTTTTTCAAGTGTAAATTCCGGCAAGTCGGGTTAAGGAACAGGGTTTTTCCGTCGATGGCGACGCGCGGAAACAGGGTTACTATGTTTCCGATTTGGCAAATACTATTTTCCCAACTGTCTTTTCAGTTCTTCTATCTCCCTGTCTTTTTCTGCAAGCGATTGGTCTTTTTCTGCAAGCGATTGGTCTTTTTCTGCAAGCGATTGGTCTTTTTCTGCAAGCGATTTTTTATTCTCTTCTATCGTTTTGTCTTTCTCTTCTATCGTTTTGTCTTTCTCTTCTATCGTTTTATCTTTCTCCTTAAGCGCTTTTGCAGCCTCGATACGCGCATAGTTACGAAGATATTTTAATATCTCGTCCTCCTCCCTCATCGCTTTCTTTACGCTTGAATCGCTTGCCGCTCCTTTCAGCCGACGAATGACCGGACGGAATTTTTCGGGATAATCCTCCTCCCTGATATTCATGATGTGAATATCGGAAGTGCGGTTGCTCTGGTCGAAAACGGATAACAGCCGCTCCAGTTCGTTGCGGCGACGCTCTTTCAGGCAGCTTATCTGAACAATCCACGACTTGTGGTTCAAGCCCTCTATGAATTTACTCTCCCGATTGACCGTCTCTCCCGTTGAAACATCCCTTACTTCGGGAGAAACACTCAACACGGGTGCGTCGTATATGCCCAGCTCCCTGCCCAGAAAATAAATGGCGTATATCTGCATGGCATCCGTCCCCTCCTCGCCGGTTACGCTGTTGGCGGAATCGGTATACTGCTCGCCCAGGTAGCGGCGAAAACGCATAATGTCGGTAGGCAGTTCCGCCTTTTGCATCTCAATCACGATCACCCTGTACTGTCCGTCGGACAGCTTGATTTTGGCTGAAAAATCAAGACGGTACACGGTCAGATTGGGGATTTCTCCACTGTTTATTCCCCCGTCCTTTTCGCGGGTGTGTTCCTGCGGTTTAGGCTCCAAGCTATCAACTTCCTCTCCAATGATGGACGAAACTAACAGTTTCGCTACCGTGTTGTCCTCCATCATGTATTTAAATACTGTGTCGTAAATGGGATTCGCTATAATCATGACGCTGTTTTTTTTGCAAAGTAAAGCATTTTTTTTGAAATAGAAAAAAAAATGCTTTACTTTGCGGAATAAATCAGTTCCATAATGAGTACCATACGCAAACTTCGTTCTTTATTCATCACGCTCATTCTTTCGGTTTCGGTTGGATATGCAGCCGAACCGCTTCGCGTCATCGTTTTTGGCGCACATCCCGACGATTGCGAATACACAACCGGCGGGACAGCAGCTTTATTTGCCCAAATGGGGCATCAAGTCAAGTTTGTGTCGATGACAAACGGCAATAAGGGTCATCATGCCATGACCTCCCCTGCGCTTGGCGCACGACGCGCCGAAGAGGCAAAAGAAGTAGCCCGCATTCTGGGCGTCGCCTACGAGATCATGGATAACGACGACGGCGAACTCATGCCCTCGCTCGAAAACCGCTTTGCCGCTATCAAGCTGATCTGCGACTGGGACGCTGACATTGTCGTCACCCATCGCCCCAACGACTATCACCCCGACCACCGGTATGCAGGAATCATCGTACAGGATGCCGCATACATGATTTCTGTGCCGTTGATGATTCCCGGAGGCCGACCGCTCCGAAAGCCGGTCGTGTTCCTGTACATGCCCGACGATTTTCAAAAACCGACGCCCTTTTCGGCGGACATCGTGGTGGACGTCACGCCGGTCTTCGACAAAAAAGTAGAAGCTGTTTGCGCCAATGTATCACAGTTTTTCGAGTGGATGCCCTGGAACGAAGGATGGGAAAACGAGATACCCGCCGAGCAGGCTGAAAGACGTAAAACGGTCGAACAGCGCTACATGTCGTGGATGAAGCCGGATAATTACAGGAAAGGCGTCGCAAAATGGTATTCATCGGCACAACGGAAGAATATCCGCCACGTCGAGGCTTTCGAGATTTGCGAATACGGGCATATTCCCAATAAAGATGAAATCAAGCGGTTGTTTCCCATGTTGCCGCAATAAAAACTAAATAATCAAATAACTATGAAATACGCCCCGATACTCGGTTTTCTCGGTACATTCGCCGTTTCTTGCAGCGACAAACAAGCATCACCCGATCGACCCAACATTATTTATATCCTTGCCGATGATTTGGGATATGGCGATTTAGGGTGCTATGGGCAACAAATCACGCAAACGCCCCATATCGACCGACTGGCCGCCGAAGGCATGAGATTTATGCGCCATTATGCGGGATGCACCGTCAGCGCGCCCTCGCGTTCTTGCCTGATGACAGGACTTCATACGGGACATTCGCCTATTCGCGCAAACGAAGCGGCGATTCGTATCAAGCCGCAAAACGTGGAAGGTCAGCACCCGCAGCCTGCCGATACCTACACGATTGCAAAAATGCTCAAGGGAGGCGGATATATCACCGGTTGTTTTGGGAAATGGGGACTTGGCTTCCCCAGATCGGAAGGAGCACCCGAAAATCAGGGGTTCGACGAGTTTTTCGGTTTCAACTGCCAGGGGCTTGCACACAACTATTATCCCTACTATCTGTGGCACAACACGGATACCGTGTGGCTGAAAGGAAACGAAGGCGACGGAAAAGGCGCGTATGCACCCGACTTGATGCACGATGAGGCGTTAAGGTTCATTCGCAGCAACAGGGACCGACCTTTCTTTGCCTATCTTTCTTACATCATTCCCCATGCCGAACTGGTAAGCCCGGCGGACGAAATACAGGACATGTATAAAGGTAAATTCACCGAAACACCGTACATCGGGGTCGACAGCGGCCCCACCTACAAGCTGGGGCCTTATGGCAGTACGCAACAACCCAGAACCGACTTTGCAGCCATCGTTACCCGGTTGGACAATTATGTGGGCGAGATCGTCGCCGAACTGAAGAAACTGGGGATAGATAAAAATACAATCGTGATGTTTACCAGTGATAACGGCCCTCACCGAGAAGGCGGTGCCGACCCTGATTTCTTTCAAAGCTATGGTCCGCTGCGCGGTATCAAACGCGACTTGTACGAAGGCGGCATCCGCGTGCCCATGATAGCCTGGTATCCCGGAAAAATCAAGGCAGGAAGCATTTCCAATCATATCTCGGCTTTTTGGGACGTCATGCCTACATTGGCCGAACTGACCGGTACCAAAGCCGCTGACAACATCGACGGCATCTCCTTTGTGCCTGCATTGCTCGGCCAATCCAAACAAAAGAAACATACTTATCTGTACTGGGAATTTCACGAGCAGGGAGGTAAAATAGCCGTGACCAAAGACAACTGGAAGGCTATCTGGCTGCATACGGGAACACCTGAAAAAACAACGGTTGAGCTCTACGACCTGTCGAACGACGTCCATGAAGACAACAACATCGCACGACAACATCCTGAAATTGTTGCCGAACTGGGTCGTTTCATGCAGGAAGCGCACACCGATTCGAAAGCTTTTCCATTTTCAATTCCGGATATTTCAACTAAATAGAATAATTTTATCATGACTACTTCAAATCAACTTACAAATCCTCCAAAAGAAAGATCGGAAAGATCGGAAAGATCGCTATCTGTCGATTTTTTCAGGGGGGTGACCATGTTTCTCCTTATTGGAGAAAGTACCAGGCTTTTTAGCCATCTTGCAAAAATCAGCGAGTCGGGCTTTATTCATTTTATCGCTTCTCAATTATCGCACCACGAATGGAACGGATTGATGTTTTGGGACCTGATACAACCGTTTTTCATGACGATCGTCGGGGTTGCCATCCCTTTTGCCATTGCTGCCAGAAAAAGGAAAGGCGATTCCGACCGGTCTATCCTCCTGCATGCCATCAAACGTTCATTTATTCTGCTGTTGCTCGGGTGGGGCGTCTACTGCATCGGCCCGGGCAAAATAGTCTGGCAGTTTCAAAACGTTTTGGCGCAGTTATCCGTCACCTATTTGGTTGCCTTTCTAATCGTCAATAAAAACGTCAAGTTTCAGGTGATTTTCTCGCTTGGCATCCTCTTGCTCATCGACCTTGCCTACCGCTATTTTCCGGTAGAAGGGTTCAATGAGCCATGGGTCGCGCATAAGAACTTGGGCGCATGGTTCAATCAGTTGCTCGAAGGGACAGAAAAAACAAGCGTCTGGGCTTCGCTCAATTTTGTTTCAACCACCGCGCATACCATTTGGGGCGCACTTGCAGGCAAATTATTGCTGAGTCAAAAATCGCACTTCGACAAGATAAAGATACTTTGTGCTGCTGGCTTACTGTGTCTTTTGATCGGTTTTGGTCTCGACTGGCTGCATATCACGCCGATAATCAAAAAGATAGCCACTTCGTCGTTCGTTTTTGCAAGCGGCGGATGGACGCTGCTGGCCATCGCTTTTTCCTACTGGCTGATTGACGTCAAAAAAATCTTTGTCGGCGGATCGCTGTTTTTTAGGATTGTGGGGATGAACTGCATCGCAATTTATGTGTTTTTTCAAGTTGGCGGCGCCGGTTTATTATATAAAATATTTACGCCTTTCCCTGTATCATTGCTCGGTTGGGCGGGAACGCTTACCGTCGGTATCGTTACCAGCCTGTTAGTCTGGGCTGCGCAGTGGGGTATGTGCTACTGGCTGTACAAAAAGAAAATTTTCATTAAGATATAGCATTTTTTATAAAAAAAACACCAAATAATTTGGCCGTTTATAATTAATGCTGTTACTTTGTAGTGCTTTACAACAATACCACAAGGCAAGACCTGCGAAGCCGTTAGAGCAGGAGAAACTTTAATCAACAATATTATGGAACAGTTCAGCCGAAATTTATTTTGTACGATTTTTATCGGTTGCATGGGTGCAATGCTGTTCAATGCCTGTCAGGTTGCTTCGACGCCGGAGTATGTCCGGGATGTGGATGTTTGCGTGTATGGCGGCACGGCAGGCGGCGTTATGGCTGCCTATTCGGCAAGGATGATGGGAAAAAGTGTGGTGCTGGTAGCGCCCGGAAAATATTTGGGTGGTCTGACCACCGGCGGACTGGGACGCACCGACATCGGCAACAAATATGCTGTGACGGGTCTGTCGCGCGACTTCTACCGTCGAATAGGCAAGCATTACGGCGAGTTTGAAGGCTGGTTTTTCCCGCCGAGCGTCGCCACAACGACGCTTCATCATTATGTTGACAAGGCCGGATTAGACGTGATATACCAGAAACAGGTCGTTTCGGTTGCCAAGGATGGCGCCCGCATCACGTCCGTCACGCTGGAAGATTCGCAGTCGCCCGCCGGGTCTGCACATGTCGGCATCAAAGCCAAACAGTTTATCGATTGTTCTTACGAGGGCGACCTGATGGCGCGCGCCGGCGTTTCGTACTTTACGGGACGTGAAGATAACAGGCAGTTCGACGAGACATTGAACGGCGTGCAACTGCTCGATCAGCACCAGTTTCCCGACGGCGTCGACCCCTACGTCAAGGAGGGCGACCCGTCGAGCGGGTTGCTGTGGGGAATCAGCACCGCTTCCGTACAGCCTAACGGGACAGGCGATAAAAGCCTGCAGGCCTACAATTTCAGGTTGTGCCTGACAGACATCCCCGAAAACCGCGTGCCATTCAGAAAACCGGATGATTATGACCCTGCCAAATACACCTTGCTCGCCCGTGCCATGAAAAAGACGGGCAACACGGACATGAACCATTACCTGCTGTTTGCCTGGGGCATGCCCGACAGGAAGATCGACGTGAACAACCGCGGGCCGCTGTCGACCGACATGATCGGCGCCAACCACGACTATGTCGAAGCCGACTATGCAACACGCGCCCGGATATGGAAGGAGCATGAAGACTATACCAAAGGATTGATGTATTTCATGGCCAATGACGAGAGCCTGCCCGAAGCGTTCCGTGCGCAGGTGCGGGTATGGGGATGGGCAAAAGACGAGTTCGTCGACAACGACCACTTCCCGCACCAGTTGTATATCCGCGAAGCACGGCGCCTGAACGGTGAATATGTGATGACCCAGCACAACTGTCAGGGCGACGAAACGGTGGGCGACGTCATCGGATTAGCCGCTTACGGCATGGATTCGCACAACTGCCAGCGCCTCGTCGTCGACGGCATGGTGAAGAACGAGGGCGATGTGCAGTTTGGCGGCTTCCCGCCCTATCCCATCGCATACCGAAGCCTGACGCCCAAACGCGAGGAATGTACGAACCTGCTGGTGCCGGTTTGCGTCTCGTCGACGCACATTGCCTTCGGCTCGATCCGCATGGAGCCTGTCTTCATGGTGCTGGGACAGTCGGCGGGCGTTGCCGCCTGCATGGCCATCGACGATAACGCCAGCGTACAGCAAGTCGACGTCGTGAAGCTGCGCAAAAAACTGGCGGACGATCCGCTGCTGGACGGTTCCGTGCCTGAAATATTGGTCGACGATACCAACATCGACAATATCAAACGGCGTGGAAACTGGTATAAACGTATCGGAAACAATTACAAGCTGAGCTATATGTTTTGTCCCGAAGCAAAAGAAGGCGTTTCTTTCAGTTTCATACCCCATGTCAAAAAAGCGGGGAGATATCGTGTGTATTTTTACTGTACGGCGCAGAGCCAGGCCGATACGCCCCAACGGGTCGCTATCGACATCGAGATGGCTACGGGCGTGTACGAAGTGGTGTTCGAACCGCAACGGATCGAAGAAAAGGACGGCCAGTCGGGAAGCTACTGGAAAGACCTCGGCGCTTACGATTTTCCGGAGGGACAGACGGCCAGCATTACCGTCAACGGCGGCAAGTCGGTCGGCCCGCTCTTTGCCGATGCGGTGCTGTTAGTCAAGGAATAATGGAATGAATACAAGATACCTGTTTTACATGCTTTTATCGGTTATGTTCGCATCGTGCATCATGCGGCAACGGGATTTGCTTATCGAAGCCGAAAGTTTTGAGGTTGGTGGATGGACAAAAGACTGGCAGTTTGTAGAACAGATGGGATCGCCCTATCTGATGGCGATCGGGTATGGCGAGCCTGTTGCCGATGCGGTTAAGCAGGTACGGATACCCAGGGGGATGTATCGTGTCTGGGTGCGAACGAACGACTGGTTGCCGGCGTATCACCCCGGCACTTTCGAGTTGCACGTCAATGGTCGTGCATTGCCTTCGGTCTTCGGCGCTTCGGGCGTCAAGGGATGGACGTGGGAAGATGGTGGCGTGCACCGCCTTGCCGGCAATTGCGAGTTTCGGTTGAAAGACCTTACGGGGTATTACAGCCGTTGCGATGCCATTTTTCTGTCGGCTGACGTGAACGCCCAGCCGCCCGTGATACACGAAAGGATGCAGGAATGGCGCGCGGAAAATGAGCGGGTAGGGGAGGAGAAGGAACAAAAGGAGTATGAAGTGGTGGTGATTGGCGGCGGCATGGCCGGTTGCATGGCTGCCGTTGCGGCTGCCCGGTCGGGTGCGAAAGTGGCGCTGATACAGAACAGGTATGTGCTGGGAGGCAATGCCAGCATGGAACATTTGATTCCGCCTGTGGGAACGGTCAAGACGCTGATCAAAGGATACGAGCACTTGGACCCGCGCGAAACGGGACTGATCGAGGAGGTCGGTACGCACGGCGATCAGCAATTTTTTACTGCCGGAAAGCCCTATTCGGTACGTTTGATGCACTTGGTGAAAGCCGAACCCAATATCGACCTGTTTCTTGGCATGCATGCCGGCGGGGTGGAAATTACCGGCGACGCGATTCACGGCGTACCTGCCGGCGGGGTGGAAGCATCGGGCGTCAGGATCAGTAAGATCCTTTGCCGGGACGTCGCTTCGGGCCAATACACATCCTTTTCGGGCGAGGTGTTTATCGACTGCACCGGCGACGGCATGATTGGCATCAAGGCCGGCGCGGAACATGCTTTCGGACGCGAAGCCCGATCGGCCTACAACGAGTCAAAAGCCCCTGAACTCGGCGATTCGACGACGCTCGGCAGTTCGTTGAAGTACTGGTTCCTGAAAAAAGACGGTATCCATACATTCGTGACGCCGGATTGGGCATATCCATTCAAACAGCCCGAAGACTTTCCTTACGGCAGGTTGCCGCGAATGGTCGAAACCGACCTTATCGACCATCAATGGATGATCGAAATGGGAGGCACATCCCATACCTGGCGTGATGCCGAGGAGATACGCGACGAACTGCTCAGGCTGATCTACGGCATCTGGGGGTTCCGTAAGAACTACGACACGCGCGAAAGCGCTGCCATCGACAGTTTTGCGCTGGTGTGGGTGGGTCATGTACTGAGCACGCGTGAGAGCTATCGCCTGCTGGGCGATTATGTGCTCAACGAACTCGACGTGTCGGAGCAGGCGTTGCATCCCGACCGTGTGGCTTATGGCGGCTGGGGATTGGACGACCATCCCTCGAAAGGCTTTTTGCAACGCGACCATTATAACAATCATACGCATGGCGGCGTCCTTCATTCGATACCTTTCCGTTGCCTCTATTCCAAAAATATTGACAACCTGCTGATGGCAGGCCGCAACATCTCGGCCAGCCACGTGGCGATGACCGGCACACGGGTCATGCTCACCACATCGGTGATCGGACAGGCGGCGGGAACGGCGGCGGCTTTGTGCATCAAACACCATCAAACGCCCCGCATGGTCTGCAGGGAGCATATCGCCGACCTCCAGCAACAACTGCTCAAAGATGGCGCCTACATCATCGAGATGAAGAACGAAGACCCGACCGACCTTGCCTTGAAAGCTAAGGCAACGGCTTCGTCCGAAGCGTCACCCGCCACGGAGGCGGTCAACGGGTATGGACGTGCACGCTTGGAAACGACCTGCAAGGATGCGACATTTCGATTGAACGCCTGGACGCCGGATTTTCGCCGGAAAGAGCCGCACTGGCTACAATTGGAATGGGATGCACCCCAAACGTTCAATGTGGTGCACGTGAACTTTCAGTCGAAAGAACTGACACCTGCCGGCTTTGAATTGCAGGCATTGGCCGACGGCGAATGGAAAAGCCTGCAAACAGTCGACAATCAGATGCGAAACCGCAGGAACGTGCTCGTTGCGCCAGCGTCGGACATCCGGAAAATAAGAATCCTGCTTACCGATAACACCGTCGAGGGAGGTATCTGTGAAATAAGGGTTTACCATGAGGACGAACAACGTTTGGCAGTTGCCGAACGCACCAACCGGGCCAACCTGAACGACGGTATTATTACATTCCCATGGGAAAGATAAAAATTAGCAAATTAGTAATCAGTAAATTAGTAAATTAGTAATTAGTAATTAGTAATTCGTAATTAAAAAAAATATTATGCACAGAAGAAATTTTATTAAATCAGCTGCTTTGGGAGCAGGGGCGTTCAGCGCAGGTACTATCGGCGCCGGGTCGCTGCAGTCCATGATGGCGTCGGGTGTTACCGGAGCGCCAAAACCTGCGTCAATGGCTCCCTACTGTTTGCTTCCCGCACACGAAGTGCCGGTCATTGCCGATGTAGACGTGTTGATAGTGGGCGGCTCATCGGGGGCTGTCGCCGCTGCCTCCGAGGCGGCAAAAGGGGGCGCTTCGGTTTTCCTGGTAGCGCCGATGCCTTATCTTGGCGAAGATATATGCGGTACGATGCGCCTGTGGAAGGAAACCGACCAGCCTACCACCCCCTTGGCCAAACGTATCTTTGCAAGCGATCAGCCGCCCGTACCGTTACATGTAAAAACAGTACTGGAGGACGAGTTGCTGTTGCAGAACATTCCTTTCCTGTATTGCAGTTATTGTGTCGACTTGCTGTACGACGGGGCCGGTCAGCCGGCAGGCGCACTGATAGCGAACCGAAGCGGCTGTCAGGCGATACGCGCCAATATGATCGTCGATGCCACGCTGGACGCAACCGTAGCGCGTGCGGGGAATTTCATACCCCGAAGTTCGGACGACAAACAGCGTTACGAATATATTGTTGTAGGAAATGCCGAAAAGAAGGATGCGCATATCGTTGAATCAGTCCAGATGCCGACTGCGCTTCAGGTGGGGAGGACGAACTATGCGGCACGCCATTATGTGTTTGAGTTTCCCGACGCAGGCAACGATTATGCGGCGCTCAGCGCTATCGAACAGCAAATACGCGACATCACCTGGGATCCCGACCAGGTCGACAGCGCCGACATGTTGTTTTATATTCCCACGCAATCCATTAAAAGCACTTCTTCCGGCGCCACCAGCATCGGAACGATTCCTTTTGATGCGCTTCAGCCTCCGGGCGTCTCCAGCTTGTATCTGCTGAACGGATATGCCGGCGTCGCGCGCGAAACAGCCCGCCAGATGCTTCGTCCGGCCTCGCTGATGGAATTGGGCGCACGCCTGGGGAAGGCGCTTGCTGCACGGGCAACAACGACGACACGACCGCAAGCCGTCGATCTGCGTTCGACAAATGGAAAAACCATCAAGGCGGTCGGTCGGGAAGTGGCCTCGCCACTTCGTCCGGCTTTCAACAAGGGGATGATACGACTGTCGGACAACTATTTACCAGTACTGGGCGATTATGACATGATCGTAATAGGCAGCGGCACGGCAGGCGCGCCTGCCGCCATCAGCGGCTCGCGGCACGGCATCCGTACACTGTCGCTCGAATACCTGCACGGCATGGGCGGTTGCGGCACCATGGGCCTGATTGGCCGATATTGGGATGGATTCCGCGAAGGTTTCACAAAGGAGATCGACGCCGGCGTGCATGCGATGGTTGCGGGCGAACACCCGCGACAAAAAAAGAAATATAACGAAGAATGGTGTGCCGACTGGAAAATCGAGTGGTATCGCAGCGAGATACGCAAGGCTGGCGGCGACGTCTGGTTTGGCGCGCTGGGATGCGGCGCGGTCGTCGACGGCAACCGCGTGAGCGGCATCATCGTGGCAACACCCTACGGTCGTGGCGTGGTCTTGGCCAAAACGGTCGTCGACAGTACCGGAAGCGCCGATATTGCCATTGCTGCCGGGGCCGATTACGACTATACGGGCAAGCATACGGTAGCCGTTCAGGGCGCCGGTTTGGCCTGGCGCAGTCCCGACGATTACTACAACAACAACGACTGGACGTTTATCGATGATGCTGACGTGCTGGACGTGTCGCGTGTCTTTGTAGCGGCAAAAGCCAAGTACAAAGGCAGGTACGACATGGTGAAAATACCGCAGACCCGCGAACGCCGCAGGGTCATTGCCGAGCATAACGTGTCGGTGCTCGACGTCATCAACGGACGACGCTACCCCGACACGCTTTCGTACCACACCAGTTCGTTCGATACGCACGGCTATACCATCGATCCGTATTTCACCCTCAAACCGCCCGAACGAAGGCACAAAATATACAATGCCGACGTGCCGTTGCGAACGCTCCTGCCCAAAGGATTGGACGGAATTTTGGTGACGGGTCTCGGCACCGGCGCCCATCGCGATGCCATGCCGGTGATACGCATGCAGCCCTGCCTTCAGAACCAGGGGTATGCCGTCGGGTATCTGGTTGCCATAGCCGCCAAGGAGAAGAAAGAACTCCGCCAGGTAGACATGAAAAAGATACAACAACACCTTGTGGGCATGGGAAACCTGCCCGAACGCGTTTTGACCGACCAGGATAACTTCCCCTTTACGGATGCGCAGTTTGCCGCCGCCGCCGCCACCCTTCCACAGGAGATGGAAGGACTGGAGATCGTGCTGACCGAACCTGCCCGCGCCATCCCGTTGTTGAATCAACATCTCCAGCAAAAATCGGGGACGCCCGAACGAATCAATTATGCGCACGTCCTTTCGATGCTGGGCGAAACGAGCGGTTTGCAGGCGCTGATTGCCGAAGTAAACAGCTTCACTTCGTGGGATGCAGGATGGGCCTATACGGGAATGGGACAGTTCGGCCCGTGCATGAGCCGCTTAGACAGTCTCATCATGTCGCTGGGCGCCACCCGCAAAACGGAAGTCCTGCCGACGATCATCGCCCATGCCGAACGCTTGACGCTGATACACGACTTTTCGCACTTCAGGGCGGTGTGCGTTGCTTTCGAAACGATTGGCCACAAAGCGGCAACGCACGTGCTGTACGATTTGCTGCATTTGCCAGGTATGCAGGTTCCATCCGTTTCAACCTATCAGCAAGCGCGCAACACGGCGGCTTTGGATACCAACGATACGCTCGAACGCAACAAGGTGCTCAAAGTGCTTCATTTAGCGAGGGCGCTTTATCGCTGCGGCGACAAGAACGGGCTGGGCGCTGCTGTCCTGCGGTCGTATGCGGATGATTTGAATAATCATTATGCAAGGCATGCGGAAGGAGTTCTTTTCACGAAGTGAAAAAATTACAAATTACAAATTACAAATTATATGAAGAAGTTATTATTTGCGGCAGCTTTATGCTGCCTGATGACAGTGGCTTTTGCACAGGAGAGCTACGATGTAGTGATTGTCGGGGGGACGCCCGGCGGTATTATGACGGCTATTGCGGCCGCGCGCGAAGGGAAGACGTCCGTGCTGCTTGAACGGACGAATCATTTTGGCGGACTTCCGGCCAATGGGCTGGGCGCAACCGATATTGGCACGCGCAAAGCGACGACCGGCCTGTTCAAGGAGTTTGTCGACCGTGTATTGGCGCACTATACGGAAAAATACGGAAAAGATTCCGAACAGGTAAAGGTATGCAGTGACGGGTATCATTTTGAGGCATCGGTAGCCGAACAGGTGTTTACCGATATGCTGGCCGAACAGAAAGGTAAAATCACCGTCCTGAAAATGCGCCAGTTCGATGCCGAGCCACGCAACATCGACATGAACAACGATGCGATCACCGCTATCCGTATCCTTCACCGCGAGACCGGAAAGATAGAGACCTATAAAGGCAAAGTCTTTGTGGACGCCACTTATGAGGGCGACCTCGGCGCTGCGGCGAAGGTGCCATTCCGTCTGGGACGCGAAGGGAAAGATGAGTTTAATGAACCCGGCGCCGGCGTGGTTTACAAGTACTGGGGAGGCCGCGAGCAGGATTGCAGTACGTTTCAGGCTGATAATGCCGTTCAATCGTACAACTACCGGCTGTGCCTGACCACCACTGCGGCTAATCGCGCGCCGGTGAAAAAACCGGCCAATTACAACCGCGAGGAGTTTGCCTCGTTAGTCGAAGACGTCTGGACAGGTTTTAATACCGGTGTTGAGATGCTGGGCGTAACGTCCGAAATGATGGAAGCCAACCGCCAGCACATCGCCAAAGGCAACCCAACGCAGCTTCCGGGCGACCGTTGGGGCATCGCCAAGATCACCAATATGGTCGCGTTGCCTAACGGCAAGACGGACGCCAACAACCAGCACATGGCGTTCATATCTACGGATTTGCCGGAAGAGAACTGGCCATGGCCGACTTCGGGATGGGACTGGCGCGACCGCTATGCCCAACGGTTGCAGGAATATATCACAGGACTAGTCTGGTTTGCCCAAAACGACAAGGAACTGCCGGCTCATTTTCGCAAAGCCTGCCTCGAATGGGGGTTTGCAAAGGATGAATATACGGACAATGACAACTTCCCCCGTCAGGTGTATGTCCGCGAAGGTCGCCGTTTCGAAGGCGAATATTTCTTTACGGCCAACGATGCCACGCCGGTAACGCCTGGCAAACGTCCGCCGCTGCACAAAAACAGCATCACCGCCAGTCATTATGCACTCGACTCGCATGCCGTACGCAAACGCGAACCCGGAAAAGTGCACCTCGACGGATTTCTGAGCTATCCATCGGCAGTATATACAGTTCCTTATGGCGTGATCATCCCACAAGGCGTTGACAACCTGCTGATACCCGTTCCGGTATCGGGCAGTCATATCGGCTTCTCCACCCTGCGAATGGAACCCTGCTGGATGGCAATGGGGCAGGCGGCAGGAATTGCAGCATCGATCAGCATCGACGAACGTGTGAAGATCAAATATGTGCCGATGGACAAGCTGCAAAACAAACTGTTGAAGCAAAAGGCTACGCTGTACTATTTTCGTGATATGGATGTGAATAGTCCTGACTTTGAAATGGCGCAATACATGGGCTTGCTGGGGTACCTGCCCGGCTGGGAAGCCAAGTTGGATGCGACGGTCGATGCCGAAACAGCCACGCTGTGGAGCGCATTAAGTAAAACAAGGATTGAAACCGGCACAAACCGCAAGGAAGTGTTGCAGCGTATTTATAGAAATATCCTTGACGCTGGCAAGTGAATGTGATTCCGACCGGCAGGCCAGGGGTGCATTTCAAATTGATATGCACCCACAGGTCGTCAAAATTATTGTTTTTTTAAAAATTATTCGTATTTTTGCCGGATGAATAAGTAATTTTTTTAAAAACCAGACCCAAATGAAAAAAGTTTTTTTACCGTTTTTTTGTGTTTTGGCTGCGTCTGCAATTACATTTGCACAGACATCGCAGCGAGTGAAAGTATGGGAAGGACAGGAAACGATGCCAACCTACAAGATGGGCCCCGACGAGACAAGCCCCGTTTTTTATTCTGGCCGCAGCGTGCAGGGAGCAGCCGGACATGTCTATCCCTATCCCGAACAAATCAGTCTTGGCGATAAGATCACGGACGAGACGTACAATATGGTTTACCTTGAAAATGAATATATTAAAGTCACCATGCTGCCGGCTTTCGGCGGCAAGTTGTTCTCGGCTATCGACAAGACGAACGGACACGAGCTGTTTCACCGCAACAGCAACGTCAAGCCCGACCTGATCGGGACGCTCGGCGCATGGATTTCGGGCGGCATCGAGTGGTGCTTTCCGCATCATCACAGACCCAGTACGCTGCTTCCTTCCGACTATCGCATGGTTGAAAACCCCGACGGAAGCGCTACGATCTGGGTAGGCGAAACCGACCGCACGGAACGACTGCGTGGCGTTATCGGCATCACGTTGCATCCGGGTAAGTCGTACATCGAATCTACCTATTATCTCAATAACCCCCAGAACGCTACACGCTTCTTCCTGTTCTGGGCGAACGTGGCGGTGACGGCCAACGAAACGTTCCGTACTTTCTGGCCGCCGCAACAGGAAATAGGCGTCTTCCACCATAACAACGATTTTGCCCATTGGCCTATCTCAAGCGAGACCTACCGTCGCAACGATTACGGCAAAGACGGCAGCACCGACCTGACATGGTGGAAAAATCATCCAACACCTATTTCGTTCTTTTTCTGGCAGGGAGAAGTCGGCTTTATCGGCGGTTATGACTATGCGCAAAAAGCAGGAACAATTCATATTGGAGACGTGTATCACAACAGGGCATCCAAACTTTGGCAGTTCGGGCCGGGACTGGAAGGACAGAACGCACGTCGCAAACTGACCGACGACGGCAAGGCTTACGTTGAACTGATGACGGGGTCCTATTCCAACAACCAGCCTGATTACGGCTGGTTTACGCCGCATGCCGTGAAGGAAGCTACCAATTTCTGGTATCCCATCCGCGACCTGGAAATAGTGAAAAATGCAAATACGGAGGCATCCGTCACACTGCAGATGCGCGACAACAAGACTGTTTTTTGGGGGTTCAACACCACGCAGCCTTATCGCGGCGCAAAAGCCATTCTGAAATACGGGGATGAGACGTTGGCCTCGCAAACGCTCGACATTGACCCTGCCAAACCGTTCACCTCCACTTTCAAAAGTAAAATCGAAATTGACGAGTATCAGCTTTTTGCCGAACTGCAGGATGCCGACGGAAACACATTGGTATCTTATGTGCCCTATAAGCTCAAGCATCCCGACCTTCCCGAAGTACAACAGACGGTACCGGCGCCGAAAGACATCGAATCGGTCGAAGACCTGTACCTCGCAGGACGTTTCTCCGACCAGTTTTCGCGTCCGGGCATCAATCCCGACGATTATTACTTTGAAGCACTGAAGAAGTCGCCCACCGACTACCGCGTCAATATTGAACTGGGCGCCCGTCGCGTGCGCCAATGGCGATATGAAGAAGCGGAGAAATACCTCATGACGGCTTACGACAAACTGCAAGTCCCGTACTTTCAGCCAAAAGAAGGCGAACTGTTTTATTATCTTGCCCTGGCACAGAAGGGACTTGGCAATATGGAAGCGGCCTACCGCAATTTCTTCCAGGCTACATGGTATTATGAGTGGTTCTCGGCGGCTTACTACCAGTTAGCCTTGATCGAAAGCACGCGCGGCAACTATGCGAAAGCGCTTGAGATGGCACAAGAGGCCTATTCGGCAAATAATTACGACGGCGCCATCGGCGTGCTGAACAGCGCCTTGATGCGACGGGTCGGCCAGAAGAGCGAAGCGCTTGCGCTCATCAACAAACTGCTTTTAAAAGACCCGATTAACTTTGCGGCTATCTACGAAAAGGAGCTTCTCGAATCGAACGGCTCGATGACAAAATGGCATAAAAACATGCAGGATGTTGATAATAACTATATCGATATAGTCGTGAATTATGTGAACGCCGGCCTGTACGACGATGGACTGCGTCTGCTCACCGCACTGCAAAATCCAAAAAACCCGCTTGTATATTACTATCTTGCATGGCTTTACGAGAAATCAGGTCAGCCGGCAAAAGCAAAAGAAATGCTGACGGCAGCCACCCGCCAATCGTTTGATTACTGTTTCCCGTATCGCGAGGAAACGCAGGACATACTGGCGTTTGCCGTCGAAAAAGACCCGCAGAACGCCGAAGCGTGGTACCTGATCGGTAACTTGTTGTACGACAGGCGACCGGATGAGGCGATAGAAGCATGGCAAAAGTCTGGCGCAATCAAAACCAGTATTGCGATGGTCTGGCGTAACCTCGCTTTTGGGGCGTTTCACCTCCAAAAAAATACAGGCAAGTCTGCCGAATACCTGTTTAAAGCGCTCGCCGCCGACCCCGGTCAGCCGCGCTGGTACACCGATCTCGAACGTTATTTAGACATGTCGGGACAGGGTCACAAGGAATGTTTGGCTATCTTCGAGAAGAACAAGGAAGTCGTAAAACGGGATATCACGGCGCCTCAAAAACTCGTTAAGCTCTATAACCTGAACGGCGATTACGACAAGGCTATCGACCTCCTCAAGACACACCACTTCCGTACGTGGGAAGGTGGCGTGGAAATCCACAACCACTATGTGGACGCCCTGACGATGAAAGGTCTGGAGTTGACAAAAGCCGGTCAATACAAGGAAGCGCTTGCAGTCTTCAGCGAGGCGCTGCTGTACCCCGTAAACCTCGAAGTGGGCAAACCTACCAACGACGGTCGGGCAGCCATGATCTGGCATTTCATGGGTCAGGCTTATGAAAAGTCGGGTCAGAAATCCAAGGCGAAAGAGTTTTTTACAAAAAGCACGAAAGCAAACAATGGTCGCTGGCAGGATTTAGATTACTATAAGGCGAAATCGTTCGAGGCGCTCGGTCAGACCGAAAAGGCAAAGGAGCTCTTTGACGACCTTATCAAGCGCGGCGACAACATCCTTGAACGCGGCGCTGACCGCACGGGTATCGCAGTGGAAGAGGCTGCAACTTCAAACACCTCCAATTCACAGGCTTACTTTCTTCAGGCGCTCGGTAACAGCGGACTTGGCAATACAACCAAAGCAAAAGAACTGTTCGGACAGGCGATCAAAAGTTACAGCAATAACCTTTGGGCCAAATATTACATGAATTGAGTATTGGGGACTTCCAAGAACGTCATTGCGAATGGGTTATGGCGTGCCGCCAAACAACTTGCTCTTCCAATGAACAGGGAAGCGGATATAATAATAGGTTTGCAAGCAGGAAGCGATTCCGCTTATGAATACTTGTACAAGCATTACTACAAGATGCTTTGCACGGTTGCCTTTGAGCGTGTGCGCGATACACTGGTCAGTGAAATGATTGTCAGTGACGTGATTTTTGCGCTCTGGAAAAACCGGCAAACGCTGGAAATCCACGCATCGCTCAGAAGCTACCTGTTGAAGTCAGTTCACAACCGGTGTTTGAATTATATTGCACAATCGGAGCGGCAACAGGCACTCCTGGATGAATTGAGCCAAAAGATTGCGTCAGAACAAGCATGCGATGCGAACAGTCCCGACAATCCGTTGACCCTTCTCATTGAAAATGAGTTGGAAACGAAAATAAACGGCAGTATCGAAGCATTACCCGACCAAACCCGCCGGATTTTTTGCATGAGCCGTTTTGATGAAATGACGTACGATGAAATTGCGTATGAGACGGGTGTTTCTGTCGATGTGGTCAAATATCACATCAAGCGGGCGCTTGCACGTTTGCGTAATGCACTAAAAGACTATCTGATGGTTTTGATTGTCTGTTTATCGGCAATACTATCTTTTAACGATTTTTTTACTGATTATTTTTTACCCTAAAATCATTTATATTTGTCATTATTATGAAAAGTAAAGAAATGGATATGAAGGTTCAGGAAACGGATATTGAAAAGGGGGGAGGAATGGAAATGCAAGGCCGCGACAGCGAGTACGGGTTTGGTTTGGTCATGGATCAGCTCACCGGTTCGACGTCCGACGGTTTGCCCCAACTTTTGGAAGAATGGCGAAACCGCTCGCCTGAAAATGAGCAGTTGCTTGTTCAGATGCAAAAGATATGGAACGCCTTGTGCTTGTCGGATCGCGACAAGACATTCGACAACCAGCGGGCTTATCGTCTGTTTCGCGAGCGGGTCGAAGCCGAAGCCGAAGCCGAAACCGGCAATTTGGCGAAGCAAGTCCCAATGAAACCGTATCTGTCGTGGCGCCGTATCGCCTCTTATGCGGCTATGCTGATACCTTTAGCCGTTTTGGGCTATTTCACGTTCCAATACTTCACTGTCAAGTCCGTACCGCATGAAGAAATTCCGCTCTTGTCGGAGGTTTTTGTACCCAACGGCTCGAAAACACAACTAAGCCTGCAGGATGGAAGCAAAGTTTGGCTCAATTCCGGTTCGTGCATCGGTTACGATTCCCATTTTGGTCGAACCAACCGTACGCTGACCCTTTCGGGAGAAGCCTACTTTGAAGTGGCAAAGGATAAAAAATCGCCTTTTATCGTGCATGTGGGAGACGTAAAAATCAAAGTGTTGGGTACACAGTTCAATGTCAACGCGTACAGCGAAAACAATGGCGTTTCGGTGGCATTGGTTGAAGGAAGGGTGGAAATGAGTTCCGGTAAAGTCAACGCGACGTTGCTTCCCGGCAGTATGGCGCACTATGATACCGCATCCGGGAAAATCGATGTTTCGTCGCAATCCGCGCTGCCGTCTGCCGACAAGACACGGATTAACGCAGCTGCCACGAAAAAGCTGCCCGCAGCCACCCCCATCGAGAATGCCCTTGCATGGAAAGATAACCGTTTGATATTCAATGGCGAAACTTTCGAACAAATTATTGCATCCCTCGAACGGGCTTATAACGTGAAAGTAAACATTCAAAACAGTCAAATCAAAAAAAGGCGCTTTGCCGGTGATTTTACAAACAACGAAACCATCGAACAGATATTTGACGTAATGTCAGTCAACGGAAAGTTTCGTTATCGAATCAACGGAAATGTGGTGGATGTTTATTAAGGTGATTCTTTAGGTTGAAGTCTCCGTTGATTTTTACATGAAAAGATTTTTACAATTCATTTTGTTATTTCAAGGAATATGGTTTACTTTGTAGCAATTTTGAACGCTCATCTTTTATTAACTCTACAAAATGAAAATCATGCATGACCTTCACTTTTTCGATACGGCGGTAGTTGATATGACGGTAGTTGATACGGCGGTACCTGGTATGACACTGCCTGATACGAGGGCATGTTGCCACATGTTCCCAGCGAAAAAACGCACTGTCGAAGCGCCACGGCGCAGTCCCGTTAAAAACCGTCTGTTCCGGGTTCTTCTTCATGCGCCACTTGTTGTTGCCGTTAGTATCGCGTTGTTTTTAGGGGCAACGCCTCTCTATTCGCAGGAGTTGACAGTGCTTATCGAGGAGGATGTATATCCTAATCCTGCTCCCGACAACGGTTCGGGTGCGACATGGTGTCATGGCTCGACCGTTCTTGCGCGCGCGGGCGACGATGTGTTCGTGACCGAGCTTTTTGTCATTCCTAATGCCAAACCGTTGAACAATTGTAGTTGGAAGTTACTGAAACGCGATGCTGGAGGATGGCGTTGTCTGTTTGCCGACGACGAAAACCGTACACGGGAGCCATCGCCTGTTGCCGTATATCCCGGCAAAAATGAAATATTCGTTTCGACCAATCCCACCATAGTTGCCGACCCTGAAAAATATTCCGGGCCTGCCCAGCCGCAGATCGTTCGGTTCGGCACAGGGAATGGCGCTGCCGAGAAGAAAGTGCTTCTTCCCGCATGGGATGGCGAACCGCCCTTTACGGAACATTCCTATCGCAGTTTTGTCGCCGACGGAACGAATGGAGAGCTTGTCGTTTTCCAGAACGTGGAATATTCCCATGCCGAATGGGCGTTTCTTGACCGGGCGGGCAACTGGTCGTCGCAGGGAAAGATTGCCTGGCCATGGGAGGAGAATTATGACAAACCGGGTCCGGTGCGCGTTTGTTATCCGACTGTTGCGATGGCGAATCGAAAGGTGTTTTTTTGTGGCGTAAGCGATATCTTAGAGCCCAATCCGCAGTGGATGGCGTTCAAGAAGGAGTTGACCGGTCAAAATTGGGATTACGATTTCCGTCGACTTTTTTTTACATGGACGAACGACATCACAAAGGAGGAATTTCAACCGTGGATAGAAATCTCGTCGCGCGAAAAAACATGCGGCTGGATCATGCCCTGCGACCTGTATGTGGCTCCCGATGAGTCCATTCATGTCTTGTGGTCGGAGAAAGCGATCGACGTCAGGCTCCGTGAGAAATTTTTTCCCGGAGAAAAACAGTATGAAGCGCTTTGTCACGCCGTGGTTCGCGACGGCAAGGTAGTAAAACGGAATAACGTCATGATCCGTCATGAAGGCGAGGACAAGCCGGTTGCATCGACCGGACGGTTTCATGCCACGCCCGACGGTCGGCTATGGGTTGTGTATTACGTGCGCGGCACGGAAAGAAATACAGGTACGGGAACAGAACGTACTGTTTCCGAAAACAGGATTGTGGAAATCAAAAACGGGGAGCCGGCGGGAAGTTTCCAGACGATACCGTTGGAAAAGCCGTTTTCAACATTTTTTACCGCTTCTGTTCGCGCCGGCAATGTGCCTTCCCCGATTCTCGATCTGCACGGTAACTGTCCGAACAGTAAGCAGCTTCGCTACGCAGCCATCCGATTCCAATGATTCATTCAATAGTTATTTATATGCAAAACATTCATTATCTTATCGTTGCACTATTGCTGTCGTTTGCGGCAAAAGCACAAACCGTTTATTACGATGCCTCCACATTTCCGCTGTTAGGGAAAATATCGGATGCGACGGAAACGCGCTACGAACGGCTGCCCGCCAAACTTAATGGCATTTCACGCGCAGCTATCTGGTCGTTGGGAAAGAGTACGGCGGGTCTTGCCATCCGCTTTTGTTCGGACACCCGTCAGGTATCCCTCAAATGGGAAACGCTTAACAACACATCCATGAACCACATGGCAGCGACGGGTGTCAGGGGGCTCGACTTGTATTGTTTGGAAAATGGCGCATGGACCTACATGAAGACAGCCATACCGACAGCAAAAGAAAGCGAGACGGTAATTATTTCCAATATGGAAGCGAAAGAACGGGAATTGATGCTTTATCTTCCGCTATACGACGGTATTGTGTCCATTGAAATCGGCATTGATGCTACCGCGACCATCGGACAGCCTAAAATGAGCCTTCCCCAACAGTCAAAACCTGTGATTGCCTACGGGACAAGCATCCTGCAAGGCGGGTGCGCTTCGCGACCCGGCATGGCGCATACCAACATACTTTCGAGAATGTTAAATCGGGAAGTTGTCAATCTGGGATTTAGCGGAAACGCACACTTGGATTACGAAATAGCCGATTTGATGGCCACGTGCGACGCATCGCTGTACATCCTGGATTTTGTGCCTAACTGTGGCGCTGAACTAATCCATGAAAAAGCCGAAAAATTCTATCGGATACTGCGCGACAAACGTCCCGACACTCCGATCCTTTTCATCGAATCGCTCATCCGCCCCTCTTCAAAATTTGATTTGACCGTGCACGACCGTGTTCGCGAACAGAACAAAGCCTTGCATGACGTATTCAATGACTTGAAGGCAAAAAAAGAAAAAAACATCTATTTGATTGCCTGCGACATTGGAACGGACAACGAAGCCTCGGTTGACGGCACCCACCTCACCGACCTGGGATATATGCGGTATGCCGAATATTTGTATCCCATCGTCCGGAAAATCACTGGAAAGAGGAAATAATACTTTTCGTGGTAAGAAAAGTATTATTTCCTTTGGATTATTAAGATGATTTTTTTACCTTTGCGACGACAAAAAATTGACACGATGAACCTTTACAACCATACAAAAATATCCCCCTTGACGATAATCGATGGCGCTGCGATATCAATTGGCGGCGGCCCGTCGTCGAAATGTGAATATAAGTTAATCGGGGGGGGGGGTAAACACCTATATTTTAATAAATTAACTATTTTCCCCCCGAAATTTTTTTTGATTTTCTCAAGGGAACAGACTTTTTTTACATGCTTTTCTTTCAGGGATGCTATCCTGAATATTAAGGAGGCATGTCATTTCCCTGCATTATCATGCTTGATAATGCAGGGAAATTTATTTTCGAATGTATCAAAACTACTTTTAAAAAACATCCTAAAATTTATTTTGAATTAAATGTAATAATTATGAACAAACAAACAACTATGTTAAATTACAATTTTGCGGGACATGAGATAAAAATGTCACGATGCAAGCAAATGTTCAGACTGATACGAGTCAGTTTGTTTCTGATCTTTTTCTGTTGCATGGCGCTGTTTGCGGAAAATGCGAACGCAAGACTTGATGCAGATGTCCAGCAACAAACCACCATCACAGGAACCGTGTCGGATGCCGATGGTGATCCCTTACCCGGAGTAACCGTGATGATAAAGGGAACGGCACAGGGAACGGCAACCGATACCAACGGTGCATATTCCCTGTCGGTACCGAACGCAAATGCCACATTGGTATTTTCATTTATTGGATTTACACCGCAGGAAATTCAGGTAGGCAGCCAACGCGTCATCAATGTAACGCTCAGCGAAGATACCCACCAGATTGAAGAAATTGTTGTGGTCGGGTACGGTACACAAAAGAAGGCGAACCTGACAGGCTCGGTAGCCATGATTACGTCCGACAAATTGGAAAACAGACCCATTATTTCAACCGGACAGGGCTTGCAGGGACTTATTCCCAACCTGAACGTTACCATTCGCGACGGTGACCCAACTACCGGAGCATCTTTCAACGTCAGGGGATATGAATCCATCAACGGAGGCGGTCCGCTGATATTAGTTGACGGCATGCCCATGGATATCAACCGGATTAATCCGAATGATATTGCCAGCGTCGTTGTTTTGAAGGATGCTGCCGCATCTGCGATTTATGGCGCCCGCGCGGCATTTGGCGTTGTGATGATCGAGACAAAACAAGGCACGAAGGGCCAGGCGAAAGTTACTTTCAGTACGGAGCAGTCGTGGTCTAAACAAATCTTCCACTACAATCCGGTAACCGATCCTTATGTTTTCAAAACTTTGTACAATCAGGCCAATATCCGTACGAACGGACAGCCTACCTACAATGAAAATTCTGTTGAAAGGTCAAGGATATGGAGTGAAAATCCCACCCACGAAAACGCGTGGGATGTAGTGAATGGCGTTCTTCAGTTTTATGGAAGTAATAATTATAAAAACAAACTGCTTAATAATTCAGCGCCACAGCAAAAATACGACATGTCCATATCGAAAGCGACCGAAGATGCTTCCTATTATGTCTCATTCGGTTATCTGAACAAGGATGGCTACCTCAAGGACAAGGAAAACAACGAACAATTTCACCGGTACAATATCCTGATGAAATCCGACATAAAAATAAAGCCGTGGCTTCATTTGGATGACAAGATAATTTTCAATATGGAAAACAGCAATAAGCCACATTCGTATGGAGCCGGAAACGAGGCTGGCTTGCAGTCGGTGGTAAGGTTAAACCCGGTAGCGATTCTTGAATTTCCAGATCTGCCCTATTACATAGAACCGGGTGATCGTGAGAAATATGCACAGTACATCGGAATGTCGGCCGGCTCTGTCCTTAATTTATTGCCCTATTTGGAGCAGGGAGGCCGGACTACCTATTCCAGGGGCGACCTCTACTTGACGCAGGGCGTCACGCTGTTGCCCATGAAAGGGTTGAAATTCAGAGGCGATTTCACATACCACAATTATTTCAGGAAATATCAGGATACCGCCCCGGAAGTAAAGCTTGTCAGCACGGACCTTCGGGTAAACGACATGTTCATAATTTCAGCGTTCAGCACGAATGATTTCATTGAAAACCAAAATAATTATCAACAGGATTTCTTTCTGAATGCCTACGCGGAATATGAAATGACTCAATTCAAGGATCATAGTTTGAAAGCCATGGTCGGGTTCAATCAGGAATGGGGAGTGTATGAATACAACAGAGCGCGCGCAAACAGAATTCTCAACCCGTCCATTACCAATATACAGGCTACAACCGGTCTCCAGCAAACGGGAGGAAGCGCTCAGCACGTTGCACTGCGCGGTGTATTTTACCGGATCAATTACATATACAAGGACAAGTACCTGGCGGAACTCAATGGCCGATACGATGGTACATCCCGTTTCCCGAAAGACAGCCGTTTTGGGTTTTTCCCGTCAGCCTCCGTTGCCTGGCGTATTTCGGAGGAGTCTTTCATGAAGGGCACCCAAAACTGGTTGGATAACCTGAAATTTCGCCTTTCTTATGGAGCGCAGGGTAATCAGTTACTGGGTAGCAATTATTATCCATACATCATGTCGATGGCTGCAGGCACATCATTATACATGATGGATGGCGGCGCTACTCCGCTCCCGTATATTTCAGCGCCGGGACTTGTCGCTTCGACGCTGACCTGGGAAACAGTCGTATCCCGTAACATCGCTTTAGATGTTACGGCTTTGAAACAACGGTTAGACGTATCGTTCGACATGTATATACGGGATACGAAAGACATGTTGATGACCGTAACCTATCCCGACATTTTGGGCGCTACCGCACCTCAGGAAAATGGAGCGGATTTAAGAACCAAAGGCTGGGAGCTTTCACTGACATGGCGCGACAGGATCGGTAAAGACTGGCGGTACGACATCACCCTTTCGCTATCCGACAACCAGACGGAAATCACCAAGTTCTTCAACCCTTCGGGCTCACTAACCACTTGGCGCGAAGGACAGAAAGTAGGAGAAATCTGGGGATACACCACCGAGGGTATTTTCCAGACGGAAGCAGAGGTTGCGGCGCATGCCGACCAGTCGGCGTTCGGGGTAAACTGGCTACCCGGCGACATCAAATATGCCGATCTGAATGGGGACGGAAGGATTTCTGCGGGGGAAAACACGTTTAGCGATCCGGGCGACCGCAAGGTCATCGGTAATACGACGGCCAGGTATTCCTTTGGGCTTTTTCCGAAAGTATCGTATAAAAGCTGGTCGCTGGACGTCTTTTTTCAGGGAATCTTGAAAAAAGACTATATGCCCAGCGGTACAGAATCATGGGTTGGTTTTTATCCGCTTAGAGCCGGTTACATAGATAAGTATTGCCTGACCGACTGTTGGAGGGAGGACAACCGCGATGCTTACTTTGCCGCACTTCACAATGCACAGAACAACTATAAAAACACGCAAAATCAATCGCGATATGTTCAGAACGCCGCTTTTATCCGGCTGAAGAACCTGGCGCTGAGTTATGCGATTCCGTCTAAATGGACGAACAAGATAGGGATTGGGTACTCGCAGGTCTATTTGGCGGGAATGAATTTGTGGGAATACACCAAAATGCGTAAACCGCTGGATCCCGAATCGACAGATCTTTCCATCAGGTATCCGAGACAGCGTACATTTTCATTTGGCATCAAAGTATCATTATAAACACATTTAATATTAAAAAATATGAAAAGTAATCATTTACAAATAAGTTTGATAATTCTTCTTTCAGCTGTATTTTTCAGTTGCAATGATGAATTTATGGAAAGATACCCGTTGGATCAGGTCAGTAGCGCGACGTTCTGGAATACGGAAAATGACTTGCTGGTATACAACAATTCTTTATATAATTTGGCCATGGATGACAATACCGTGCCTATCATGATGGGATACCACAAAAGCACGAGTTCGACAGCCTCAAATGCCAGTGTGACCTACTTGGATTTATATTCCGACAATTATTGTACGTTTAATACTTCAAGAATGATGGACTATGTGAACGTCAGGAATGGAAAGCATGTAGTGCCCTCCAATCCTACCGTAAACGGATGGATGGCCTGGTCGTTTGTCCGCGCCTGCAATTTCGGACTTGCCAATTACGACAGGGCTGACATCGCACAAGCCGTCAAGGATAAATATATTGCGGAAGCCCGTTTGTTCCGTGGGTGGTTTTTTGCCGACAAAGTATCGAAATTCGGCAACATTCCCTATTTTGAAATAGAATTGAATATAGACTCCGAAGAGTTGTTTGCGGAACGGATGCCACGCGAGGAAGCCATGGAACACATATTGGCCGACCTGACTTTTGCGGCCGAGAAACTGCCTAATGACTGGGGTGACGGGAATGCGCCGGGGCGGTTGAATCGCTGGTGTGCACTTTTGGTCAAGTCGCGTGTTTGCCTGTTCGAAGGTACGTGGCGTAAATATCATGGCGGTACGAATCCAAACAGATGGTTGCAGGAAGCGGCTGATGCTGCCCGCGAGTTGATGGATAACGGCCCTTACCGCGTCTATTCCACAGGCAACCCCCACCGCGACTATAATTTCTGCACGTCCATGCTGATTGACGGTGAATGGAAAAAGGTAGTTGATTTTGCGGGCAACAACGAAGTGTTGTATTGGAGAAGATATGAAGTCGATTATATGAATCATTACAACTCCTTTTTCCACAGGAATTGCGGCGGCGCCAGCAGAAATTTTGTAGAAGACGTGCTTTGTACCGATGGTTTGCCTATTACGCTGTCCGACCTGTATCAGGGCGATGCAACGTTTGAAGATATTTTTGAGAATCGCGATCCGCGACTCAGGCAAATTGTCCTGCATCCGGATGACAGGATGATGTATCAGTATTCAAACCAGAACGCGTTCTCTATCCCCAGACTGATTGGCGTAACTTCCGCCTTTGGGTCTACCGGTACGTCCGCGACCGGTTATCATGTCATCAAACTGTATGACGGGCGGGAAAGCTCCGGAAGTATATGCATAACGCCGGCAATAACCTTACACTACACCGAGGCATTGCTGAATTATGCTGAAGCGATGGCCGAATTGGGAACCATTACGCAGGCCGACCTGGACATGAGTATCAATTTATTGCGCGACCGCGTAGCCATGCCCCATTTGGACATGACCAAACCGATTCCGATGGATCCCCGATATGCTGGCGACGGCGTCTCTTCGCTCATCGTGGAAATACGCAGGGAGCGTCGGATCGAGCTTTTCGCGGAAGGATTCCGATACGATGACCTAAGACGCTGGAAACAGGGCAAAAAATTGGAAATCCGCTACATGGGCATACGATGGGACGATTACTACAAGGGACTGTATGACCCCAATAACAGATGTACCAGTTTGACAACTAACGATCCGGTCACCGGCATCCCTTACATTGACGTATTCAAGGGCTCCGACTGGGATAATCCGGTATTCGACGAGAATAAACATTATTTATGGCCTATTCCGCTGAACACCCTTTCTCAAAATCCAAATCTGAAGCAAAATCCGGGATGGCAACAATAAATTCGGTCATGAAAAGAAATACCAGAATAAACATGTCAAAATGCACGGCGTTTTTGATAATTTTACTGGCGATAGGCGCTTGTTCTTCTCCACCAAAAGAAGGGACAAGCATTTTCGAAGATGGATCATGGACGGGCAAAATTCAGCAGGAACATCCGCGACTATTCTTCAATAGACAATCATTCAAAGCGATAAAAAACAGGGCTTTAAATGAAGAGAGCGAGCTGTTTGGCGAAATGAAAGGGAGGGCTGACAACCTTATCGGACAGGACATCGAGTTCAGTGATCCATTGGTTTCCGACGGAACCCAAAACAAAGACCACGAATACGGTACCCGTGCAGCAGAAGCGGCTTTCGTTTACCTCGTAACCAACGACAAAAAATATTTAGAACTGACAAAAAAGATATTAATCAAGCTGGTTGACTACTATACTTTCAGGAACGAGCACAGTTTGAACATTCAGTGGTATGCTTTTTCGCGGATCAATGCCTTGGCGGCTTACGATTGGATTTACAACGATCTAACGGCAAAGGAAAGGGAAGAGATAGGTATGCCTTTTTTCAAGGCAATTGACTATATGATTCCTTTTGGTAGAAGAAAACTTTTTTTCAGGGAGGGCCCCAGCGATATCACTTCAGGTTTTTACGGTTCAAGAAGTTTGGCCTGGTATGCCGGTTTGGTTTTTTATAATACAGGCGTCGACGACGGTCAGGCAAATGAATTACTGCTGAAAGGGTATGATGACTATATCGCTCTTCTGAAATATAGGCGCAACATTGCAGGCGAAAGTGGAGGCGCCGCTGCTGCTGTTTTGGGTTATTGCATGGGGGCGTATCCCTGGGCCGAATTTAACTTCTTCCATACCGTTAAGGCTGCCACAGGTGTTGATATATCAAACGAATGGCCGTATGTGCCCGGTTTCATTCATTACATATTCTGGAACTGGCTTCCCGGCAACAAGGAGTTTGGTTATGGCGATAGCTACCACTCCACCAATGACATTCCTTTAGGATCCATGCACATACATCTGTCGCAAATGATTCATTTTTATGGAAAAAGTCAGCCGGACGCAATTGCCATGGCCAAATGGATGCAAACGAAAGTGACGCGACAAAAACAGGATGTGTTTCCTTTTACCCGTTTTTTGCTGACCAATACCGGCGATGAGATAAAACCCGGTATTCCCGGCGAAGACTTGCCGAAAGCAAGGCATTTTGAAAACATGGGGCAGATATTCATGCGATCGGGGTCGGGCGATGACGACACGTATGCACTTTTTACTGCAGGAGGCATACTGTCAATGCACCGGCATTACGACAATAATAACTTTGTGATTTTCAAGAAGGGCTTTTTGACGTTGGATGGCGGTACACGTACGCAGCCCGGTCTTCATTTGTCGCATTATTATTGCAGGACGGTGGCTCACAACTGTATTTTGATACGAATGCCGGGAGAAATATTGCCACAATACTGGGGTGGGGCGGCTCTTGCAGAAGAAGATTTGCCTGTCCCCAACGACGGAGGTCAAAACAACCTGCTCGGTTCAAAAGTGATTGCTTTTGATGAGAAAAAGGAATATGTGTATATTGCCGGCGATGCGACCCGCTCGTATCACGAAGACAAAGCCAACGAAGTGATACGCCAGTATGTGTTTCTGCCGCCCGACTGTTTTGTCGTCTTCGACCGCGTTAAATCCGTCAAGGCCGACTATCCTAAAACATGGATTATTCACACGGCAAAAGAACCGACTGTCACGGGGAATGAATTTTATAACGACCATTTAGAAGGCCGTATGTTTTGCAGAACGGTTTTTCCTGAAAATGCAAAACTGACCAAAATCGGAGGGCCGGGTAAACAGTTCTGGTCGGACGGCAGAAACTGGCCGATGCCGGTTTTGAAGCCTGATGACTGGAATTACAACAATGCACGTCAGCTACCCGATACCCACGAACTCCTTGGCCAGTGGCGCATGGAAGTAACGCCTGCCAAACCGGCTACAGACGATGTCTTCCTCCACCTGATACAAGTTGGCGACCTTTCGCTCAAGTCGATGGTCAACTCCGCCGCTTTGGCAAAAGACGGTATGCAGGGTGTGAAATTCGCATATCGGGAGAAGGAATACGAGATCATGTTTAATGTCAGAAACGATATAGGCGGTAAAATAAGTATCCATCGAAACAACCAGCGGATTTTGGAAGAGAATTTTACATCCGGCGTAAAACAGTAAGGAAGCTTGTTTAACAAATATGATAAAATGGAAAGATGAAAGTATTACGATTTATGATGATGACGATTTGCCTGGCGATCGTCAACCCTTCTGTTTCTTCTGGTACGACGACCGTTCCTGATGAAGTTAGCGAAGTGACACCGGGCTATTGGAAAACGGGACTTGACGATATTGAAAAAACCGTTGCAGGTATCAGAAAAGGGGCGGTTGAACGTGTTTGCCTGTCGGCGGGAGGTCGACCCGTATATCAAATATTTTACGGGAAACCCAACAACGTGCATGGAAAGGCCAACCTGAGCAGCGCGATGGGAGCGGGAAACGGGAAGTATTATGCAGATAAATCAGCGCCCGATTACCGTCCGACGGTATTTTTAGTGGGCGCCGTTCATGGCGGGGAACTGGAAGGAACAGCGGCCTTGATGAATTTGGTTGCTGTTTTAGAAACAGGAAAAGACCTTGCCGGAACAGCATTCCCCGTCCTTACTGCAAGTGCGGAAAAAATGAATTTTATCATCATCCTGTGTGCTAATCCCGACGGACGGGCACGGGTGCCGCTACCCTGCATGGTAGGACTGGATTATGAGACCTTCCGCTACTGGTCGCAAGGGACATGGAAAGACGGAACGCTGACCGGTTATCCGTCATGCAAGTCAGTACATCCCATCAAGGAGGCTTCTGACTTCCTTGGCGCATACTTTAATGATGATGGCGTCAACATGATGCACGACTTCTTTTTTACGAATCCGGCAGCCGAGACCAAGGCGATATTGCAAACGGCTGAAACGTTTGCGCCCGACTTTACGGTACTCTTTCATGGCGGGGATAACAATAAGCCGCACGTGACCGGCGTAGGGTATCTTTTCCAGCATGTAAAGGAAAAGGTAAGGGCATTTCAAAGATTTATGGCAGATTATTTTAAAGAAACGGATTATTCGCTTGGCGGTAATGGCGTCGACGAGACGGATACCAAATCGTTCAATCTTAATGCAGCCATCGTACAGGTTTGCGGCGAGCCTTCAATAACCTACGAAAGCAATCAGGGTCTTGATTATCTTGACGTAAATAAGCCCAACTTAGTGAAGTTCACGTATGACGAGATTTATCGGCATCACATGCTCACCATCGAGGGGTTGTGTAAGTTTATACTGAATTAATAATGAGAGATCGATAGTTGATCATTCAAAAAAAACAACTGTATGGAAAAAATAAAAAATCAATCATTAAAAAAATATTAAAATAATGAATACCAGACTAAACAGATTAAAGTGTGCCGCAGTTTCGATTTTTTTATTGGCGGTAGTTGCTTGTTCTTCTCAACAGAAAGAAGGAACAAACAGTTTTGAGGATGGCTCATGGACGAGCAAAATTCAAAAGGAGCATCCGCGAATGTTCTTCAACAAGGAATCGTTTAAAACGATTAAAAACAGGGCATTAAACGAAGAGAGCGAACTGTTCGGCGAGATGAAAGGAAGGATTGACGCCTTGCTTGGGCAGGAAATAGAGTTCAAAGACCCTTTGGTAACGGATGGTACCCAAAATACGGATCACGAATATGGTAACCGCGCGGCAGAAGCTGCATTCGTATACTTAGTCACTCAGGACAGGAAGTATTTTGAGCTGGCAAAAAAGATATTGGTCAAGCTGGTCGATTATTATACTTTCAGGAATGAGCATGGATTGAATGTTCAGTGGTATGCTTTTTCGCGTGTCAATGCTTTGGTTGCATACGACTGGATTTATAACGACCTTACGGCAAAAGAACGAACGGAAATTGGAAAACCTTTTATCAAGGCCGTTGAATATATGCATCCTTCGACGGATAGAAAACGGTTTATCCGCGAGAATACAGGGAATTACAAAACGGGGTTTTATGGTCCTCCCTGTTTACCCTGGTATGCCGGTTTGGCTTTTTATAAGACGGGTATTGACGACAGTTTGGCGGAAGAACTGTTGCTGAGAGGGTACAAGGATTATACCGATCTTTTGAATTACCGTAGTACCTGTGCCGGGAAAGATGGAGGCCATGCTACTGCCGTGCTGGGTTATTGCATGGGAGCATACCCTTGGGCCGAGTTTAATTTCTTCCATACGCTCAAGTCGGCCACGGGCGTTGACATTTCAAATGAATGGTCTTATGTCCCTAATTTTATCAATTATATATTCTGGAACTGGCTTCCCGGAAGGCGACAATTCGGTTATGGCGATGCCAACCATTACGAGAATGATCTTCCTGTCGGTTCGTTGCATGTTCATTTGTCGCAAATGATACATTTTTATGGTAAAAGCCAGCCGGATGTGATTGCCATGGCCAAATGGATGCAAGCGAAAGTAGAGCGACAAAAACAGGATGTATTTCCGTTTACCCGTTTTTTGTTGACTAATACCTGCGACGAGATAAAACCCGGCATTCCCGGAGAGAACTTGCCGAAAGCAAAGCATTTTGAAAACATGGGGCAGATATTCATGCGATCGGGGTCGGGCGACGACGACACCTACGCGCTCTTTACTGCCGGAGGCATTTTGACGCAGCACCGGCATTACGACAACAATAACTTTGTCATCTTCAAAAAGGGATTTTTGGCGTTGGATGCGGGGACACGACCGGAACCCGGTCTGCATCTGCCATACTATTTTTGCAGGACAGTGGCTCACAATTGCATCCTGATAAGAATGCCCGGCGAAAAGATGCCCTCTTACTGGGGTGATGCTGCTGTTAGCGAAGAAAAATTGCCTGTTCCCAACGATGGAGGACAAAACAATCTGCTCGGTTCGAAAGTAGTTGCTTATGATGAGAATAAGGAATATGTATACATTGCAAGCGATGCGACCCAATCGTATCACGAAGACAAAGCCGGCGAGGTGGTTCGCCAGTTTGTGTTTCTGCCACCCGACTGTTTTGTCGTCTTCGACCGTGTCAAAACAACCAAAGCCGAATATCCGAAAACATGGATAATACACACGGCAAAAGAACCGGCGCTCACAGGGAATGAATTTTACAACGATCATTTAGAAGGCCGGTTGTTTTGCAGAACGGTTTTTCCCGAAAATGCTAAACTGAACAAAATCGGAGGACCCGGAAAACAGTTTTGGTCGGACGGCAGGAACTGGCCATTGCCGGTATTGACGCCCGATGACTGGAACTTCAGCAGGGCGCGACTAGTACCCGATACCCACGAACTGCTTGGCCAGTGGCGCATGGAAGTAACGCCTGCAAAACCGGCTACGGACGATGTCTTTCTTCACTTGATACAAGTCGGCGACCTTTCGCTCCAATCGATGGTCAACTCAACCGCGCTAAAAAAAGACGGCATGCAGGGCGTGAAATTCACCTATCGGGAAAAGGAATATGAGGTTATGTTTAACGTCCGAAATGATATTGGCGGTAAAATAACTGTCAGCCGCAACAACCAGCGGGTTGTCGAAGACAATTTTACGAAAACCGTAAAAACGCAGCATGGCTTGTTTTGATATGAGTTAATGGGTGACTTGAAAAAAAAAACGACATCATATTTGGTGATGTCGTTTTTTTGCTTTCATAAATAGACGGGGTAAATATTTTGAGTTAGCGGTTATGGCAAGAGAAAAATGGTTAAACATGTTCATTCAATATAACTTCTATTATTAAAGTCGTTTCAGTTACATCAATAATTTTCCAAATTTTATGCTCCATTCCGCCCCAATAAGCAACAGTTATTATGATGTTCTCGTTTCCTTTTTTTTCACGGCTGGCGATTTATGGTGTCTCATTTAAGCATTTATTAATAATTTGCCTTCCTTTTTCAATTCTGTCTTCTGCGTCAACGCCGTTAGATTGTAAAATTGGATATTCGGTTTGAATTTCATTTTGATAAACAACAAACTTATCCGTTAAACAATCAATTTCAATATCTGTATTTTTTATTTTCAGTTTATCTCCCTGATACGCAAAATCTCCCAACGTGAGTTTATTAGCAAAATCAGGATGATGAAATAATGCCAGAAGGAAAATATTCCAATTTCTACCTCCAATACTTTTTTCAGTATTCATCATTATGATTTCATACGAATCTTTTGAGCGATTTTGCGAATCTTTCCAATAATACATTCCAAAATTTCCTTGTCGCATTTGGCTGTATTTAATTAAATAATATCTCCAATCTTTTAGCGTTTCGGGACTATTCAGATATTCAATGATGAGTTGTTCCAAATTTTCATTAGTTATAGAAAGTTTGTCATACTTTGATAACAAGGTGTTTAGTATTCTTGCGGTTTCATCGAATCTTTGTCGTTGTTTGGTTGGGTGGAACAAATCAATCCAAACTGATTCATTTTTTGCTCCAATTTGCCAACGCCAACTTATGAATTGCGAACAATCTCCAACAGTTAACAATGCTCTATTTATCAAATCTTTTTCGCAATCGTTGAATAACATTCTGAATTTCTCGAAATTTTTGTGATTATCTAAATTGATAACGGCAATACAGCCTCTCAGCAAGGTGTGGTCTTCCAAATGAAATAACTCATCTTCCATTTGAGCATTGGTTTTTAACCACTCCATTTTTTTAAGTTCTTCTTCTTTTTGTCTAACATTATAACCAAGGTCTCCTCGTTCCGAAGTTGGGATGTTGCCTGTAAGAATAATGGTTTCTGATTCAGAAAGCAATGTTTTCATACGTTCATCGCGAATTTCATCGGAAGAGTTCAAAGTCAAATTTCTTATTATCCGTATTCTTCGCCTAAAATCGCCTTCTGATATTTTATCTTTATTTTGAAGATATGTGTTGATTGAAAATAGCAACAGGATTTTAGCTAGCGGAAATTTTCGATTTCTACCTGAATACTCTCCATAATTATCGCAACATTCTCTAAAAATATTCAGGTCGTCTTGGTAAAGTTTTACCTTATTGGATTCATAAGTTTGTTTTGAAAAAAACTGATTGAAAAAATCAGCAATATCAAAGCCACACCAACAGTCAAATGATTTTTTAAATAGTTCTATATTCTTTATTAC
>Ga0082212_10001235_pt1 | contig 37617 bp, 15 predicted proteins | sample TergutNt197P3_FD_71548 | JGI IMG/M metagenome (GOLD analysis project Ga0082212, IMG submission 71548) | Neocapritermes taracua P3 segment gut microbial communities from Petit-Saut dam, French Guiana - Nt197 P3 | ecosystem: Host-associated > Arthropoda: Insects > Digestive system > Gut ...
CCGACTTCGATAATCCGGGGCGTATTACCTTGGATGCTTATGCGGATATGATTATCGAGGCGAATTCATTAGATGTGAAGGTGGAGAAAAGGGATGGTCTGACCTGTTTTACCTATAGCGAAACGGAAGAGGCGACCAACCTTGAATTCACTTATTTTGCTGTGGTATTCAAGGGGAAAGACGCGTTTTGGTCTGTTCAGTTTTACAGCGCTACCAAAGATTACGATGCTCTGTTGCCTTCGTTCGTTGTCTGGGCCAAAACTTTCAGAATGGACTATAGGATGAAAGAGTAAAATGTCAGCTTTCCGGGGATTGGAACAACGATTGGATTTCCTCAAATTCCTCATCCGACAGATCCCCCTCGTCGGAGAACCTTTCTTTCCCTGTCCATGTGTCTGAAGCCCCACAGTATTCAACAATATCCGCGAGGGCTTGTTCATAAGCCGCGCAGAAATTCAGGATATCCGTCTGATCCCAAGTGGTGGTTTCATACTGAACGTTAAGAACAAGCTCCCCCTTCGAAACAGCGCCGTTGATGGAAAGGGCGTTGGGAAGACGGTTTTCAGCGGCAATCATCCTTCCCGGAGGCAGAGGGGAGGGGGTAACCGTACCGGTGTAGCGGGACTGTTCGCTGTCGGCGTGTCCCAAATAATTGAAAGACAGGCCCGGGTGAAATCGCTCCGCGCCGAAAGCGTTCCCTTCAGCAAGCAGGGCGTAACTGATGCCGCGATGAGGTACACCCTGGAGGATGTTTCTGGTGGTACGGACTGTTTCGCCGGGATTGTCTTGTGCCTCAAGGACGACCGGGTAACAGCAGGTGAACCAGCCGACGGTTCGGTCTATGTCCAGGGGGCGATGCAGCTGCTCCCGCCCGTGGCCTTCCAGTTCAACAGAGATTTTCTGCCGGCCGGACCAGCGGCGAACCGCCAGCGCCAGGGCGCTGAGCAGAATATCATTAATCTCCGCGTCTAAGACAGTGCCAACATCATAAAGCAGGGCATTGGTGATGTGATGTCCGGCGCGGATTTCAGCCTGATTATAGGAAACAGCTTTTGGGGCGGCTTCGGATCTGGACGCGGGTGCGCGTGTGATTGCGGGGTGCGCAACTTGCGTTCGGATGTCCCAGCGGATGGCTTCCTCCAGAGTCTTGGCCCAATAGGCCTGTTGCGCCTCAAGGGCACCGCTGTCAGCAAATTCCGCTAGCAGGGTCGTCCAATCCCGGAAAGACGCGGTTTTCACGGGCAAAAGCGGCGTTTGGCTGGCCGTTTGGGCCTGTCTGTAGGCGGAAAACAGATCTTCTGTGAGGATACGCCAAGAGACGCCGTCTACCACAAGGTGGTGCGCGCAAAGCAGCAGATGGCTGCCGTCGTCTGTGCGATACAGCACCGCGCGCAGCAAAGGCCCTTTGGTCAGGTCGATATTGGCCTGCTGTTCGGTATTGGTGTTTTCGATATGATCAGGCGAAACCGGGCTTCCCCGCAGGTCATGGACAGCAAGGGCGAACAGAGGGCTCCTCTCTGGCGGTAAGATGATTTGAGCGCCGTCGGGATAGATCGCGCGCAGCATGTCATGGTGCAAAGTGATGGCGGAAAGGGCGCCGCGCAGCGCCCTTTCGTCCAGATCCTCCCGGGCGTATAGGAAAATCGCCTGATTGAAATGCTGCGGCCGCAGGTAATCTTGGGCAAAGAAAGTGCGCTGAATGGGCGCTAACAGGACTTCACCTGACAAGGATTCTTGATTGTATTCGAGTCCGCCGACACCGAGAGACGGATCCTTTGGTGTCGATAGCTGCAATGAGAGGGCGATATGTCTCACGCTGCGAAGGGTCATAATCTCCCGAACCGTGATCTCATACCCGGCTTCGCGGAAGCGGGAGATCATGCGGATTGCCTTAATTGAATCGCCGCCCAACCGGAAAAAATCGCCGTCCGCGCCCACATGCTCAACACCCAGGATATCCTCGAAAATACGGGCGGTTCGTATTTCCTTCTCACCATGGGGGGCTTCGCCATGGCCCGTATGGGGCGACGCTTCGATGACAGGCAGAGCTTTCTTGTTAACTTTACCACTTGTGTTTGTTGGCAAAGAAGTCAGTCGCATCAATTGGTCGGGAACCATATATTCCGGCAGTTCCCGAAGCAAGCTTTCCCGCAGAACAGCGACGTCAAAATCCTCTGCCGCCGCCACATATCCGCTCAAGGTTTGAGCGTCGTCGGTGTCTGAGTGCACCACGGCAGCGTCCTGTACGCCGGGTTGCCGCCGCAGAGCGGCTTCAACTTCACCCAGCTCCACACGGAACCCGCGGAGTTTTACCTGATCATCTAGCCGCCCCAAGTATTCGATGTTTCCGTCCGGCAGCCAGCGGGCGATGTCGCCGGTGCGGTAGAGCACTTGACAATGGGCAGGATCACCTTCAAAGGTAAGATCTGCTTCGGACGGGGTAAAGGGGTTCTTGATAAACTTCTCAGCGGTAAGCTCAGGTCTGTTCAGATATCCCCGGCCAACACCGGCGCCGCCGATACAGAGCTCACCGGGAACGCCAATGCCACAAAGGGAAGACGTCGTGTCTCGTTTATCATTGTCCATTGTCCATTGGTCCACAGGCTGAAGGATATCAGCCTTGTCCATTGCCAAAATGTAAACCTGGACTCCTGATATCGGTTTGCCGATGGGCACGTTTACCGGGATGTCGTCTCCCGGAGTGTGGAACCAGGCTGTCGCGCATATTGAAGCTTCTGTAGGCCCGTAAGCGTTAATATATTGCCCGTTGGCTGCTTCGGCCAGGTGGACGGTTTCCGGGGAGGCTGCGCTGCCGGCTGTTTGAAGAACGCGCAAGCCTTGTGGTTTTATGGCCGGGACAAGCTGAGGCGGCAACAGAGCGACAGTACAGTGACTAAGGTTTTCGCGCAGCGCGTCCGGATCTTGTGCCGCGCCCCGGGGCAGAAGGCGAAGTGTTGCGCCAAGAGTGAGCGCCATGGTGATTTCCCATATCGAAGCGTCAAAGGCGCAGCTGGCAAACTGAAGTATGGTGTCTGCCGGGGTTATCTTCAATGTGGTTCTGAAAAAGTCAGTCAGGTTGGCAAGTCCGCGATGTTCTAATAGAATGCCCTTTGGTACGCCGGTTGTTCCGGAAGTATGAATGCAAAAAGCCAGATTGTCAGGGCGGAGATCAGGCAAAGGATAAGGGTTAGGCTGGTATTCGAAGTCCAGAGCCCGAAGTTCTGGACTCGTAGCGGGGAGATCGAATGTGGGCAGATCCGTCGTGAGAGGCAGGTCGGCATCTGCCAATAGTAAGGCTTTGACCCCGCTGTCTTCCAAAATGAAACGTGTTCGTTCCGATGGCGTCGATTCGTCAATCGGCAGAAAGGCAGCACCGGCTTTCATGGCACCGAGGGCGCCGACCACGTATCCGAAGCCCCGTCCGCTGTATACGGCAACAAGGTCTTCCGCCTTGATGCCGATAGCAAGGAGGTTTTGGGCAAGGGTGGTAGTTATCCGATCCAGTTCTCCATAAGAGATCTGTTGATTCGATAGAACCAAAGCAGGATGATCGTGGCGTAAAGCCACTTGATCCGCAAACAGTGAAACGATGGTTTTATCTGATACGCCCATTGCCCATTGCTTATTATCAATTGTCCTTTTGTTCTTGGGCTGAAGGGTATCAGCCCTATCCGGCGCGTTGCTGAATTCATAAACAACTTGTTTGTATTCGGTTGCGTCCATCAACGGCAAGGCGCCGATTGTGCATGATGGGTTGGAGATCGCCGTGTTCAGGAGGGTGATATAGTGTCGCAGCAAACGTGCGGCGGTTTCGGGACGAAACAGAGCCGCGCTGTAGAGGAGGCTGGTTTTATAAGTGCCTCCGTCTTCTTCAACGTTTATGGTGAGATCAAAGCGGGCCGGAGTCGTGTTGCTATCCGCGCCCAGATAGGTGAGATCGTTAAAAGCCGCGTGAGGAGGCTCGTTATTTTGCAGCGCAAACATGACGTCAAACAGAGGGTTGCGCGAAAAATCCCGCTGCACCCACGGGACAATGTCCACAAGGGATTCGAAAGGGAAATCTTGGTTCTCAAAAGCCTGTAAGCATGTTTGTTTGACTTCGTCAAGGAGCCGAGCGAAGGGTTTGTACTGTTGCGGGTATCCTCGCAGGGCGATTGTGTTGACGAACATGCCGGCTATGCGTTCGCAATCCGGGTGTGTGCGTCCGGAAACGGGGCTGCCGATTGTGATGTCTTCTTCTCCGGTGTATTTGCTGAGGAGGGCCATCAGTGCCGTCAGCAGAACCATGAAGGGTGTTGCGCCATGGGCAAGGGCGAGAGTTTCGACCGCGCGCCGCATATCTTTAGGGATGTGGAGGAAGGCGTGACCACCTGTAAATCCCTGCTGTTTTGGCCTCGGGAAGTCGGTCGGAATGTTAAGAATGGGTGCTTCTGCGGCGAAGGTTGTTTCCCAATAAGCTTGTTGTCCGGAAAAATCCTGTAGGCGCGCCCATTCGCTCCAGTCTTTGTATTGATGTCCCGGCTCGGGAAGCGTCTTACCGTTGTATAAGGCGGCGAGTTCGTCAAACAGCAGGGCGACTGTCGCGCCGTCAGCGATGATGTGGTGAATATCGATGAGAAGCAGGCTGCGTTCCTGGCCGGTTACCGCTTTCACGCGCATAAGAGGCGCTTGGCTGAGGTCAAAGGGCCGGACGAAAGCCTCCAACAGCTTCTGGGGCGTGTCCTGTGTCTGCAGCGTCCGGGTTTCCAGTTTGACAACGACTTCGTCAGCTGTTGCGATAACCTGTGCGGGTTCTTCTGAATAGTCCCTTGTATTGTTTTCGAGATACCCGCCGGTATGATTGTCGGTGTGTTTGGGTTGGATGAGGCGAAAACTTGTCCGAAGGGCGTCATGCCTTTGTGAAAGCGTGTTGAGCGCTGTCTGGAGGCGTTGGGTGTCAATTGTTCCGCTAAACGACAGCGCAGCCGGAATGTTGTAAGCGATGCCGATATCGTCAAGCTGACAAACGGCAAACAAGCGCCGTTGTGTTGGTGACATGGGGTAGCTCTTTTTTGGCGTCGCGAAAGGCAGTGTGCCGGCAGGAAATCCGGCATTTTGCTCCGTCTGCGCTGTGTTTTTGGCATCGCGCAGCGCAGCGGCGATGCCTTCCACGGTAGGAGACGCAAACCAGACTTTGAGGGAAAGCCGGATGCCCGAAAGGGCTTCCAGGATATAGATCGCTCGTGCCGCCCGCAAGGAGTGGCCTCCCAAATCGAAGAAATTCTCGCTGATGCCGATGGGTTTGGCCAGATCAAGGGCTTTCTGAAAAGCCTGGGTCACCATAATTTCCTCTTCGTCCTTTGGGGCGGCGAGGGTATCGTCTGTATCCATCGCCGCGATGACAGGCAGTGCTTTTTTGTCTGTTTTGCCGTTGGCGTTCAGCGGGATTCGATCAATAATTTTCAACCGAGAAGGGATCATGTAATCTGGGAGCCTCTGGGCGAGGGCAGTTTTAATCTGGAGAAGATTGACCGTATTCTCCGTGCGGCAATTTCCGCTTGCGCCGGTCACATCGTCAGCATCATCAGCATCGTCAATGTTGCCGGCATCGTGAAAGGCGTTTGTGCTTGTTGTGCTGTCTTTGTTGCTTGTGCCGCTTGTGTTGTTTGTGACGACATATCCCCAAAGTTCTGCGTTGCCGTCCTCGCTGCTGCCAGCAAGGATAACCGTGGCATCTGATATGCCAGGCTGCTGCCGCAAAGCGTTTTCTATCTCGCTCAGTTCCACACGGTTGCCTCGGATCTTGACCTGTTGGTCTATCCGGCCCATATATTCTATCCGGCCATCAGATGTCCAACGGGCAAGATCTCCCGTTCGGTAAAGTTTGCCTGGCCCGAAGGGGTTGGTGACGAAATATGTCGCTGTCAGAGCCGGTCGATTTAAGTACCCGCGTCCTAACCCCGGGCCGGCGACACATAGTTCCCCAGGCGTACCGATGCCGCAGAGGGTTGTGCCGTTGAGGATGTATATCTGTCTGTTTGGCGCCGGGGGGCCGATGTCAATGTCGGCGCCGAGTTCACCGCCACTCGCCCACACCGTAGATTCTGTCGGGCCATACATATTATATATTGGGGCGTCTGTGCAACGACGCATATCCTTGTATTGATTGGGGGGGACGGGTTCTCCGACGAAAGCCAGCAGGGAAAGATGAGACAGACAAGTGGAATTTTCCGCTGTTGTCATATGCATTCGGAGGTGGGATGGTGTTAACATAAGAAAGGCTCCTGGATATTTCTCAACAAATTGTAAGAAGGTGGATTGTTCCCAGCGTTCGTCTTCGTCTGCGAGGGCGACTGTCCAGCCGTGCGCTAGAGGAAGCAGTGCCTCAATCACAAAAGCGTCGAAGCAGTATGGGGAGACTGACAGGATCGTGGTCTGAAGAGTTGCTTTTGCCACGGGGGAAAAGATGGCGGGCGAAGTACAGAGGCAGACAAGGTTCCGTTGCTCGATCAGGACGCCTTTGGGCAGCCCGGTTGTTCCCGAGGTGTAAATACAGTAGGCGAGGTTGGTGGGACAATTGACAGGGGAAGAGCTGTCTGGCAGCTGACAGATGGCTTCAGAATCGGTAAGTTGGGGATCTATGTTGATGATGGGGAGATCTGGCCAAGAGAGGGCGGGATCTGTTGTCAGGAGCGCTTTGGCCTTGCTGTCTTCTAGCATGAAACGGATACGTGCTTCCGGCAGATCTCGTTCAATAGGCAGGAAGGCGCCGCCTGCTTTCAAAACACCAAGAATACCGGCAAGCAGAGATGGATCACGCCGCGAGATAATCGCGACAATATCATCCGCGCCGAGACCAAGGGGACGTAGTTTGTTTGCGACACTGTTTACCCGGCGGCTTAATTCGGCATAAGTGATGACATCATTGTGAAAGCAAACAGCTGTTTTGTCCGGGTGCGCCTTCACTTGTTCCTCAAAGAGTTGGGAATAAACCTTATCTTCCGGCCAAGGGGCGGCTGTGTTGTTGAAGGCTCCCAGGATCAGGGCGCGTTCAGAGTCGGTGATAAAGTCGAGGGCCTTGACATGCCTAGACGGGGTGCGCGTCATCTGATCCAAGAGATCAATAAGCCGCGCGGCTAAGCGTTCCATCTCTTGCGCGCCGTACACCTCGCTGTACGCGACGTCCAGATTCATGTTGTTGTCATGCCAGACTTTAAGTGCCAAGGGGTAGCCGGTATGTTCGTAGACAGTGTGTTCTGTGACGTCCATGCCCAGCAAGGTGAGCTTTTCCGTATCGAGTTGGATATGGTTTTCGTAGACGAACAGAACCTGTACCAACGCGCTGCCTAAGGAGCTTTGCTGCTGGATTTCGGCAAGGGAGCGGGGACTTTGGCGGGCGCTGGCCAGGGCCTGTTCATGAGTTTTGCGCAGGAGATCTTCGACTGTATCAGTCTCATCTGTGGTAACTCTGACCGGTATGGTGTTGACGAAGAGCCCGACGACTCCATCTAATCCCGCAATTCCTGCGTCGCGGCCGGACACGGCTTTGCCGAATACGGCATCATAGGTGTAAGAGCTTCGTTGCAGTGCGATGCCCCACGCCGTTTCCAGAATTGCGTTGACGGTAATGTTGAGGCCAGAGGCGAGGGTCTTGATTCGGGTTTCAAGTTCAGCAGGCACAAGGACCCGCGCGAGGCCTGAGCCGGTTGTACCCCTTCTTGTGGGCATGACGAGAGCCGGTTCATCGTACCCTTCCAGCAGGGATCGCCAATAGGCGGCAGCGTCGTCGGGTTGGGAGTCGATCCACTTCACGTAGTCTTCGTAAGATGTTTGACGACGGCCGCGCAAACGAATCATAGCATGAAGGTCGTCATAGGCTTGGCCCGCGGAAAGTTCGTGATAGAAAGAGACGAAGTCGTCGCTGAGTATGGTGATGCACCAGCCGTCCACAATTATGTGGTGCATGCTCCATATAATAAGAGATTCTTTGTCGTTGATACGCACGAGAGCCAGGCGCAGCAGGGGATCCCGTTCTAAATCGAAGCCCCGGGCCAAGTCGTCCTCCAATAGGTGCTGTAGGCTGGCTTCGGCGTCAGGTTCCCGGCGCAAATCAATGGCGCTCAGTTCAGGGTCCCGCTCTCTCAGCACGACCTGTCGTGGCTTTTCTACTTTGCGGTGCAGGATCAGTGTGCGCAGGGCGTCATGTTTGGCTGTAACAAGCCGCAACGCGTCACGCGCGCGGTTTTCGTCTAAGGCTCCGCCAATGCGCAAGGTGTATTGCAGGATGTTGACGGGTGCGCTCTCATCATAAATTTTCTGATACAACATGCCCTGCTGCAAAGGCGTTAGGTTATATATGGCCTGCACGTGGCTGTCGATTTTGTTAAAGCTCATACAAATTCTCCGTTCATTGTTGGCTTATGCTTAGGGAACAGAGCGCTCTTCCGAGCCAATTGTCAATGGCATGCCGCCACTGTCAACTGTCAACTGTCAGCTGTCCCAGCAGTGCGTCCAAGACTTCCGCGTCACTTTGATCCAGGTCAAATCTATTGTCTCCATGGTGGTTCCGGCAATGCAAGACAATGTCGCTCAAGGCTGTTTCATACGCATCACAGAAGTCCGCCATGGCGGCTTCGCTCCATATTGCGGCGTCGTAGGCTACGGTGAAGGTGAGTTCACCTCGGCGAATGCCGCCGCTGACACTGATTTCGTTGCAGAGGCTGTTTTCCGCGGCGATCATTTCGCCTAGAGGTATCGTTGACCAGGACATGCCGGGACCGAAAACGGATGCCGCGCCGTTGTCTTCGTCTCCCAAATAGTTGAAGCCAAAACGGGGGCGCGGAACGCTGCCAAAATCCCCGCGGGCCAGCAACAAGCTGTAACCGATGCCTTGATTCGGTACAGCACGCAAGGCTTGTTTGGTCATAAGGATGCTGGCTTCAACAGTGTCGGCTGAGGGCAGGGTAACCGGATAGCTGCATGTGAACCAGCCTATAGTCCGGTCGAGGTTGAGGAGGTGTGACAGCGGCAAACGCCCGTGACTTTCCAGCTCGACACAGATCTTTTGCCGACCGGTCCGGCGTCTTACAGCCAGTGCGAAAGCGCACAGCAACAGGTCGTTGATTTCTGTGTCATAGGCTTTGCCGGCTTCGAAGAGCAAACTGTACACGATGTCGCTGTTGATACGAATATGGGAGATTCTTTGCTTGGGTGTCGGGCCGGGAGAATCCGCTGATGGGGTTCCTGTCGTGGAATCCGGTTGCCGGAGTATATCGGTCTGCGCCGGGGTGAGGTCGTAGCGCTCAATGTTGGCCATCTCTTCTATCCAATAAGGCTGTTCCGCTGTTAGCGCGCCGCCCGCCGCGTAAGATTGAAGACTGAGGGCCCAATCCCGGAAGGAAGCTGTTTTCGCAGGCAACAAGGGCGTGTGTCCGGCTTGGACTTGGCTATACGCGGAGAAGAGGTCTTCGGCAAGGATGTACCAGGAAATACTGTCTATGATAAGGTGATGAGCGATCAGCAGGAGGTGGTCGCCGTCTTCTGTTTGGTTCAGAGCGACGCGCAGCAGCGGCCCTTTCTCCAGATCGAAAGACGATTGAAGGGCGGTATTGCGTGATTGCAGGTCGGATACGGAGACAGATTGCCCGCGCAAATCTACAATGTCTAAGGTGATTGGAGCCGCGTCAACAGGGAGAATGGTTTGTGTGCCGCCGGGATAAACTGCGCGGAGCATGTCATGATGCTCAAAAACGGCTGCCAGGGCGGCGCGCAGGGGGTGTTCCTCTAAGGGATTGTCACAACGTATGGCGAGAGCCTGGTTGAAATGGTGCGGATGGGTGTGTTGCTGAGTGAAGAAGGCTTGTTGAATGGGTGTCAGGGGCAGGACGCCGGCGATGGCGCTTTGGTCGCCTATGTCACCGGAGGTCAGGCGAAGGGTTGTTGCGATGGCGGCAGCTGTCCGTTGTTCCATAATGTCATGAACGGAGACGTTGTATCCTGCTTCCCGGATGCGGGAAACGATGCGGATAGCTTTGATCGAGTCGCCGCCCAAGGCGAAGAAGCTGTCGTTGACGCCAATGTTCTCTATGCTGAGGATTTCTTCGAACACCCGGGAGACCAGTTTTTCCTCACGGTCTTGGGGTGGGGCAGGGGTCGCGCCGATGTTTGGCCGGTCTGTGGGCGCCGGCAGCGCAGGTTTGTCAATTTTGCCGCTGACGGTCTTGGGCAGCGCGTCAAGGCGTATATAGCGCGCCGGTATCATGTAATCCGGCAGTGATCGGGCGAGAGCGGCGCGTAGGATTACGGGGTCAAGATCGGGAGCGGCGATATAAGCGATGAGCTCCTTTTCGTCGTCGGTGTGTCGGCCGGATTCAGTAACGACCGCGGCTTCGTTTACGTTGGGAAGGCGCTCCAGAGCGGCTTCCACTTCACCCAGCTCGACGCGGAATCCACGGATTTTGATTTGATCGTCCAAGCGCCCCAAATATTCAATGTTGCCGTCAGGCAGCCAGCGGGCGAGGTCGCCGGTTCGGTACAACAAGGGGCATGTGTCGGAAAGGGCCCTTTTGGAGGGATGATTTCCTTCAGAGGGTTGATCCCCTTCGGAGGGGATAAAGGGGTTTCTGACAAACTTCTCGGCGGTTAGTTCGGGTCTGTTCAGGTATCCCCGACCGACACCGGCGCCGCCGACGCAGAGTTCGCCGGGAATGCCAATGGCACAAAGTGAAATCGTGGCTTGTTTCTCGTTGTCCATGGCCCTATTGTCTATTGCCGCAATGTAGAGTTCTACACCCGGCAACGGCTTGCCGATGGGCACGTTAGCCGGGATTTTGTCGCCTTGAAGATAGGCCCAGGCTGTTGCGCAGATTGTGGTTTCAGTTGGCCCGTAGGCGTTGATATATGATCCGTTGGCGGAGGCGGCGAGACGGACGGTTTCTGGGGTCGCCGCGCTGCCGCCGCTTAGAAGCAGGCGTAGTCCCCGCGGCTTGACGGCGGGTATCAGGGGGGGCGGCAAGAGCGCAACCGTGCAGTGGCGCAGGTTTTCGCGCAGCAGGGTTGGGTCAAGGGAAGCGTCAGTTGGCAACAGCCGCAAGGTGGCGCCGCATGTGAGGGCCATGGTCATTTCCCAGACAGAGGCGTCAAAAGCACAGCTGGCAAACTGCAGAACGGTGTCAGCCGGGTTGATGCCAAGTTCGGAGATGAAATAGGAGGACAAGTTAGCCAGACCACGATGCTCAAGGAGCGCGCCTTTGGGCTGCCCTGTCGTGCCTGAGGTGTAGATGCTGTAAGCGAGGGTGTGAGGCAAGGGACAAGGGACAATGGACAATGGACAAGGGACAATGGACAATGGACAAGGGACAATGGACAATGGACAAGGGACAATGGACAATGGACGAGGCTGATATCCTTCAGCCTGTGGACTAATGGACAATGGAGAGAGGGAATCGTTCATTGCTTGGGGATCAATGGCGTATGTTGGCAGTGTCGTCGCGAAGGGCAGGGAGGCGTCTGCCAACAGAAGAGCGGTGGCGCCGCTGTCTGCCAAAATGAATTGTGAGCGTGCTGCCGGTGCGGAGGCGTCAAGGGGCAGGAAAGCGGCGCCGGCTTTCATGACGCCGAGGGCGCCGATAGGGTACCCGAAGCCGCGTCCGCTGTAAACGGCGACGATGTCTTCTCTTTGGACGCCGACGGACAGCAGCCATCGGGCAACGATGTCGGTGATCCGATCCAGTTCTTCGTAGGTGATCTGTTGATCACCGAGGAGGAGGGCGGTGTGGTTTGGGTGCGCGGCGACGTGGGTCGCGAACAGGGAGACGAAGGTTTGGGTCGAAGGTGTGGGGGGCGTCCGTGATGTGTCCCCGGCGGGGGTGTTGCTAAATAACCTGACTTGATCGTATTCTGACGCATCCATGAGGGGGAGGTCTCCGAGTGTCCGCGCCGGCGTGGATATTGCTGTTTCCAAGAGCGTACGGTAATGGCGCAGCATACGTTCGGCGCTCTCCGGGGCGAACAGGGCGGTTCTGTATATCAGCTCTATAGCATAGGCGTCGTCGGTTTCCACGATGTTGAAGGTCAGTTCGAATTTGGCTTCCGGCGGGCCTTTGGCTATGTGTACGCAGGGGAGGCCGCAGTATTCCGCGTACATGTCCGGTGGTTCGTGATCCAGTGTTATGGTGACGTCAAACAGGGGGTTCCGTGACATGTCCTGACGCGTCCTCAGCTCTTCGACGAGTCGTTCGTAAGGGTATTCCTGGTTTTCCAGGGCTTGGGTACAGGATCGCGCGATTTCGTCAAACAGGGTCGCGAAGGGTTTGCTTCCTTCCGGGCGGCCCCGCAGGGCGAGCATGTTGACGAACAAGCCGGCTGTGCGTGCGCAATCGCTGTGTAAGCGGTTGGATACGGGGTAACCGACGGTGACGTCCTCTTGGCGTCCGTGTTTGCCCAGCAGCGCGATGAGGGCTGTGAGCAGAACCATGAAAGGGGTGCCGTCGCGCTCGCCGGCGAAGGTTTCGACTTGGCGGCGCAGGGGGGCGTCTAGGCGCAGGGTTGCGACGGCGCCTTCGAAACGTTGGCGCGAGGGCCGGGAGAAGTCTGTCGCGTAATGGGTTGCCGGGGGTTCGTCGCGGAACATATTAAGCCAGAAAGATTGTTGGGCGGAAAGGTCGCGCTTTTGAGCCCATTCGCTCCAGTCAATATATTGGGTTTCTGTAGGCGGCAGCGGTTCGCCGGCGTATAGTTTGGTAAACTCATCGAGCAGGATGACGGCTGTTGCCTGATCGGATATGATGTGGTGCATATCGATGAGAAGTATGGTGCGGTTAGGGCCGACAACCGCTTTGATCCGCAGAAGGGGTGCGCAGGAGAGATCAAAGGGCTGGACGAAAGAGCTAAGCAAGGTTTCCGCGGTGTCAGTATCGGTCATGGTTTCTATGATGAACGGGTTTACGACGTCTTCTGGGGGTTCGATGCGCTGGCGCAGCAGCAGCTCGTCGCTGTCTGGAGAAGCGGTGTCATGGATGTGAAAACTGGTGCGCAAAGCGGCGTGACGAGCCAGTAGGGCCCGGACAGCGTCTTGGGCCCGGGTTGTGACGATTTCTCCGGAAAGTTCTATGGCCAGAGGCATGTTGTAGGCTGTGCCGCGGTCTGCTGTCTGGCAAGCGAGATACAGCCGCTGTTGCGCGGGGGACAGAGGGTACCAGGGTTGGGATGGCGCGGGTGGAATAGATGAAGGGGCGCCTGGCCCTTCCCGGCTCGCTGCCCGCGCGGCTTTGAGCGCGGCAGCAATCCCTTGCACCGTGGGGGTTTCAAACCAATCACGTAGTGGCAACCGCACACCTGTGACCTCTTCCAGCATGGCGATGCCGTTGGTGACCCGCAGGGAGTGTCCGCCTAGGGCGAAAAAGTTGTCAAAGATACTGACAGAGGATACGCCAAGCAATTCCTGAAATATGAGGGCGATCATTTTTTCGTCGAGGGAGGAGGGGGCTGTGAATTCAGCGGTTGAGCCGAGGACAATTTTCGGCAAGGCTTTTTTGTTTGTCTTGCCGTTCAGAGTCAAGGGGATGCGTTCAATCTGCATCAGCCGCTGGGGAACCATATATTCCGGCAGATCTTGCCTTAGGGCGGCGCGGAGGGCGTCAATGGGAAGGGACGCGGCGCCTGTAGCTACGACATAGCCGTGCAGCACCGATTCTCCTGTTTCGTCTTCTTTGAGGATCACCGCCGCGTCAGCAACGTCGTCTTGCCGGCGCAAGGCGCTCTCGATTTCGCCGAGTTCGACGCGATAGCCCCGGATTTTGACCTGATTGTCGATGCGGCCAAGGCATTCCAGGTTGCCGTCCGGGCGCCAACGGGCCAGGTCGCCTGTTCGGTACAGCCGACCTTCGCCGAAGGGGTTGGGGAGAAAGAGGGCTGCCGTAAGGTCCGGATTATTGAGATACCCTCGCGCCACGCAGGCACCGCTGACGCATAATTCGCCGGGCACACCGATACCGCACCGCTCCATGCCGTCCAGAATGACGACTTGGGTGTTGGGTATCGCTTTGCCGATGTGGATGTCGTCGGAATGAAGTTCCGTCATCGTCATGAAGACGGTTGTTTCTGTCGGGCCGTAGGCGTTGATTATGTGGGCTTGAGTGTGTCGGCGGATTTGGGTGTACATCTCAGGGGGGAAAGGTTCGCCGCTGAGGCAGATAGCAGAAAGCCCGGATAAATAACCGCATCGGTCCGGTGAGGTCATGAGCATGCGCATTTTGGAGGGGGTTGTGTTGAGGAAGGTTCCCTGATGGTTTTCGACAAGGGGTGCCAGTCGGATGCTGTCCCGCTGTTCCTCCTCGTCCGCCAACAGAATGCACCAGCCATGCAGGAGGGGCAGGAGAGATTCTGTTGCGAAGATGTCGAAACAGGGTGTGGTTGTTGAGATGACGCGTGGTTCCGAAACGGCTTGCAGCGCTGCCAGAAACACTTCATTGTACAAGGCAAAATTAATAATGTTTCTCTGTTCAACCAGCACACCTTTGAGTTTGCCTGTTGTGCCGGAGGTGTACAGACAATACGCGATATCCGACGGTTTGCCGGTGGGAGAGGGGTTGTCAGTTGCCGGCTCACCGGTGTTGTAATCGGCAGAGTTGGGCGCTGAATGGTGGGTGGCGGTTTCGCACCGGTATTCGGCGTCGAACAAGTCTATGATGGGAATAGCTGAAGCTGGGGCTTGCGCCATGGCTTCTTTCAGGGTGACGCCGGCGACGAGGGCGGCCTTGGCGTTGCTGTCCGCCAGCATGTCGCGAACTTGCGCCGCCGGTGCCGCCGGGTTGATCGGCAGATAAGCGCCGCCTGCTTTCAGGGCGCCGAGTATGCCGACGATCAGGGCGGGGTCGCGTTGTGAGGCTAAAGCGACGATATCGTCCGGTCCGACGCCTATGGCCCGGAGTTTGTGGGCGACTCGGTTTGCCGCGCGGTTGAGCGCCCCGTAGGAGATTTCTTGATCACGGCAGATGATCGCGGTTTTGTGAGGGTGATTCTTGACTTGTTGTTCGACAAGGGGGGCGATGGTTAGTGTGTTTAAAGCCTCGGGATCAAGTTTTATCATGCAACTGAACCTCCGGTGCTGTTAATATTCTATTGGTTCGCAAGAGACAGGTCGCCGATGGTCTTTGCCGGAGCCGCTGTTGCCGCGTCCAGCAGCGCCAAGTAGTGGCGGAGCATGGCTTCGGCGCTTTCCGGGCGGTACAGCGCGGCGCTGTAGATGAGTTTAACATGGTACCCGTTTGGTCTTTCTGTGATGTCAAAGGTTAAGTCAAATTTGGCGGATTCTGGATTTATAACGGTTTGTATGAAGCGCAATCCCTCGGGGTTGACAGTGAAAGGTTCGGTGTTTTGCATGATCAGCATGACGTCGAACAGGGGGTTCCGGGTCGGGTCTTGGGGTAAGGCCAGGGCCTCGGTGAGTTCTTCAAAGGGGTATTCTTGGTTTTCGAAGGCGAGTAGGCAAGAAAGGCGTATTTCCCTAAGGAATTCGGAGAATTGCTTGTTTCGGACAGGCCGGCTGCGCAAGGCCACCGTGTTGACAAACATGCCGGCAATGCGTTCCAGATCCTGGTGTACGCGCCCGGCGGCGGGGGTTCCTATTGTGATGTCTTCCTGACGGGTGTATTTGGCGAGCATGACTGCGAGGTTGGCGAGCATGACCATGTATGGGGTGGCGCCGTGGGCGGCCGCGAGGGCTTCAATCTTGCCGCGCAGGGGGACGTCAATAACGGCGGTTTTTTCGCCGCCTACGCAACTGCGCCGACGGCGCGGGAAGTCAGTGATGAGGTTGAGAGTGGGAGCAGGGTCGGCGAAAACTGACAGCCAATGGGCTTTTTGCGCGGAGAGATCCCGGGTGCGCGCCCATTCGGAAAAGTCTTTGTATTGGAGGGGCGGTTCGGGCAAGGGCTTGTCCTCAGGCGAAAGGGCGCCTTTGTTGTAAAGGGCTTCAAAATCCGCCAGCAGCAGATACATGGTTGTGCCGTCCGCTATAATATGGTGGAGATCAAAAAGCAGGACGCTGCGGGAACCGTCCGGAGCGACAGCGGCTTGGGCGCGCAGCAGTGGCGCTTTCGCCAGGTCAAAGGGCCGCACGAAGCCGGCCAGAAGGGATGCGGGGGTATCGGAGAGCGCATAGGGAACCACGTCCAGAGAGATCGGAGCCTGCCCCGGGGGGGCTATGCGTTGGACGAAGGTGTTATTAGGGGATGTTTGGGTATGAAAACTGGTTCGGAAAACTTCCTGGCGTTGGGAGAGGGCTGTCAGGGCGGCCTGCATTCTGGCTGTGTCCGGCGCGCCGGCGAATTCCAGGGCGACGGGAATGTTGTAAGCGGTTCCGGTGTCGTCAGTCTGGCAAGCCAGATACAGGCGCCTCTGGGCGGGAGACATGGGGTAAACCTCTTGGGGGGTGGCTCTTGGAATCGGGGTATATCTGGGTATGGTGTTTGTGTCGTTTTGTGTTTGTTGGGATTCTTTTAACACAGCGGCCAGTCCTTCCACGGTCGGCGTTTCAAACCATTGCCACAGGGGGAGGCGTATGCCGGAAAGTTCTTCCACCAGATTGGCTGCCCGCGCGGCGCGCAGGGAATGGCCGCCCAGGGCGAAGAAGTTGGCTTGTGTTCCTATACCGGTGAGACCGAGGGTTTCTTCGAAGGCACGGACGACGAGTTCTTCTTCCCGGCTGAGGGGCTCGGTGTATTCGCCGGCGGCGATGTCAAGAGCGGTTAAGGCGCCCTTGTCTATTTTGCCGTTGGGGGTCATAGGTAGTTTTTCCAGGGGTACAACCACGGAGGGGACTTTGTGTTCGAGAAGACGATTATAGAGTTCCAGGCGGATGGCGTTCGGATCCAGAGGGGCAGGGGTGTTGTCCGCGCCGCGGGCGGGTGTGACGAAAGCAACAATTTGAGCGTCGCCGTTGGGGGCGGGCCGGGATAGGGCCGCCGCGCCGGCGACGCCCGGCATCTGGGCGAGAGCCCTTTCCACTTCTTCAAGTTCTACGCGCATGCCCCGTATTTGAATTTGGTTGTCGGCGCGGCCCAGGTATTCGATGTTTCCGTCCGCGCTCCATTGGGCGATGTCGCCGGTGCGCAGCATGACGCCTGCCCCGAAAGGGTTGGGGACGAAGCGTTCCGCTGTGCGTTCCGGATCGCCAAGATAGCCGTTGGAGACCGAGAGTCCTGTGACACAGAGTTCACCGGGCATATAGAGGCCGCAGGATTCACCATGGCTATCCAGAATGTACACTTGGGTGTTGGGGACAGGTTTGCCGATGGGGATGCGCCGCGGCCGCGGGCCTTCGCGGCCTTTCCAGACGGTCGGGACACAGCCTTCCGTGAGACCGTAGGCGTTGGCATGCAGGGCGGTTTGGACGATTTTTTCCGATATTTCTCGTTTGCATTCGGAGGCGCCTGTTTCGACGATGTGCAGCGTCGGAGGCAGAGGCAGGTAGCCAATGTATTCGGGCGGCGCCAGCAAGATGGTGGCCGCGGCGGTGAGCATTTCTTGATAAAAGGCGCCCGGATCCATGACGGCCGGCTCCGGAACGAGGCATAGTTTGGCGCCGCTGATCAACGTCGTTGTGATTTCCAGGATCGCGGTGGAGAAGGTGAAGGGGGCGAATTGCATAATACGGTCTTTTTCGCTTATATGGAATTCTCGCAGGTTGAATTCACAGTAGTTGACAACTGTGTCGTGACGCACAACGACGCCTTTGGGCCGGCCGGTGGTGCCGGAGGTGTAGATCAGGGCGGCCGGTGATTGGGGTGAGAATTCGGCTGCCCGCGGCAGGTTGGTGTCAGATGTCTGACTTTCGTCAGTTGTCTGACTTTTATCAGATTGCGGGTTGACAGTGTAAGTTTCCTCTGTGTTCAGATCCAGCGCGGCAACACCGATGCCGTCGGTAACGGGCGTGACTGCCGCGGGAGCGGTGGTCAGAAGCAGTTTCACGTTGGCGTGGCGAAGGATCAGTCCCAGGAATTCCGGCGGGTAACGCAGGGAGAGGGGTATGAAGGCCGCGCCGGTTTTCAGGACGGCAAACATAGCGATGATGAGTTCCGGGCTGCGTTCGGCGGCGATAGCGACGAAAGATCCTGGTCCGGCGCCACGCGCGCGGAGAGAATGGGCGAGGCGGTTTGCTTTGCGGTTGAATATGTCGTAGCTGAGTTCTTGATCTCTGAAGCCCAGCGCGGGGGCTTCGGGCAGACGGGTGGCGGTGTCTTCGAGCAGTTCGTGAATGCACTTGTCGTCGGAATAGGGAAAAACCGTTTCGTTGGCTTGCCGGATGAGGGCGCGCTCATGATCTGAAACGATTCTGAGACTGCGCACCGGTTTTTCCGGGTTGGCGAGGACGTCCGCTATGACTGTTTCGAGTTGTTTGTGCTGGATGCGTATTTCGTCATCGGTGAAGGCGCCCTCGTCATATAAATAGCGCATGGTGTGCGGTTGGCCGGGTTCGGATTCGGGAGCGGTCATGGCGGCAATGTGGCCGGCGGCCAGAGCTTCTTCCAGAAGGACGCCGCTGTTGGAGCCGCCGAAGAGGGCGGCATAGCTGCGCCCAGTTGGTTCCTGATGTGCTCCTGTCGCTGCGTCACGGGCGTCCAGGGTTTTTCTCACGGCGTCGAGGGCTGAGGCGTTATGGTCGATCTGAACCAAAACGGAGCGTATGCCGGCACCAGATGCGTATCCGAGGACAAAGGTGTGGTATTCTGTTTTCCGATGGAGCAGCAGGCAGTAGGCGCCGTACAAAAAGTTTTCCGCTGTGAGGCCCCATTGGGTGCAGCGTTCTGAAAGGGTTGAAGAATCTGTGCAAAGGGCATACTTTTTCGAGGAAACGTGACTTAAATACATTTAATTTCCTCCAATACTAGAAATTGTAAAACATTTATCAAAAAAATTATCACATTGTTGATTTTCATTGTTGATTCTACTTGATCCGTCAAATTCCTGCTTGTTCCGATTAATATTCGGTTGACTTTCCCTTTTGGATTTGACACAATAATAGGGTAAAGGGAGATCATTTTGAATGGTTGCATGGATTGTTTCATTTGTTAATTAGATTTCCAATAACTGTTGTGGGAGAGTTGCTAAAGCATTATGGCACGATATAATTCAGAGAATGGGTCAGATGTCGGATACCTTACTGATGCTCTTGATCGTTGCAGAGGATTCGTGAGAGGGATAGAATCCTTTGTGGAAAAACGGTCAAGCGATCTTCAGGTGCTCCATTCCTCCGTGCCGGATCCCGACCTTGCCACGTTATATGATGAGGTCTTGATTGTTACGAAAGAAGAAATCAAGAAACCTAAAATCAGTATTCTGATGGAGTATTGTAACTATCTGGAATATGTGATCTACGGCGTTTATAACAATGTTTTTCCTGATCTTGACAAGCTCAACGAGCAACATGATATAGCTGAGGCTATTATTGACTATTACGTCAGGCTTGCGCGTGATACGCAGCGGGTCATGCAGTTGATACATTCCGAATCCCAGCAACCGCAGGAGCAACAGCAGAAGTCTGGGAAGTCCCAGATGTGGCAGGGACCGCAGTTCAAGCAGAGAACAGAAGCGCGGCAGGAACCGCAGACGTGGCAGGAACCGCAGACGCGGCAGGGGCCGCAGACGTGGCAGGGGCCGCAGACGTGGCAGGGACCGCAGACGTGGCAGGGACCGCAGTTCAAGCAGAGAACAGAAGCGCGGCAGGAACCGCAGACGTGGCAGGGGCCGCAGACGTGGCAAGAGCCGATGATTCCAAAGAAGTCGCGGCTTGGACAGGGATTGTTGTATCCCGACAGTGGGCCCAAACCATGGCATTGGCTTATGCAGGGGCGCTTTGGGCAGGGATTCCAGGGTGGGCCGGAACAGGAGTATTCGCGGGAGCGGGGGTACGAGCCGGAACAAGAGTATTCACGGGAACGGGGGTACGAGCCGGAACAGGAGTATTCGTGGGAACGGGGGTATGAACCGGAACAAGAGTATTCACGGGAACGAGGATACGAGCCGGAACAAGAGTACTCACGGGAACGGGGGTATGAGCCGGAACAAGAGTATTCGCGGGAACGGGGATACGAGCCGGGACAAGAGTACTCATCAAAACCAGGGCCCCAGATATGGCCGGAACTGAAACGTTCTGAGTTCTGGCGGCCGGAGCAGGTGTTTTGGCAGGGTCGGGGGACGGAAAGAGAACAGGAGCAGGAGCAGGAGCAGGAGCAGGAGCAGGAGCAGGAGCAGGAGCAGGAACACCTGAACCGGCTGCCGCCGGCAAAGAAGTCTTGGCGAACACAACAGCAGAGGCAAAGGATTGCGACACTGCCGGAGCCAGAATTGGAGTTGGAACCGGAACCGGAATTTGAGCCGGCTCCAATCCCGCGGATAGCCGGGAGAACGGTTATATTGTCAACGGAAAGGCTGAGCAAGAGTTTCGTGGCGGGAAACCATGAGCAACATGTTTTAAGGAATATTGAGCTTAGCATTTATGATAGAGATTTCACTGTTATCATGGGGTCTTCAGGCGCGGGCAAGTCCACTTTGCTTTATGTTTTGTCTGGTATGGATAGGCCGACAAGTGGAACGGTACGGTTTTTTAATAAGAATATTTCCAGGTTCAGCAACAACAGACTGGCTGTTTTTCGGAGGAAAAACTGCGGATTTATCTTTCAGCAAATGTTTTTGTTGGAGAACATGAGCATTATGGACAACATTCTCTCAACCGGCTTGTTGATGAACCGCGACAAGGAGGAGATTGTGACCAGCGCCAAGGAGTTGCTGAAAAGAGTGGGATTGACCGCGACTATTTGGCGTAAGTTTCCTTCACAGCTTTCCGGTGGGGAGAACCAGCGGGCGGCTATTGTCAGAGCTTTGATTAATAAGCCCAGGGTGGTTTTTGCCGATGAACCGACAGGATCCCTGAACTCGGCGTCGGGGCAAGCGGTTTTGGATGTGCTGACCGGTATTAATCGGGAGGGGCAAGGGATTATTATGGTTACCCACGATCTGAGGTCGGCTTTGAGAGGCAATCGCGTTCTGTACATTCGTGACGGCGTTGTCTGGGGGGAGTGCCTCTTGGGCGATTATGAGGGTGAGGATCAGGGACGTCAGAACAAGCTGCAGGATTTTCTTTCGTCTATGGGGTGGTAGTTATGGGCAAGTTGAGCATGCATGCTTTTGCTAATATCCGTAAAGCGAGGGCCGTTTCTTTTTCTTTGGTGTTTTTCTTTGTTGTCGCGGCGTTTTTGCTCAACGCGGGGTTGCTGGTCGTCGTCAATTATGGGGGATTTTTTGCTGAACTGAAAGAGGAGCTGCGGCCAACGGACGCCTATTTTTTGCTGCCGGATGCTATGTATACGGAGGGAGCTGAGGCCGCCATCAAGGATAGCCCTCATATCCGGCAAACCCAACATCATGAACTTCTAAGACTTGATACCGAAATTGTTTTTCAGGATAAATTACAGTCGTTCAATATTTTGTTGGCCAATATGGATGAACCCAGGAGTTTGAGCAAATGGAAATATGTTGGTAAACATCTGGCCCCGCGGGATATGGGCGTCTATGTGCCGGATATTTTCCGGACGGCTGGGTATCAGCTGGATGATAAGGTTGAATTGAGATATATGGACAAAGAATCTGGTAAAAGCAAAAAGCTTGTTTTCACGGTGAGAGGATATACAGAAGACATTTTTTTTAGCTCCAGGGCCACAGGTTCTTTGACTTTTTATCTGCCTGCCGGGACATGGCAAAGGCTGGCGGAGATTTTGGATGATCCTGCTTACAGGGCTCATGTGATGTTTGCCAATGTGGATGATGTTAAAAACGTCCAAGGTGTGGAGAGAGGGATTCGGGAGGTTTTGGAGGCGGAATCCGTTGTGTTTGCGGCTGAGAGCGCTTTTGCCGCGCCCCTTGCTGTGGATCTGATTCTGGTTGAGAATGCCCGCTGTATGATGACCATTATGATTGCGTCGATGATTGTGGTTTTTGCTCTAATTGTTGTGTTGGTATGTATGTTGGTTGTGCGGTTCCGGATTGTGAACAGCGTTGAAGAGGATATTGTGAAAATTGGTTCTCTTAAGTCTGTGGGTTATACCAGCCGGCAGATTGTTTCGTCTGTTCTGCTCCAGTTTCTCCTGATCTCCGGGTTGGGTAGTCTGCTTGGCGTGGTGCTCTCCTATCCGGCGCTGCCCTTTGTTTCGGCGGTTTTGGAGCAGCAGTCCGGGTTGAAGTGGGAGCAGGGGTTGGATAGCCAGGTCAGCCTGATGGCGATGGCGGCCATCGGCATGATTGTGGTGGCGGTGTCCTGGCTGGCCGCGCGCCGAATCAACAAGCTGAATCCCAGCAGAGCGTTGCGCAAGGAGGTGACGTCGCGCACATTCAAAAAGAACCGTTTGCCCCTGGAAGGCGCTAAAGGTCGCTTGTCGGTGCTGTTGGCGTATAAATCTGTTCTGCAAAATATGAAACAGCAGGTTATGATAGCCTTTATTCTGATTTCTGTGTCTTTCGCCGGGGCTTATGGTGTGATTATGTATTATAATACGACGGTTGATACGAAAGCCTTTGCGGAGGTTCCCGGGGTGGAGATATGCAGCGTTATTGTTCAGCTTAACCCGGAACGGGATCAGCTTCAGGCGGTTAAAGCCATCGAGGGCATGGGCGCTGTTCGAAAGGCGCAATATCTGGAAATGGGAAGAGTGACGGTTGAGGGTCAGGAAGCCGGGGCTTTTGTGATGGAGGATTATGCTGGGAAAGAGTCTCTGCAGGTGTATAAGGGCCGGTATCCGCGCTCCGGCAAGGAGATTGCGCTGGCGGGGATTCTGGCTGAAAAGTTAGGGAAGACCGTGGGGGACAAGGTTTCTGTGGGATATGGGCAAAACAAGGAGACGTTTACAGTTGTTGGGCTGTCCAACGGGTCCGCCATGGGTGGCGAGAATGTTTCTGTGCTGGCTCAGGATTACCGGCTGCTCAATCCGCATTTTCGTTTCCAGTCTCTGTATGTTTATTTGGAGAAAGGCGCTGACGCTGAAAGAGCTGTTAAGGATGTCAAGAATCTGGTGGATGAGGAGATGTTGTTGGGTGTGACGAATTTTGATAAGGAGCTGGCTGATAACATGGCTTCCTATCAGAGCGTCGTTGCCGCTATGGGGGTTATTATGCTGACGACGACAGCCTTTGTGGTGTGGATGGTGTTGTATTTTGTTATCAACACATCAATTACCCGTAAAAAAAGAGAGTTGGGGATCCAGAAGGCGGTTGGGTACACGACGTTCCAGTTGATGAACCAGCTTTCCATAGGTGTGATGATCCCCATTGTTATTGGCGCGGTTATTGGCAGTTTTTTGGGCGCGGTTTTTACGAACCCGCTGATGTCTATGGTGATGAAGAGTATGGGCATGATGAAGGCCGGATTCATTGTGGATCCGGTGTGGGTTGCTTTGTTTGGCGCGGCGACTGTTGTGATGTCTTATTTTCTGTCTTTGCTGATATCGTTTCGGATACGAAAGGTTTCGCCTTATCAGATGGTTATGGAGTGAGTATCCGGAAAACAGACATGTCGGGATCCACTATCCAATATTCCCGGACGCCCGCTTGAAGGTTTTGCAATTCGTCAGCTGGGTGACGGCTCCTGTATCGCGCGTAATCCTGATCAGAGATGCCCCATATTAAGTTCAGTGGAATTCACTTGTATCAGTTCCATGTAGCCGGAGACGGTGAAGGAAATATGTTTTCTTTGTATGGCGTGGACGATACAGGCACCCGGTTTTTTGACAGGAACAAGCTGGAGATAAATACTCTTTATTCAGCCAGCCTGCAGGGCGCAACAACAGCATTGCAGATTCCTGTGGTAGAGATTGAAGAGGGCGGATATGTCAGCAGGGAACTCATGGTGATAACCTTGGCCAATGATTCCAGCATTCCGGCAAAGACGCCTTTTGCCCTCTATGAGCCTGCTTCAGACCAAGCATTTATCAGTTTTGACACTTATAAAGCTATAATTGAGCAAAACCTGAAGATTTCCTGGGATGTATTTGTGAAAAGAAGTGACGCGGAAGAGGATTTTGGCTTTCGGGCCATATATAAAAGGAGTTTGAATAACGAACAACAGCCGGCGTCAGGATGAGCCTGGTGTTGAGTTTACGTTCGTCATACCGTCCGCCTTATTTCCGAAAAAAGAATTCCAATAATAACATCCAAGATGTCGTCCGGGATTCTTTCTATAACCGAGTATCCACGGGTGTTAATATCTAAGGCTTTAATATGTTGGCATAAGACGAAACCTGTCGTCTTTGTTCTGTCGTCAAGTGGTACATGCAAAGGGAATTCTCTTCTGGCGTTCGTGATAGGGCAAGCTAAAACCAAACGAACCTTTTCATTAAAAACATTATTGCTGACGATCACAGCAGGTCTAGGCCCAGCTTGTTCATGCCCGCTTTGCGGACTAAAATTGGTTCTGATAATGTCCCCTTGTTTTACCATACTTCATCCCCTACAGGATCACCCCAATCAATATTGATGGGCTCATATTCTCCGTCGAAATCTTCAAACAATTCTTCGATGGTCTTGTGGTGGGCGTTGTCCGCTTTTTTTAAAATGAGACTGTTATCCTTGGCTGTTATTTCGATAGTGTCATTTTCTGACATATTCACACTATCCAATAACATTTTAGGCAATCTAATCCCTTGAGAATTTCCCCATTTCACAATTGTCGCTGTGCTCATGCCAAAGCCTCCTCTTAAAAACTGCCTTGAAACGGCCTCCTTGATATTATTTCTTCCTGTCTTTCTGTATATACATAGTATATCCTTAATCGCAAAAATTGTGAACAGGTATATTTTGACTGTTTTTAGCTGAGATATGAAGTTTACTCCGTCGGAACCGCGAGTGGGCGGACTGATGTCAATGACAACAAAATATTAACAAAAGATAAGGCGGTTAGTTGAAAAGTTAAGTGCGATCCCTTTCGGAGGGTACACAGATTTCTTAAAAGGCATGGAAAAACAGGCCGAACGAAGTGTTTTCTTTTGACTTAAAATGCTGTACGATGGGGTTTAGAGATGGCAAAAGCTCTGAAAAAGGGTATGTCAAACCGAAATGACATATGCCGATCGTGTAGGCACTCCTTTCATAGATGATGCCAACAAAAAATGGTATGTTTGGTATCCAGAGTTTTTGTCTGACTTCGATTTGTAACCGATAGGCATTGGGTATTAAGGAAGAAAACTTTATGAAGAAAAAGCACCTCGTCCTGGCTTGTGTCCTCATCTTATTGTGCGGCTTGGGTCTTGTTGCTTGTAAAAGTCATGATGAAGGTATCGATAAAAATCTCATTGGGCAATGGGGAGGGGAGCATGGTCCTGTATACGCGTTTTATGAAAACGGCAAATATGAACAGTACCCAGACACAAGAGTAAATGGCAGATATACTACAAAAAACAATAAGATAACTTTTGAGCCTTCTATTAGGTTTAGAGATATTACAGGAGATAAATTTGTTTTGACCTATTCAATTGAAGGAGACACGTTGACACTTTCAAGCAACGGCAGCGCAAGAACCAGCTATACAAGATTAAAATAGAAGGCTAGAATTCTCGAATATGTAATCTGAGCTGACGCCAATCCCAATAATATGTAATAAGACTTATTGGCAGATTTGATATCATAAAGAATATATTTCATACAGCCGTACAACCTAATGAATAATTAGGCCGAAGGCTGTTTTTTGTTGTGGTGTCATGTTGGCAAGGCTTCGTTGCCGCCAGCGAATGATCAATCATGAGAAGGAGATTGTATTATGGTTAAGGGAAAAGAAGTGGATAAGAACAAGGATAGTGTTTCGACCCAAGACCAGACCCCGATTCCGACCCAGTCTCAAGAGAGCGAGCCCGTCGGCAACGACGCCATCGACGCCCAAATTGCCAACGCCCTGAAAGCTCTGGAAAAGTTCATGTTCATGACCCAGGAGCAAGTTGACGCCGTTGTTAAAGCTATGGCTATGGCCGGTCTGAGCCGCCACATGGAGCTGGCCAACGCGGCTGTCCGGGAAACGGGGCGGGGGGTTTTCGAAGATAAAGTGACGAAGAATATTTTTGCGACGGAGTACATCTACCACAGTATAAAATACGAAAAAACCGTTGGCGTTGTTGACAGCAATGAATATGAGGACTATGTGGATGTGGCTGAACCGGTGGGGGTTATCGCCGCGGTGACGCCGGTGACCAATCCGACGTCGACAACGATGTTTAAAGCCATTATCGCCATGAAAACGCGGAATCCGATTATTTTTGCTTTTCATCCCGGCGCCCAGAGCTCCAGCAGCCAAGCGGCCCGGGTTATGCTGGAGGCGGCTTTGCAGGCGGGAGCGCCGTCGGATTGTATCCAATGGGTGGAAGAACCGTCCGTTGACGCGACGCGTTTTCTGATGAACCATAAGGATATCGCTTTGGTGTTGGCCACCGGGGGCAGCGGCATGGTACGGGCGGCGTACAGCACCGGCAAACCGGCCTTGGGGGTCGGGCCGGGCAATGTTCCTTGCTATATTGAGAAAACGGCGGATATACCTCAGGCTTGTACGGATCTTATGCTCTCGAAGACTTTTGACAACGGCATGATTTGCGCTTCGGAACAAGCCGTTATTGTGGACCGGGCTGTCGCTGACACAGTGGAGGAGTATCTGCGGGAAAACGCCTGCCATTTTCTCAGTCCGGAGGAAATTGCCAAAGTGGAAAAGACGGCGATTTCTCCCGATCTTGACGCCATCAGCCCGGATATTGTGGGCAAGAGCGCGTACGAGATCGCTGTCCGTTCGGGCATTGATGTTGAGGAGAACACGAAGATTCTTGTGGCGCCCCTGGAAGGGGTCGGTTCCGCGTATCCGCTCTCCCGGGAAAAACTCAGTCCCATCTTGGCCTACTATGTGGCCGACAGCACCGAGGAGGGTTTGAAGCGCGCCGAGGAAATGGTTCAGTTCGGCGGTATGGGCCATTCCGCTGTGATTCACTCCCGGGACGACGCCGTTATTGAGGCGTTTTCCCGGCGCATGAAAACGGGCCGCATTATTGTCAATTCTCCTTCCTCCCAGGGAGCTATTGGGGACATCTACAACACCAACATGCCGTCTCTGACCCTGGGGTGCGGTTCTTACGGACAGAATTCGACCACCTCCAACGTGACGGCTGTGAATCTGATCAACAAGAAAAAGGTGGCCAAGAGAAGGGTCAACATGCAATGGTTCAAAATCCCGGAAAAGATTTTTTTCGAATACGATTCGGCACAGTATCTGTCCAAAATGCCTGAAATATCCCGGGCTTTCATTGTCACGGACGCTGTCATGGCGGACTTGGGGTATGTCAAGAAAATCCTCTATTATCTGCGCAAACGCCGACAGTATGTTCATTCGGAGGTATTTACCGATGTGGAGCCGGATCCGTCCATCGAAACCGTCATGCGCGGCGTGGCAGCGATGAACATCTACAAACCTGACGTCATTATCGCTCTTGGCGGCGGCTCGGTTATCGACGCCGCCAAAGCCATGTGGCTGTTCTATGAAAATCCGGAACTTGATTTCGCGGCGTTGACCTTGAAATTCATGGATATCCGCAAACGGATCTACAAATACCCCTTCTTGGGCAAAAAGGCCAAAATGGTGGCTATCCCCACCACCAGCGGCACCGGTTCGGAGGTAACGTCTTTTGCCGTCATCACCGATCAGCGCACCGGCACCAAATACCCGCTGGCCGACTATGAACTGACCCCTGATGTGGCCATCATTGATCCTGAGTTCGTTATGTCGGTACCGCCACGGGTGACGGCGGACACGGGTATCGATGTGCTGACTCACGCCATCGAAGCCTATGTTTCGGTAATGGCCTCGGATTACACCGACGCCTTGGCTGTCAAAGCCGCCCAGATGGTTTTTGAGTATCTGCCGTTGGCCTATCATGACGGCGGCGATCGTCTGGCCCGGGAGAAGATGCATAACGCGTCCACCATTGCGGGTATGGCTTTTACCAACGCTTTTCTTGGGCTTAATCACGCTATGGCCCACAAACTGGGCGCGGAATTCGGTCTGCCCCACGGGCGGGCCAACGCGATTTTGCTGCCTCATGTGATTGCCTACAATGCCCAGAAGCCCACCAAGTTCACTATTTTTCCCAAGTACAGCTCCTTTAAGGCAGACGAACGTTATGGGGAAATTGCCCGGGGGTTGGGTTTGCCCGCCGCCAGCAGCGCCGAAGGGGTGGCCAGCCTTATCGCGGCGGTTCGCGGCCTGATGCTTCGGGTTGAGATGCCTTCCAACCTGGCCGACTGCGGTATTGAACGGCACACCTATATGGAGAAAATCCCAGCCTTAGCTGAGAAGGCTTTTGAGGATCAGACGATTACCAGCAATCCGCGGTTGCCTCTGCTGTCTGAGATTGAGGAGATATATCGGGAGGCTTTTTGACAATTGACAATTGACAATTGACAATGGGGATACGAGGAAGCTTATGTAATGAAATTAAGAGCCGTGTTTCCACTCAGTTTTTTGTGTGCCATACTCCCCTGCATCATACTTTTGGATGATACCTGTTTTTGGGGTTGTGTGGTATGATCTATACTGATGAAAACAACACGGGGGTGATTCGGATATGAGCGAGGTTGTCCAAATCGAAAACTTGCGGAAAAACTATAAAGAACGCAAGGCCGTTGACGACATCAGCTTCGATGTGCACAAAGGAGAAATTCTGTGCATTTTAGGACCCAACGGCGCCGGCAAAAGTACCACCATCAATATGTTGACCGGCGCCTTGAGCTGTGACGGCGGCGGCATCCGTTCGGCGTTCTGCGGCGGACAGGACATCCACAGCAACTTGAACGTCTACAAACGAAAACTGGGCATTGTGCCGCAGGAATTAGCGATCTATGAAGACTTGAGTGCCCGGAACAATGTGCAATTCTTTGCTTCTCTCTATGGACTTAAAGGCGCGCAGCTCAAGGAAGGCTGCCGTTTTGCGCTGGAATTCGCCGGTTTGTCGGACCGGGCTCAAGATAAAGCTAAGACTTTCTCGGGCGGCATGAAACGACGGCTGAATATCGCCTGCGCCATTGCCCATAAGCCGGAACTGTTGGTGATGGATGAACCCACCGTTGGCATCGACCCCCAATCCCGCAGCCATATCCTGGGATCCATTCAACGTCTGCGGGAAGAGGGTATGACCATCATCTACACCACGCATTATATGGAAGAAGTCGAGGAAATCTCCACGGGGATCATTATCATGGATCATGGCAAGATTATCGCTACCGGCACAAAGGAAGAGCTAAAGAAAAGCCTGGACGCGGAAAAGGTCACAACCATCGAGGCAGATGATTTGGACACTTTTAACGTTGAGATCCTTTGCGGCATAGCGGGTGTGAAACATGTGACAAACCATGGTAAACTCGAAATCACCACGGTTCCCGGGATGGAGAACCTTGACCGTATGATCGGCGCCCTTATTGAAAACGGCAAGAAAATCACCAGCATCACCACCCAGGCTGTCAGCCTTGAGACGGTTTTTCTCAGCCTAACTGGACGCACCCTAAGGGATTAGGAGGGAGAGCATGTACGAGTTTCGCCGGATATTGCAAACCGATCTCAAAAACCTCTGTATCAATCCCATGTGGTGGGTCGGGACGATGGGTTTGCCGCTGTTCCTGGCACTCATCATGGGATTCGTGACCCAAAGCACCTTTGGAACCATCGTAACATCATACGATTACTACGCCGTCACCATGTTGATCTTCGGGGCTTTGAACAACTCCACCATTGCCGCCAACAGCTTCATGGAAGGGCGTATACTGAAAGCCAACATGCGGTTGTGCAGCGCGCCCATACCGGATTTCTATATTTTTCTGCCGAAAATTATAGCGTCTTTCCTATTTGGAACCCTGTGTCACACCCTGGCTGCCGTTGCCCTTTTCTTGATAACCGGCGCCAATTATGGTGGAGGGAACGCTTTCTTGCTCTGGCTGCTTTTGTTGGCGGTCTTTTTCTTCGCGGTCTGCTTTAGCGTCATGCTCTGCTGCATTCTCAAAAAAGAAGAAACCGTCAATATGATTCTGTCCACGGTGGTAAGTCTGCTGTGTTTGCTGGGCGGCGCTTTCTTTCCCATGAAAGGACTGGGGCGCGTTGTGGGCGCCGTCAGCAACATTTCGCCGGTCACATGGATCGGCGCGGCGGCCTTCCAGGGCGTCTATGACGGCAAGTTCTTTCTTCTTGGGGCCGTCTGTGGCGTCATGCTGACGCTGGCCGCGCTGTGCATAGCGCTGACAACAAAACTGTTCAACAGGGAGGATTACCTATGAGAGCGGTCTTGAAAAATAACCTGCGGCGTCTGGAGGCGCAAACGATGGTCCTGCTGATCATTTTCATCACAACGGCAACGGCGGCGGCCCTTTATCTGAGCACGGGAGTCAAGCAGACATGGGACGTGGCGGTGGTGGCGGAAACTCAGGCCGGGTTTGACGCATACCAAGACAAAGTTGACGCCGACACGGTAAAACTAACCCTGATGGCCACGGCGCCCCTGCGTGCCGACTTGGTGTCGGGAAAATATGACGGGATCCTAACCATCCACGCCGATGGCAGCGGGACGATGGATACCGTTAAAAATGAAACGACGACGGCGAGACTGACCGAGGCTTTGGCAGGCGGGCACAACGTTGAGACCCTGTTTAGCGGAAGGGGAACCGGCACCAATGTGCTGGGTTTTCTAACAACCTTTCTGCTGCTCATGGGATCCACGTGTATGAGTCTGTACGCGGAGGACAAATCCTCCGGGCAAATCAGCCGCGTGGCGGCTTCACCGATAAAAATCAGTACCTACCTTTTCGCCCACAGCCTGTTTAACTTCTGCTTCCTGTTTTTCCCAACGATGATTGTTCTGTTGCTGGCTGTGTTCATCAGCGGTGTGGCTATCGGGTTCAGTTTCCTGCAGCTAACCGGGTTGGTGGCGCTTCTTTGCGGGTTCGCTACGGTTTTTAGCCTGCTGCTCTTTTCTCTTGTTTCCAACAAAGACGATTCAGCGAAAATGACCGGCAACACCATTATCATTCTCACGTCCATACTGGCCGGCGGTTTTTTTGCTTTCGACCAGGGGAACAAGGCTTTGGGGCTGATCATTCAGGTGTTGCCTCAGAAAGCGATTCTTACTGTGGCTAACGGTTTGGAGCAGCACCTGCCCGCGTCTGCCTTTCTGCCGGCTCTTGTTTATTTGGTGGTGGTGATCGCCGCTTTCTATGGGATTTCGGTGATCAGAACCAAGGGCGCTTATGCTGGGCGGCGCTTCAGTGGAAAAATACCGACACCCCAATAATCATCAGCAAAAACCCACTGATCATGGTGCCGAATTGGCCCACCGAGAAACGTCCGATATGAACTTTGGAAAGCTTAAAGCCTAAGGCTGTGCTAACATGAATGGTGGCAAAACTGGCGGTGGCGGCAAGGAAGGAAATGAGCAGGGGAGGGAACCCAAACAAACCGGCGCCGACGCCGTTGGTAAGAGCGTTGACCGAGAGCGCGACGCCGAGAAAAGCGGATTCAAGGAAGCCGATTTGACGTCTGGGCTGATCCGGCGTCTTATCTTCAATTTCGTCCAACGTCTGGGCGATCTGCGGGTCTTTGCCTTGACGGGGGATGCCGAGCAGCACAAGCCGCACGCCGATAATAATCAGGATGAAGGAACCGAGAAGAACAGGAAGGATGCCCGGGAGAATCAGCGAGATCCACATACCGGCATAAATGCCGCAGGCGCTGAAGACAAAACAGATGACGGAAATCAATATATTTGAACGAAAGTCGATGCGGATGGCGCGGATGCCATAGGATAAGCCGACTCCCACATTGTCCAGGCTGGAAGAAACCGTTAATGCCGCAATAAACAGCCACTGGCTCAGCATTTGACTCATCTGGGTCACCTCTTCTTTCTGCTTTTGAGCAACCCAAGGGTATTCAGGATTTATGTACCATGTGGCCGGCTTTTTAGCTTGAACCGACGCATTCTATGAAGTTGCTCTAACAGCAGTATATTTTCAGGAGCGGGAATCGGTGCATGGTCAGAAAGTAGACATATGTCGAATTCGAATATACAATATGTATTGGCTATAGTAAAATAGAAGCAAGGCAATCAAGGGAGGCAACTGATGGATGAAAAAAGGGTTCAGGCAATCGTGCAGATGCTGCTGGGCGCCGGGGCGGGCGGTATGGTCGGGTTATTCTTTTTGCGGCAAGTGATAGATTTTCCCCTTGACGGAGTCGTCGCGATCGCCTCTTTAATCTTCGGGTTTGTTTTCCACATAATAATACATGAGGCGGGTCATCTGATCATGGGCATGATCAGCGGTTACAGACTGGTTTCCTTTCGCGTTTTCAGCATAACATTTGTTAGGGAAAAGGAGAAATGGGTCGGGAAGAAATACAGCATTCCAGGCACATTGGGCCAGTGCCTGATGGCGCCGCCAAAAATGATAGACGGGCAGTTTCCTTATGTTCTCTATAATCTGGGCGGCTTCTTGATGAATATTATATTCAGCGTACTTTTTTTTGCGCTGTATTGGATGCTTTTCTCCGTATTTCCTTTGAGCGGGGCCATGTTCTTGCCTTGCGCTGGGATAGGGGTCTATTTGGCTGTATTGAACCTTATTCCCATGAGAACGAAAGGTCTTCCCAATGATGGGCACAACATAATGACGCTGGGCAAAAATGAAAGGGCGCGCCGGGCTTTTTGGCTGGTGTTGCATATCAACGCGCTTTTGAGCGAAGGCCGCCGCTTTCGTGATATCCCGGTTGAAGAGTTTGATTTTCTTGATCAGGAAGTGCAAAGGGATGGAAGTAAGAGCAAGAGGCGTGACACACTTGTTCTCAACGCCGCTTTGTATAGATTCAGCCGGTTGATTGATTTGCATGAATTTCATGAGGGGAAGGTCATGGCGGAGCGTCTGCTGGAGAATGCCGACAAGATGCCTGACATATTCAAGAACGAGATTCGCTGTGAGCTGCTGTTCATTGAAATGATGGGGGAATGCCGCTCAGAGGAGATCCCTCGCTTATACACCAAAGAACTAAGAAAATACATGAAAGCCACATCATCGTATGTTGCCAGGCAACGGCTTCTCTATGGGTACAACAAGCTTGTTCTTGGGGACGATGAAACGGCTTCAGCGGCTTTAAAAATGTTCAACAAAACTTGCTTATCCTATCCGATTCCCGGGGAAGTTGTCGGCGAACGTGAATTGATTCGTCTTATTGACGATAAAGCGATCATCCTACAAAACGAAGAGTAGATGGCCTTATCCTGATCTCAGCTAAAAACAGAGTCATATTTACGAGGATATTTTGCGTTTGTCAAGGCAGACGACGAAGGCGGGCTGGTTGCCCGACAAGGAGGATAACGCAGACAGACGGAAAATAGACCGTAAAGATGGCTCTGTTTTTAGTTGAGATTAGGATTAAAGCATCCTGAGCCCCTCATCTTTCAGCGGTTCCGAACCGGCCAGTACGCTTTCAAGCTGGCTGATCATCCGATCCTTATCTCCCGGCAAATCCTCTTTGAGAGCAACATAATAACGCATAATTCGGGTAGTCCTAATCCCAAAATTATTATTCGCTGCGCAGTGCTTCCACGGGATCACGCCGAGAAGCGGCGGCTGATGGGATCAAGCCCGCTACAAATGACAGCGCGCAGCTGATGCCGACCAGAAGAAGGGAGGGTCCCGGAGGCAGCTGAGCAAGATTGGCCACATCAAAGTTGGCTTCCACAATAATGTTGGCTGGGATACAGAGTAAAGCTGTGATCAGCAAGCCGATTACCCCCGCCGAAAAGCCGATGATCAATGTCTCGGCGTTGAAAACATTGGCGATGTTTTGCTTGCTGGCGCCGATGGAGCGCAGGATGCCGATTTCTTTCTTGCGTTCCAAGACCGATATATAGGTGACAATGCCAATCATGATGCTTGATACGATCAGGGAGATGGCCACGAAGGCCACCAGCACCATGCTGACCATGTTGATGGCCTTGGTCACCTCAGTCATCAGCGCGCCAACAATATCGGTGTAGACGATGACCTTGTCTTCCTCGCCGGTGTTCTTCATGCGCAAATTATAATTATCTAAGATACCGAGAACCTCTTGTTTGCTCTCAAAATCTTTGGGATAGATGGAGATGCCTGAAGGGTCGGCAGGATCAGCGTAGCCTAAGAGTTTCAGGTTCGTTTCGTAGGTTTTTTGCTGGGTGGTCATCATGGAGAGCATCAACTGGGCCAGCTGCTCTTGATCTAAATTGAAATCAAAAAGATTCTCGAAAAGCCCGGGAGAGATACCCATGGCTGAGCTCATGACGCTCGTCAGCTGACCCATGGCGCCGGTCATCGCTGTTGATAACTGCCGTTGCAGGGCGGTCATGAATTGTACCATGAAAGCTTCGATGGTCTGTTGGAGATAACCGCCGAAGGCTGCGGAGATTTTTTGGAGCAGGGGATTCAAGTTAACGTTCGCTGAAAAATAATCTTGCACTTTCGCGGAGACATCCGGCTGAGACAGCCAACTTGTGAAATCCGTGAACACATCATCCAATAAACCATCCGGAGCAAACCCGGCTTGTGTCAGATAATCGCTGATCAAATTCGAGATCCCTGCCATAATCGCGCCGCCATTAATGACCGATGTCAGCGCGGGCGTCAGTGTGGCGAGCCGCGGTTCCAGCCAGCCCGGAAAGGCCGCTATCATGGCGTAGGGATCCGTAAGGCCTTCGTCACCGCAGTAGCGCAGGTATTCGGCGAGGACGCCTTCGGCAAGGGCATTCAGCCTCGACACATCTACGGCGTTCGTTAACATAAGGGCCAAGGCGGCTTGAGTTTCCGCAGTTTGCAGATACGGGCCAAAACCGCTGAGCAGCCGCTGCGCTTCCGGACCGGCGTCAGGCAGGCGGTCCGCAAGATAGTCGCCTAGCACAGCTGTCGCGAAATCGGCCAAACCGTTGAGAGGCAAGTCGCTCATATCCAGTGAAGTAAGCAGGGTTGTCAGATCCATAGCAGGCAAGTCGGACATGTTGGCGAACATAGAGCCCATATCCATGGATCCCATATTCAGCGCGCTGGCAAAGTCGAGGTTGCCAAAAGGATTGCCGCCGAAATCAAAAAGACCGCCAAAACCGTCCGCGTCAATATCCAGCATCTTGCCCATATCAAAGTCGGCCATTCTTTCGCTGTTGATTTGATCAAAAGTCTTGCCGGTGAAGACATCAATGTCTTTGGAAGCCAGTTGGTCTTTCACAATATCGCTGATGGCGGCTTTGGCTATAAGATAGTCAATGAGTTCCGGCGTGTAGTTAATGCCCGGGCGGAGCGTGGAAAGATCGCTGCCCGACTTGGGCGACAGGATGCCGACGATGTGCAGACGCTCCGAGCGGTTGACCAGATCTTTCAGGAAATTTTGGTCGTCGCGACGGTCAATATAGACCTCGTATACGCTGTCAAAAGTGTAAAAGTCGGTCGTCGGCGCCAGCCGTAAATCAACGTTCATAATATCTTGGTAATTGTATACCCGGTTGTCGATGGGAATGGAAACGTTTTTTTGGTTCATGAAGTCGGTGAACATCTGCTGCAGCAGCTCAGGGTCACGCAGGCCCAAGGTGTACATCAGGTAATCAGAGATCCTGCCGCCTTCAGCCAGCACCACAATGCATTCATTGTAAGATTCGGGCCATTTGCCGGCCACAACATCATACTGATCTTGTACAAGGGAGATCTTACGCGGCAACGGGTTGAAAACGCCCATATTCATGCCAAAGCTCCAGGCCGAACTGGTGCTGCCCATGCCGGCCGCGGTAGGGTCCATCATTTGAGCCATGGTATCGGGATTGACTTGCCAGACTTTGTCGGAAGTGTCTCCCAGAAAGATTTGCGGCGTCACGTCGTAGGAGTATTCAATAGCGTTAACGTATTGTCCCATTTTGCTTTCTGTGTCTTTGTCCAAGAATAATTTCAAAGAGGCCAAGTCGTTGGTTGTTATGCTCTTGAACATATTGGTAAGCATCTTGACTTCGCGCAGCGTATCATTAGCGTCTGTGCCGGCCGACTGTCCATGATTGCCCCGGGGGCCCCAACCGCCTTGGTTATCGCCGGAACTGTCGTCTCCGTCGGAGTTGCCGCCCATCAGCATGGATGTTAAGTCGATACCGCTGCGGGTGATGGTCAGAGGATATTGGGAGAGGGTGCCTTCTTCCACGCCTTTAATGTAGTTTTGAACGCCGTTGGCCAAAGCCAGTATGGCGGCGATGCCGATGATGCCGATTGATCCCGCGAAAGCCGTCATGAGGGTGCGGCCTTTCTTGGTCATAAGATTGGAGAAAGATAACACTAGGGACGTCAAGAAACTCATGGAAGCACGTCTTATGGGTTTCGCGAAGCCGCTGTAGCCGGCGTCCGGCGTATAGGGATCGGTATCGGAAACAATGCGCCCGTCGGACAAATTAATGGTTCGGGTGGCGTATGTTTCGGCCAATTCAGCGTTATGTGTAACCATAATAACCAGACGATCACGGGCGATGCGTGTCAAAAGATCCATGATCTGCAGGCTGGTTGTGGAATCCAGGGCGCCGGTAGGTTCATCGGCCAGCATGATCTCCGGGTCATTGACCAAAGCCCGGGCAATGGCGACCCGCTGCATCTGTCCGCCGGAAAGCTGGCTCGGTTTTTTGTGGATATGTTCGGAAAGGCCCACTTCTGCCAGAGCCCGTTTTGCCTTACTTTGCCGTTCGGCTTTCGATACGCCGGAAAGGGTCAACGCCAGTTCCACATTGGCCAGAACAGTTTGATGGGTGATGAGGTTATAACTCTGAAACACAAAACCAATACGGTTGTTGCGATAGGTGTCCCAGTCGCGGTCTTTGTAAAGCTCGGTGGAAACGCCTTCAATTAATAGCTGGCCGGAATCGGCGTGATCCAGACCCCCAATGATATTTAAAAGAGTTGTTTTGCCTGAGCCCGACGGTCCGAGGATAGCGGCGAACTCGTTGTCGCGAAAGGTCACGGAAAGCCCGTTTAAGGCGGTTTGTTCAAAACCGGCGACATTATAAGTTTTGGTTATTTTTCTTAGTTCAAGCATATTCAGTCCCTCGCGTTGATTTATTGCGGCACGTGAAATTAATCATTAGGTTGGCGATATATCAGATGGAGATATATCAGGGCTGTGTTAAGCTAAGCATAGAGGTTTTCCTTTCTATTCTGTATTTCAAAATCAGGTCATTATACCAAACGAATATCAACGGAATCTCAACAATTCTGTTGATATTGCAACAATTCTGTTGACTGGCTTTGGTGCTAATCTCATTATAAAACAAAATAATGAGATGTCAAAGGAATTGCCATGATTTTTCCAGTGTTACAGATCAGACCCCAGCCGGAGGGGGCGGTGGGGAGAGGGGGCGGAGGTTGGGAGGGGTGTGAGGCGCGTTCGCCGAGCCGTGCTCCGTGTCGGCGCAGCTCTAGGGCATCTGCGCAGAGAGCGCAAAAGTGTGTCCTGAAGTGAGTTTCGCACCGAAAGGAGGGAAAGCGCGGAAGTCACATGCTTTGTAAGAGATGAGGGCAGGCCCTTCGGAATCGACATTCAGG
>Ga0082212_10001236_pt1 | contig 37592 bp, 35 predicted proteins | sample TergutNt197P3_FD_71548 | JGI IMG/M metagenome (GOLD analysis project Ga0082212, IMG submission 71548) | Neocapritermes taracua P3 segment gut microbial communities from Petit-Saut dam, French Guiana - Nt197 P3 | ecosystem: Host-associated > Arthropoda: Insects > Digestive system > Gut ...
AGTAACAGCAACTCGGGGTCAGTCATTAGCGCCCGCGCTATTTGAACTCGTTTACGTTCACCCTCGCTGAGAGTGCCAAAGGTGCGCCGCGCTAACTGATCAACCTGGAGCATCTTCATCAGGTGCTGTGCCCTATCGAAATCTGCTTCCTCATATTGCTCAATCCAGCGTCCCGTTACAGCATGTGCCGCAGAGATGACTACATCACGAACAGATTCTGATTTCGGAATTTGATCTGCCAGTGCTGCTGAAGTGACTCCGATGCGCGGCCTGAGTTCGAAAACGTCAACTTTGCCAAGTCTTTGTCCCAGCAGGACAGCTGTTCCGCGGCTGGGGTGCCAATTTGCACCCAGAATCTGTAATAAAGTCGTTTTGCCGGCACCATTTGGGCCAATGATTACCCAACGCTCGCTGTCAGCAACAGTCCAATTGATATTGTGCAGCAAAGTGGTTTGGGAACGAACGACACAGACTCCGGTCAGCTCAACTACGGTTCCCATATGGGTAAATTACATTAGCGAAGCGATTTTCTCATTGTCTTGCAGTAGAAAACGCTGCAATGTCACCTGGCGCTAGAGACTTACACAATAAATTTGAAGCAATGTCGATCAGGCACCAGTGGAGTGCAAACCTCCATCGACATGAATCATTTCCCCTGTTGTCGCCAGGAACCAGTCACTCAATAGCGCCACAACCGCTTTAGCTGTCGGCGTTGCATCGTTGGAATCCCAACCCAAGGGCGCGCGCTGCGCCCAGATGTCGTTGAAGCGCTGCGAACCGGGAATCGCCTTCTTGGCGATAGTGTCTAGCGGTCCCGCCGCGACTAGATTGCAGCGAATTCCGTCTGCCCCCAGATAACGTGCCAGATACCGCGAAGCGCTTTCCAGCGCAGCTTTGGAGACCCCCATCCAATCGTAGGTCGGCCAAGAAGTTCGAGCGTCGAACGTCAATCCAACTATTGCTGCTGATTTTGTAAACAGTGGTTTTACGGCCATGGCCAAACTCACCAAGGAATACGCTGAAGTATGCAGTGATACCGAGACGTCTTCCCAGTTTGTCGAAAGAAAGGCTCCCCCCAGCGCTCGTTCGGGGTTGGCGTAAGCGATGGAATGAACCAACCCGTCGAGGCTGTCGCAATGTTCACGCAGTGCTGTCGGGAGTGCCGCTAGCTGCTCGGCGTTGGTGACATCGACTTCCAATAGCGGCGGCACCGGATTCAAACGCTGTAGGACACGCTGCGTTAGGCTCATCGCGCGTCCGAAGTTGCTCACGATCACATTCGCACCTTCAGCTTGGGCGATTTCGACAACCCGATACCCAATCGAGGTATTCATAGTCACGCCTGCGACCATGATGTTTTTGCCCGCTAAGATTCCCATTTCGTCTCTCCGTTCTCCGATCTGCTGCTGCACATCGCCGCTAGTGTCCCATTCCTAGGCCGCCATCCACTGGCAATATCGCGCCGGTGATATATCCGGCTTCATCACTGGTCAGGAAGCTCACTGCTGCTGCCACGTCGTCAACGTCTCCGGTTCTGGGGATTGCCAGTTGCGATAGATAGCCGTCGGTGACCTCATTTGACAAGCCCGCTGTCATATCAGTGGTGATGTAACCTGGAGCTACCACGTTTACGGTGATTCCGCGCGAGCCAATCTCTCTCGCCATTGACCTGGCAACACCAACGAGTCCGGCCTTGGTGGCTGCATAGTTCACCTGCCCTGGCGATCCTTTGAAAGCCACAACTGAACCAGTAAAGACGATCCTGCCCCATTTGGCGCGCAGCATGGACTTCGCTGCTCGTTTGGCACATAAAAAAGCGCCAGTGAGATTAACGTCAATAACCTGCTTCCAACTAGATTCACTCATTCTCAGCAGTAACATGTCGTCGGTCATTCCAGCATTTGCAATCAAAATTTGAACTGGGCCGTTGGCAGCTTCAGCCTCGTCAAATGCGGCTGCTACTTGTGCTGAATCACAAACATCGCCAGCGATACCCAGTGCTGATTGCGGGGCATCTCCGCTTCGAGAAAAGCATGCTACCTTGTGTCCGGCTGCTAAATAGCGTTCGGCGATAGCCTTTCCGATACCTCGGTTCCCGCCGGTTACGAATACACTTCGGATTTGTCCCATTAGGTCACGATAGCGCTATTGCGGTCAGCAAAAACTGAATTTTTCAACAACATCCCTGCCGCATATTTGTGTGACATCCCTAGAATTCCTAGATTTCACTTTTTCACTTGTCGCCAGCGACATGTCGTTGCTACGGTGGCTGCCTACGCCAGCGAAACCAGGTCGGCGTAGTCCGCATCCCACAAATCCTCGACTCCGTCGGGGAGCAACAGCACCCGTTCTGGTTCCAGAGCGTGTACGGCTCCTTCATCATGGGTGACCAAGATAATGGCGCCTTTATAGGTGCGGATAGCATTCAATACCTCTGCCCGTGACAGGGGGTCGAGGTTGTTGGTTGGCTCATCCAATAGCAGCACATTCGCGGCCGAAACTACCAACATTGCCAGCGCCAGCCGAGTCTTTTCTCCGCCAGATAGCACTCCAACTGGCTTGTCTACATCGGTTCCAGTAAAGAGAAACGAGCCCAGCAACGAACGCACCCCGGTTTCGGATAAGTCCTGCGGCGCTGACGTCATGGCGTTCTCCAACACGGTACGCGAGGTATCTAGCTGCTCGTGCTCTTGGGCGTAGTAGCCCAATTTCAGTCCGTGGCCTGGTTTGACCTCTCCGGTATCTGGTGGCTCGATGCCAGCCAGGATGCGCAGCAAGGTGGTTTTGCCTGCGCCGTTCAACCCTAAAACAACCACTTTGGAACCGCTATCAATCGCCAACGAAACGTCGGTGAAAACTTCCAGTGAGCCGTAGCTTTTGGAAAGATCAGTAGCCGCTAAGGGGGTTTTCCCAACCGGAGCGGGCTTGGGAAACTTGATTTTGGCGACCTTACCCTCAACACGTTCAGCTTCCAAGCCGGTCAACAACTTATCCGCCCGCTTCAGCATCGTCTGAGCTGCAACTGCCTTTGTCGCCTTCGCGCGCATCTTATTCGCCTGTGCAATCAACGCTTCTGCTTTACGTTCGGCGCTGGCTCGTTCACGCTTGCGGCGTTTCTCATCGGTTTCACGTTGCAACAGGTAGTGCTTCCAATCCATCGCGTATTGATCGAGCACCTGCCGGTTCGCATCCAGGTGAAAAACCTTGTTGACGGTGGTTTGTAGCAGTCCTGCGTCGTGGGAAATAATCAGAAGTGCACCTGCGTATGAACTCAAAAATCCGCGCAGCCAAACGATCGAATCTGCATCGAGATGGTTTGTTGGCTCGTCCAAAAGCAAGTTATCAGCACCAGAAAACAATATCCGCGCCAATTCCACTCGACGCCGCTGCCCTCCCGATAACGTTCCTAAAGGTTGGGTCAAAACCCGATCAGGTAAACCCAAATTTGCCGCAATCTGAGCAGCCTGCGCCTGTGCCGGATAACCGCCAGCTACCGCAAATTCTGCTTCTGCGCGCGCGTAGGCTTTCATAGCTTGGGCTTGTTCTTCCCCGGTGGTATGCGCCATTGCATCGGCGTAGCGCTGCAATCTAGCAAGAATAGAATCCAGCCCACGAGCGCCCAAGATTCGCTGCCTGGCTAACTGCTCCAAATCACCAGTTCGGGGGTCTTGCGGCAAATATCCGATACGGCCGCTGCGAGTAACTTGACCAGCTGCTGGCAAGCCCAGTCCGGCAAGGATTTTGGTCAGTGTGGTCTTACCGGCACCATTTCTCCCAACCAAGCCAATCTTGTCACCGGCTGCAATCTGGAAGCTGGCAGGTTGCAGGAGTAGCTGTGCTCCAGCCCGCACTTCCACATTTTTTGCAACCAACACGAGGAATGAGTCTAGCTAACCAGCGTGAACCGGTCATATCACTACGGTGCAGGAGGGACGTCAACGGTAACCAGCGGGTTGGGGCGCGCGAACAGGGCTCCCTATTTGTCATCTGGTCGCGCTGCGGAGCAGCGTCGCAGGATCACTGTTTACTGGGTCGGCCGGGACGCCGGATGGGATTTGCATCGGCAGGCAGACGGCCGGAGCGTTTCAACTCTTGACGCAGCAGCATCTCGATGTGGGCGTTCAGGGAGCGGAACTCATCACTGGCCCAGCGGGTTAGGGCAAGGTGTACAGCAGGGTCTAGGCGCAGCAGAATCGACCGGCGTCCGCCAGCCGATTCTGGTGTCGAATCATCCATCAGTTATAGAGCGTTCCGGCATTTACCACCGGGGTAGCTTGGGCTGAGCCGCACAGTACTACGAGCAGGTTAGAAACCATCGCGGCCTTGCGCTCTTCGTCAAGAGCTACCACATCATCTGCTTCCAATCTACGCAGCGCTGCTTCCACCATCGAGACTGCACCTTCCACAATCAACTCCCGGGCTGCAATCACTGCCGAGGCTTGCTGACGTTGCAACATCGCATGGGCGATTTCTTGGGCGTATGCCAGTGATGAGATTCTGACCTCGACCACTTCCAAACCAGCAATCGCTATCCGCGCAGCGACTTCTTGTGCCAGTTCTTGCGCTACCTGTTCTGTGGAACCGCGCAGGGACGTCGTACCGGCATCTGAACTACCGTAGGGATGGGCAGAAGCGACATGCCGCAGTGCCGACTCGGATTGGATGGCGACGAAGCCCGCAAATTTTTCGACTGCGAAAACCGCCTTCGCGGTATCGGCAACTTGCCATACTACGATGGCAGCGATGTTTACCGGATTACCATCGGCATCGTTCACTTTGAGTTCATTGGTTTCAAAGTTCCGAACTTTGATGGAAACCTTCTTGGTAATCACCATGGGGATGGTCATCCGCAGTCCAGTTATGCGGATCGTGCCCACGTATTTACCAAAGAATTGCAGCACCTTTGTCTCGCCAGGATTGACTATCCGTATTGTCGAAAACAGCACGCCTGCCCCCAGCCACGCCACTACCGACAAGATCAGCAACACAAAGTCCTCATCACCAGCCTCTTCTTTGATGGCGAACAGCACAAAGACCCAGATGCCCACCACAGTGATTGCGATTGCTAAGACCAGCGCTAACCAACCATTGATTGAAAACGCGGTCACTTCCTTCACTTCGCTTCCGGCTCCGGTGTTCTGGAGCGGAGCGCCAACATTGTCAGTATTCATCTTTACCCTCCCATTAAAACTGATATCAAATAGATATCACAATAACTGCGGCGGTTCAAGTCTTCGAGCCTGCTATCTCAAACCTCGATTTGAATGTAGGCTCAAATCACCTCATGCGAAAGGAATACTGTGGCTACCAGGTCAACGCTTGCAGCACCAGTAACTGCTCGTATCGAGGTGAAAAAATCAATCTTCATCGGACAAGTAATTCCGGTCGTCGATGTAGCACAAGCCAATGCCGCCCTTGCCGCGATACGGAAAGAGCATTACGGCGCACGGCACCACTGCTCCGCAATGATCTTAGGTGATGACGGTGAACTCCAACGTTCCAATGACGATGGTGAACCAGCGGGCAGCGCAGGCGCTCCAATCTTGGCGGTATTAGTGCATCAGAACCTGACCAATGTAATTGCCGTCGTGACCCGCTATTTCGGAGGAACATTGCTGGGGGTTGGCGGCTTGATTCGTGCCTACACCAGTGCAGTATCCGGGGCGCTTACTCGCGCTACAGTGGTGTCGTATCAGCCAGCAACTGCCTATCTGCTCAGCTGCGATTTTGAGATTCAAGGCGATTTTGAATCGAAGCTGCGAATGTGGCTGGAAAACCACTGTGCTGAGTTGACGCAAGCCAGCTATGAACCGCATCCGCAATTTGAGTTACGCGTAGCAGAATCCGACGAAGTAGATTTCGCCACCTGGGTTGCCCCTTGGCGCAGCAAAGGGGTTAGCAGCGCTGCGCTCGGGGCAGCAAAGATCGCTATTAGCTGACGGTGATCGCCTTATTCGGATCGGGCTCATGTGGCGGATTCGCAGGTCTGTCTGAGAAGCCCAGCAGGACTGATACCGAAAAATCGAAATCCGGCGGAAAACCTAAGCGCTGTTTCATCGCTTCGCCTGCTTCGCCGTCAAAAAGGACTCGGGCAAATCCACAAATCACCGAATCCACCCCAAGTGAGGCAGCGGCAAGCGTTAAATGCGAGGCCACGATTCCGCAATCCAGATCAATGTAGTGAGCTATTCCCGCCGGATCTTTCGCGATAAACATGATGGCCGAAGCGTTGTAGAAAAGGGTGCCGCCGCGATCCATTAGGCGTTGGTGGTCTTTCGGAGAGCTAATCGCCATGCGCGCCATAGCATTTGCGTCTAACTCGTCTATCAAGGCTTTATCGGAAAGTGTAATAATCCGCCAAGGCTGTCTGTTCTTCGCGCTGGGCGCGCAAAGCCCCGCATGTGCGATCTCTTGTAAGGTCTGTTCCGGAATCGGTGCGCCGTCAAAAGTCCGGCAAGAGTATCTGGTCTTGATCACTTCGAGAGTTTGGTTCATCTGCGCCTCATTTCTGTTCGGTATCGTGGGAACACTCACCTGTTCCAATTTTGTCAGAAAACGCTCCAGATTTGGGAGAATCCACCCACCTTTTACCTCGTAAACCAAACTGATTATCCTGGTTCGGCTAGTTGAGCGACCAGCAGAATGCGGTGCTCAAACTAACCAGAAAAACACTTCACCGCTTGCGGAACAGTTTCTGTTTCGCCGACAGCAGCATTTTGCGCATCACTTCAACCTTTAGTAGGTACGCCGCTAGCGCGTAGGTAACCAACCCCAAGGTGCCGTAGCACGCGAGCCGCGCCAACCGATCAACGAAGCGCTCCCCCGGCAATGCCAGATAGTTAAACAACAAGAAAACGACACCGGCGCAAACCGCCGCGCAAACCAGAATCCGCAAAAATTGCCCGGCTACCTTTTTCAAACCCATCCGCCCGATATGCTTTCGCAACACCGCCACCATCATGATCGCGCAGGTGACGCTGGCGATAGAAGTCGCTAGCGTCAATCCACGCGCGTACAGGACATCTTTGAGAACAATATCGAGAATGATGTTGATCACTACCGCTATGATGCCCAAAAGCATCGGTATTCTCGTTTTTTGCAGTGCATAGAAAACTCGCGCGAAAAAACTACGCAGCCCATATCCGATAAGCCCAATAATGTAGAACGCGAATACGGGAGCGGTATACAGCGTGTTTGCGTGGGTATACTCACCGCGCTCAAACAGTAGCGCCACAATATCGGTTTGCAATAAATAAGCGATGACAATCACAGGCAAGGTGATCAACGCTATCGTTTCAATCGAGACTCGGATGGTTTTTTTCATACCATCGGTGTCATTCTTGGCCGCAAACCGTGAAAGCCGCGTATACATTACGGTGGTGATAGGGACAATCAGGATCCCCATTATGGGCTGTCCAATGCGGAAACTCTCGCCGATGGCAGACGGAGCGTTGTCCCCCATAGCCGAAGAAAATCTGGTATCGACGATTGTGTTGAGCTCGTCGAAAGCGGCGCTGATGAATCCCGGGATTGCCAGCATAAACATCCGTCGCAGATCGGCATCTTTGAGATTAAGTTTTGCGCGATAGTGGAAGCGGCCTTTCAAAAAAGGCAGCAGGATTAGTATCTGCACTGCGGCAGAGCATCCAGCGATTAGCGCCACCATGCGGATGTCGTCGAATATCAAGCAGGCGATGATGACGCAAAAGCTCAGCGCGAACCCCATTAGTTGTTCCGGCAGGAAATGTTTTCTGGCGTTTAGCAGGTTGGCCAATACGCCTGCCACCGCCCAAAACATCAGGAACGGTATGATGCGGCGCGTCATGTCGATTACCAGCGCCAAACCTTCCGGACTGCCGTCCCATACTATTGCGCCAAACTGCGGTGCGAGTAGGACTCCCAGCCCACTAGCGATGATCGCACACAGGATATACAGGTTCAGCACATTGCTAGCGAAAACTCCAGCGGGCTTCTCGCCGGAGTCTAGTCGTATCTTGGAATAGATTGGGATGAATGAAGCGCTGGTGCCGATGCTAAAGAGAATCGTAAAGATATAGACGATGTTGAAGGAGGCCAAATACGCGCTTTTTTCCACTGTTTGCCCGAATTGCGCTGCTAGCACTGCTTCTCTAACAAACCCGACAATTTTGCTGAGTACGATTACCAGCGACAACAGAATTGTCGTCTTAAATACTTTTTCCGGTTCTGCCATGTGACCTCCGCGGCAGCACCTATTTGCTGGTCTTAATGATGGCACCCCATCTGTTTATTGGCAGCGCATTGTTCATTCTATTGTAACGCCTACGATCTTGCCGCCGCGCGTACCGACCACTACGGTGTTCTCAAACACTGCCGGTGACGCCTCAATATTTGAGCCGAGGTTAATCTTGTCCAGTTGCAGACCCGAGGCACCGTCGATCAGGTACATATTGCCCTTGCTGTCGCATTGCACAATGTACGCTTGACCGTCTTGGGCATATACGCAGACCGGTGAACTCCAGGCGTAATGCGGCATATCCATTACCCAGCGTTCTTCGCCAGTCTGCTTGTCTAGGGCGACCAGCAGGCCTTTGCGTCGATAAGGTGTCCGCGCGATTGGCACGATCATTAGGTCTGCGATAGGCCCCTTGCCGAGCACTGGTGTCGCCTGTACCCCTCCAGAGATGCCGTAGATGGAATGCACCAGATACGGCTTTTCCCAAATAATCTCGCCATTTATTGCGTTGAGCTTATAGACACAGACTTCACCAGTTTGTGTCACCTTGTCCATCTCCCAATGCAGTGACGGGGCAACATAGAGGTACTTTTCTCCAGTTTCGGTGATTTCAAACACCGGCGAGGCGTTGGTGTCGTCTTTTACATCCTGAGCCCAGATTAACTCCATAGTGTTCACATCGAGGCAGATCATATTCCCGCCGTTGTCTGCTAAAAACATGAAATTCTTGTAGTAGGCTGCGCTGTCTTCAAACCCCCACCAGTGGGATTCTTCGCTGGTTCTGGGCGTGGAATACGTCCATTTCACCAGGGCAGCAGGTTTGATGGAAAGCTCGGGTTTGTCCTTGTCGAAGCTGGTGTTGAGTTTCATCGTATAGACGATGTTGTTTTCACCCGGATAGATCAGCGTGTCAGTCTTGGTGTCCACGAGCGGCGAACTGTCGTAGCCGTGGAAGATGCGGGGAGCGAAGGGGTCTTTCGCGCCGAATTCGTACAGTTTTTCGCCATTCACAAGGCTATAGATGAACGCACGTGCGTACCCGGCTTCACCTGCCGAATCGGGCAGCGAATCACCCGCTCCGACGAACAGCATGGGCAGGCTCGGGTGGAGCGCGCCCGCCCCTTTAAAGGGAAGTCCGATCTCAATAGTGTCGCGGGTAGGTTGACCGTCCTCGATGTCGATGAAGTACACATTGCCGTCCATCGTGGCGTACACGGCCTCTACCAGTCCTGGCTTTGCTTTTTTATCCGGGTACAAGTTCATGGCCTGTTTCCCGGATTCGTCCCAACGCACGATGAGCGGTTGCCCCGTCCATCCGCTGCCAGTCCACCGTTTGGAGCCTTTGCCCTTGCTGACATCGCTTTTTTCCAGCGCTCCGGTTTTCACCGACCAGTAGTGCCTACCAAATTTTCTGCGTGCGATATTCGGCGTCCCGAAACTTGCCGAATCGCGGTAGTTATTTCCGCGAAACGTCACGATACCTTCAGATTGCGGGTAAACGTCTCCTGCATCAAAGAAGATAGGGTTCGGGCGGCTGTAGGACTGAATAGGTTCGCCGTCTAACTCCATTTTTACCGCAAAACCGCGCCGCACCGGGTCGGTGTTTTCACTTGCATACGGAGTGTCTGCATCCGCATTCGCGGTAAAATGCTCAAAACTTCGCACCGGGATGCACTCACGCTCTACGCGCTTTCCGCTTCGGCGTAATAAATACCAAACTCCGCTTACAGCAGTAAACAATGCAACGATCATCCCAAAGATCAACAGAAGCGCTGGCATTCTCGCTGCCTCCAATCTGACTCGTCGTAGATCATTTCGCCTTCGGAGCAAAAGGAATAGTCTTCTTTCTGGTAGACAATGATAGTAATGCTCGTTCACTCGACGCGAGTGGCACTGATCGGCTATCATTTATCGGTTCGATCACTTCGAGTGGTCTGGGAAAGCGAAGACGATTCTTCCACCTGTGAGCTATTTGCGGATGTGCAAGGCTACGGTCAAGGTATCACAGGTCAAACGCAGCGAAGCTGCGCGCATGAGTCGGTGTTGCATCTCCTAGAAAACTCCCAGTGACTCGCGCGCAAACAAATACCGAACTATGGAGGACACATCAGTACTGAACCTCGCATCAACGAACGTATCTTCTCGCCAGAAGTACGTTTGGTTGGTCCTGCCGGCGAACAGGTCGGCATTGTTCGCATTGAAGACGCCCTGCGTCTAGCTAGGGAAGCAGACCTTGACCTCGTGGAAGTCGCCGCCCAAGCTCGCCCACCAGTTGCAAAACTGATGGATTATGGAAAATTTAAGTACGAAGCAGCACAGAAGGCGCGAGAATCCCGCCGTAATCAAACCAACGCCATCATCAAAGAAATGAAACTGCGTCCCAAGATCGACGCCCATGACTACGAAACCAAAAAAGGCCACGTAGTTCGTTTCCTCAAAGCAGGAGACAAGGTAAAGATCACTATCATGTTCCGCGGGCGGGAACAATCCCGTCCCGAGCTAGGCATCAACCTTTTGAAGCGGCTCGCTGAAGATGTCATTGAGGACGGCTTCATTGAGTCTGCGCCAAAGCAGGATGGCCGAAATATGTTGATGGTACTCGCCCCCACTCGCAAAAAGAACGAAGCTCACGTCGAAGCAGAAGCGGCAAAAGCAGCAAAACAAGCACAGCGTAGCGCCGATGTGGAGGCACAAAAACAGGAGAATGCCACCTCAAGAGCGCTGGCGGCGGCCTCTGGTGGAAAAAAGAAGCGAGGGCCTGCTGACAACATGGATCCCGACCTGGAACTTTAGGTTCCTAAGCGCAAAAGAAGGAGCAGAGATGCCAAAAATGAAGACCCATTCCGGGGCAAAAAAACGATTCCGAATAACGGGGTCAGGGAAGCTGGTACATCGCCAGGCCGGAAAGATGCACTTGAATGAGCACAAACCCACCAAGCGGACGCGTCGTCTCGATGGCGATGTTGAGGTATCACAGGACGACAGGCGCAGGGTGCGTCGGATGCTAGGCGCATACAAGGCGAGATAGGAACAGATTGGCATGGCAAGAGTTAAGCGCTCAATAAACGCGCACAAGAAACGCCGCGAAGTATTAGAACAAGCCTCTGGCTATCGGGGGCAGCGTTCGCGGATGTACCGCAAGGCGAAGGAACAACTGCTGCACTCCTACACCTACGCATACCGTGATCGTCGCGCCCGCAAAGGCGATTTCCGCGCGCTGTGGATTCAACGAATCAACGCTGCGTGTAGGGCAGAAGGAATGACCTATAACCGATTTATCTCGGGTTTGAAGAATGGCGGTGTGGAAGTAGATCGGAAGATTCTTGCAGACCTGGCCGTCAATGATGCGCAAGCGTTCTCGAAGCTGGTTGCCCTAGCTAAGGAAAACCAACCCCTGAATCAAGCCGCCTGAACACCCGAGAGTTGAAAGGGCTTCCAGATGGGAAATCCAGTAATCGAGTTGGCGCAACCCAATAAGGCCGCCATTTTGGAGGCGCGCTCGCTTCAGCGTCGCAAAAAGCGGGCAGAGCTGGGGAAATTCCTGGTCGAAGGACGCAACGTTGTTGCGGAATCGTTGAAAATGCCGCAGGTCGTTGAGGCGATCTATGTGCGGTGGAACGATGCTGTCTCCAATCAAGACCTGATTGAAGCCGCCGAAGCTAACAACGTGCCGGTTTTTGCGGTAAGTGAACAAAACTTGGCTACCATGACCGACACCGTTACCCCCCAAGGTGTGGTGGCTGTGGTGCGAGCTTTGTCCGTGCAATTGGAGTCGGTGTTCTATCCAACTTCGGATGCTTCATTGGTTGTGATTTGTGCTCAAGTCCGCGACCCAGGCAATGCCGGTACTGTGATTCGCTGCGCTGATGCTTTCGGAGCTGACGCCGTCATCATGAGTCATGATTGCGTCGATCTGTATAACCCAAAGGTTATTCGATCTTCGGCGGGAAGCATTTTCCATCTGCCTATTGTCACCGACGTTGAGTTGACAGATGCGATTGCGGCTTGCCGAGCGGCAGGTTTGCAGATTTTCGCTACTGACGGCGAGGCTGGAATCTCTTTGACTGATCTTTGCAGCGAGTTGGCGAACCCGACAGCCTGGATTATGGGTAACGAATCGTGGGGTCTGCCATCTGAGCAAATCAAATTGGCGGACAAAACGGTGGCGGTTCCGATCTATGGTCAGGCCGAAAGTCTGAATTTGGCGACTGCGGCTGCCGTTTGTATGTATACGTCTGCGAGCGCCCAGCGCGGATGTTGCGAGTCCTAACGTAAGCGAATCTGCTTGCTGGCTTTGTCAACCACCCCTGGGCGAAGCTGGTAACGCTGAGACATCTAAGTGTTTGGTAATGACGAGAGTGAAATGACTACTACGACTCCAGATTTAAGCGAAAATGCGATAAACGCACTAGTCAGCCAAGGGTTAGCTGCCTTTACGAATGCGGTGAACCTTGCCGAACTTAAAGCAGCACGTATAGCACACAGCGGCGACAAGTCGGCGTTAGCTGTGGCAAATCGAGCCATTGCTGAGCTACCTGGAGCAGAACGTAAGGCTGCGGGGCAGTTGATCGGGTCGGCCAGAACAAGACTCAACCAAGCCTTTACCGCCCGCGAAGCCGAACTATCCGAAGTTGAACTGGCATTGAAGTTAGCTAGTGAAGGAGTAGACGTAACTTTGCCAGTTGCGTTAGCTCCGCACGGCGAACCACACCCGATAACTGCCTTGATGGAGGATTTGGGCGATGTATTCATTGCAATGGGTTGGGAGATAGCTGAAGGCCCCGAGCTTGAAGCCGAATGGATGAATTTCGACGCACTGAACATGGGGCCGCACCATCCGGCACGCGCAACTTCAGACACGCTTTTCATTGACCCGATCGAGAATCATTTGGTGATGCGCACTCATACTTCGCCGGTACAAATTCGGACTATGTTGTCGCGACCACTGCCAATCTATGTCGTGTGCCCGGGAACCACCTATCGTGCCGATGAGTTTGACGCTACCCATGTTCCGGTGTTCCATCAGCTTGAAGGTTTGGTAGTCGATAAAGGCATAACCTTGGGACATCTGAAGGGGACGCTTGACCATCTGGCTAAGGTGATGTTTGGCGGAGTGCGTACTCGAATCCGACCTTCATACTTCCCATTCACCGAACCCAGCGCTGAGATTGACCTGGAATGTTTCGTTTGTAGGGGTGACTCAGTTGGAAATCCAGATACCTTCTGTCGCACCTGCGGCAGTGAAGGTTGGATTGAATGGGGCGGCTGCGGCATCGTGAATCCTCGGGTGCTTACGGCTTGCGGCATTGATACAGCTGTGTATTCCGGCTTCGCCTTCGGCATGGGGGTAGAACGTACTTTGATGTTCCGAAACGGCGCATCCGATATGCGGGACATGGTTGAGGGCGACATTCGTTTTTCGCGCGCATTGATCGGAGGTGCCCGATGAGAGCACCGTTTAGTTGGATACGCGAATACGCAAAGTTGGATTCTTCAGTTGATTCGCGCCAGGTGTATGAGGCTTTGATAAAGGCCGGGCTCGAAGTCGAAACCGTCGAGCAGGTTGGCTCGAAAGTCGCCGGCTCAATCGTGGTCGGACGCGTGCTCAGCGTGGTTGATGAGCCGCAAAAGAATGGAAAGATCATCAAATGGTGTCGCGTTGATTGCGGTGCACAAGCTAATTCGCAGGCCGCTGAGCCTGATGCTGAAGGCGGCTCGCGTGGGATAGTCTGCGGGGCGCCGAATGTTGCTGCGGGACAGTTAGTTGTGGTTGGCCTCCCTGGGGCAATCCTTGCCGGTGGGTTCGAACTTTCCACCCGCAAAACCTATGGCCACATCTCCGATGGCATGATTTGTGCCGAAGACGAGTTGGGCATCGGCAGTGACCACACTGGAATCATCGTGTTGCCCGAAACCGATGACGCGGGTCGCCAACTGGTGCCAGGGGAAGCGGCAATGCCGTTGATCACCGTGGTTGACGAGGTGTTCGACATCGCGGTGACTCCCGACTTGGGCTACTGCCTCAACATCAGGGGCATTGCCAGAGAAACTGCGCAGGCCTTCGGAGTTGACTTCATAGACCCGGTGCAACTGCCAGTTCCATCCCCAGTGGCTGCGGGGCAACAGGTTCTGCTGGAAACTGACAACTGTCCGCTCTTTGTAGCTGTCAGCGTGGATCAGATTGACCCGAGCCGACGTACCCCAATGTGGATGCAGGCACGCTTAAAGATGGCTGGTATCCGAACCTTAGGCTTGGCTATCGACATCACCAACTATGTGATGTTAGAGATCGGCCAACCAATTCATGGCTACGATGCCGACCTGATTACAGATCAGATCGTAGTGCGGCAGGCGAAGCAGAAAGAGACGTTAGTCACCCTCGACGGTGTGGAGCGTGCCCTCGATGCCAGCGACATCGTGATTGCCGACGGTTCGGGAGTCATAGGTTTGGCTGGGGTTATGGGCGGACAAACCACCGAATTGTCGCCTTCCACCACCAGAGTCGTGATTGAGGCCGCATACTTCGACCAGACCTCGATAGCCCGTACTGCGAAGCGGCACAAACTCCCATCGGAAGCATCGCGGCGTTTCGAGCGCGGGATAGACCCAGGTGCGGCCTATGCCGCCGCACATCGGGTTGCCGATCTGTTGGTCGCACATGGCGGTGGACACAAGCGTGAAGCTGAAACGGTAGTGGGAACCGTTCCGCAAATGCCGAAACAGGTCATCGCAGCGGATTTACCAGCAAAGGTTTTAGGACATCCGGTTGCCGCCGAGCAGGTTGTTTCAATCTTGCGAAGCTCTGGGGTGCAAGTCGAAGTTGACGGTGCGCAGTTGATACTGCAACCACCGACTTGGCGTCCAGATTTACGTGATCCGTACGACTACGTGGAGGAAGTTGGCACAAAGATCGGCCTGGACGTGATTGAACCAGTCGTTCCTACCGCCCCTGCGGGAGCCGGTCGCACTGTGTCGCAACAGACTCGAAAAGCGTTGAGTTGGGTGTTGCCGACTGCTGGATTCAGTGAGGTTATTTCGTTCCCGTTCTGTTCAACTGCCGAGATTGAGAAGTTGGGTGTACCTGCTGGTGATCCCAGGTTGGATTTGGTGCGCTTGGCAAACCCGCTTGCTGACACCAGCCCACAGTTACGAACTACATTATTGCCTGGTCTTTTAGCTGCGGTGGCGCGTAATCGCTCGCGTTCCCAAGATGATTTAGCGTTATATGAGCAGGGGCTAGTTTTCTTTGGGCCTGTAGGCCACGCTCTGGTTCCATCGGTAGCCCAGCGTCCGGGCGTAGCAGAACTTGATGCGATTGCAGCGGCGCTGCCAGCCCAACCACGGCATTTGGCGTGCGTGGTGACCGGCAATTGGGTCACTGGTCTTGACCAGCAGCCAGCTTCTTGGCAGCACAGCGTCGCATTCGCCGATTTAGTTGCTAAGACGGTCGGGGTGGAATTCACCAAACGCGCGGTTGCGCATCCCCCGTGGCATCCAGGCCGTTGCGCTGAATTGAGCCTAGCTGGACAAGTCATCGGGTACGCGGGCGAAATCCATCCCAGCGTATGCGAAACCTTCGGAACCGGGTCTGGACTAGCGGCGGCCGAACTCGATTTAGATGCACTCATTGCGCTAGCTCCGGCGCCAGGGCAGCTTCCCACCCTGTCAACCTTTCCGGTGGCAAAAGAAGATGTGGCACTAGTTGTTGACGCTGACGTGCCACAAGCCGAGGTCGCTGCCGCACTGCGGGAAGGTGGTGGCGACTTACTGGAGTCGTTGGCGCTCTTCGATGTCTACACCGGCGAACAGATCGCTGCGGGTAAGAAATCGTTGGCATTTGCGCTGCGCTTCCGCGCCCCAGATCGTACCTTGACTGACGCCGAAGCCGCCGCTGCCCGTGACGGTGCAGTCGCTGTAGCTGTTGAACGTTTCGGCGCTGTCCAGCGCGTCGCCTGACCTGTTTCCTGCTGGTTACCGCCAGCCTCCTCCTGTCAGTTTTGGCCAGGTCAAGCTGCAACCGCAGCTTTTTTGGCAGTAATAGCGGCTAAGACCGTCTTTGCGGTTGCTAAGGCGAGCACGGCGGCAAGGGTAGCAGCAGCCGATGAGGTAATAAACCCGCCTTTGTAGGACACATTGTCAATGAGCCATCCGGCGAGGCTGGAGCCGATAGCGACCCCAACTCCCAGGCTGGTACCGATCCAGCCCAGCCCTTCAGTCAGCCGCGATTCGGGAACGATTCTTTGCATCAATGCGTTGAGGTTGATCAGAGTCGGAGCCACGGTCGAGCCAAAGATGAAACCGAAGAGTGCCAGCGTAAGCGGCGACCAAGCGAAGATCAATGTTGAGACTCCAAGGCTCATCGCAATGATTAATATCCTAAAACGTCGCAGCAGCGGTGTTTTCCAGCGGCGGATGCCATAAGTGAATCCCGCTATTGCCGAACCCAGGGCAAAAGTGCCCAAGACGACTCCGGAAAGCTCTTTGGCTCCCCAGGTTTCGGTAGCTGCAACTGCGGTGACATCTCCGCTTCCAAAAATGACCCCGATCAAGGCACTGATGCAAACCAGTGGTATCACCCCGCGCAGCCGCAACAGGAAACCCGAGTATTCACCGGTGGTTTTTTTCAGCGCTACTGAAATCACTGGAGGTTCAGAATTACGCAGCGAGTAAAAAACTAAGGCTCCGATAGCGTGGGTGAAGATGATTACCAGCAGCGCCGCCTGCGGAAAGAATGTGGTAGCTAAAAATGCTGCAAATACCGGCCCGATAACCCAGGTGAACTCGTCCAATGTCGATTCTAAAGCCAGCGCTGTGTGCAGTTTGTGTGAATCTGAAAGCGCATGGTTCCATCTAGCTCGAACCAGCGCACCTGGGGAGCCGCAGCTTAACCCCAGCACCGCGCAGGGAATAAACAGCCACATCGGTGCAACTTCAAGCCAAGCTAGCCCCACAAAGGTTGTCAGCGATAACACAAAGACTCCGGCTGCTGGCAGCATCACTTTGCGTTGTCCGAAACGGTCAACCCAATTCGTCAAAATTGCGGTGCCGACGGCCCAAGTCAATGCTTCGGTGGCAGCTAGCGCTCCGGCAATCTCATAGGAGTCATACAGGGTTTGCACCATTAACACGATGCCAATGCCCATCATCGCTCCACCACCGCGCGCGAGTAAGCCTGCCAGACAGAACGCCAAAGTTCCAGGCAGACTCAAAATGTCACGATAGGTACGCACGCGATCCTTCTTGATAAACAGATTTTTGATGAAATCGAGCAACAATCCTAGCTCAGGACTAGAACCAGGCTGCGGCACAATTACCGCAACTGGGGCTAGTTGCGACTACGCATAGGGATTGTCCGTTGATCCCGATGGGACGCCATTGCCCCCATCGGTTACAGCTCCCTCAACAGTGATGGTGTAGCTGTAATTTTTCTTAAGGTCAACCTTCATCGGTCCGGTCGCAGTTGAATCGGTTTTGAATTCACGATAGTTCCCTGATGGTCCAAATGAGTGTTTTTGACCATACCAAGTCTCGCCCGATGAATACACCAACCGATATGACCCTACCGGTACCTTTAATTTCAACGACTTGCCGGACTTAACGAACCCAGAAACCACCTGTGTTTTGGTTCCCCACTTGAAGAAGGTGACGTGTTTGTCGCCATTGTTTCCAGTCTTGATGGTAACTGAAACCCCGCTGCCGCCTGCCACTAGCCGTTCAGTTCCCGGGCGTTTTTGAGCCTTAACAACCTTTTCTTTGTTGAGCTTGTCAAGGCGAGGTTTCATGGCGTCTTTTTTGGCCTGCTCGGGAGATTTTTCCAACACGGCATCATTCGACATGATCGAAATCTCGTAGTTATGAAGAATCTGAATCGGTAGTTCTTCCGCAGGTATCTTTTCTGCTGGTAACGCCACATTGCCACGCGGACGTATGTTGAGGGTAGCACTGCCTTTCTGATCTGCGCTGACTGTGCCTTGCTCGGAGGTCATCTTGTGTTCAAATTCGTCTTCGGTGATGCTCCCGAAGATCGGGCCTTTTTGCGAATTGTAGGTATCATATGCCTGCTGTGCTGCCTGCTCATAGCTAGCCACAAGGTCGGGATATGAGAACGATACCTTTGCTTGATCTGGTGCATCCGGCGTTATGGAATCGATGCGAACATTGTTTTCAAAAGCAGTACCGGCACCCGGAAAGAGCTTTGGTTTCCAGTCTAAAACAGTCGTTTGTGCAGCTAGTTGGAGCCAAGTCGAACTGCGAGTCATCAGGTCAGTGACCAAACTCTCGCTGATGGGGATTTTGGGCTGGTCGACATCAATCGTCGCTTCCCAAGCTCCTTCTGTGTCTTGATTCAAACTGACTGGGAAGGTAGTTTCCTGGGTCAGAACCGACGGGAGCGCGGTTGCGAGTTGGATCACCTTCTCGCGGGCTTCATTTCGCAAGTTTTGATAGGTGCTGTCGGTCACTTTTGTGATGTCGGTTTCAAACTCCAGCGGAGTTCCGCTAGGCAGGAGTTGCTCCACGTTGTTGTGTCTTAAGTCCAAGATTCGCACTGGAACTTGCACTTTCGTCCCAGCGTCTGCTTCAGTATCGGCAAAGAGTGCGGCAATATCTGCGACATCAAAGTGCTTAAGCTCTGGGTGAGCGTCTTGGTAGTCCGCCAGAGCTTGGGCGACAGCGGTAATCCTTTGATCTTCGCCTATGATTCCACAACTAGTAAAAACAAGTGAACTGGCGATCAAACCAGCTATGAGCAGTAGCGAACTCAGTCGTAACGATAGTCTTTTCTCTGAAATAGCCGCCATCTTCTTCCCAGCCTTTTCATCAGTCACAGTGAGGGTATGAGTAACAGCCTATACCCTACCTCATAGCTTTTGGTCAAGCTGTGGAATGCGAATGGAATAAAGATTCCGTATATGGCATAATCATACCATGACATATCGGATAGCAGTCGCGGGAGCCACCGGCTACGCGGGCGGAGAGTTGTTGCGGTTGCTTTTGGCGCACCCAGCGTTTGAGGTAGGGGCGCTCACAGCAAAGACGAATGCCGGAACCGCAATGGGCGAACATCACCAGCATTTGAGTCCGCTTTGGGATCGCTTGATCGTAGACACCACCGTTGAGAATCTCCTCGGTCATGATGTTGTTGCGCTGGGATTACCGCATGGCGCATCTGGGGAAATAGCTGCGGCGTTGGAGCTGGCTGCTCCTGAGACGATTCTCATTGATCTGGGAGCCGATCATCGCTTGGAATCTGCCCAGGCTTGGGAGAAATTCTACGGCAGTGAGCATCAAGGCACTTGGACATATGGGATGCCCGAACTGCTGCTCGATCAAACGGCGACCAAAAAACAACGCGACTTACTACCAGGGGCGAAGCGCATCGCTGTGCCAGGCTGTAACGTCACAGCTGTCACCTTGGCGTTGGCTCCAGGGATTGCCGCCGGATTGCTTGAACCGACAGACTTGACTGCGGTTTTGGCTAACGGGGTCAGTGGAGCCGGAAAGGCGTTGAAAACACACCTGCTCGCTTCCGAAATCATGGGAGCGGCTAGCCCGTACGCCGTAGGCGGAGTACATCGGCACATTCCAGAAATCATGCAGAACTTGGAAAAGTGCGGTCAGGGGCAAATCAGCATTTCCTTCACCCCAACTATGGTGCCGATGTCGCGCGGAATCCTAGCCACCTGCACTGCCAAATTGACCCCACAAGCAAAGACCGCAGACCCGGCATCCATCCGGGCGGCCTGGGAACAGGTGTACGCCGCTGAAGAGTTCGTCAACCTGCTACCTGTTGGGCAATGGCCGAACACAGCAGCAACTCTAGGAGCAAACACTGCCCAAATCCAGATTGCAGTCGATGAAAATGCGGGACGACTAGTGGCGATCTGTGCCGTCGACAACTTGGTAAAAGGCACCGCCGGTGCCGCCATTCAATCTCTCAACTTGGCGCTGGGTTTGCCAGAAGCCACCGGACTGACAACGTTAGGAGTTGCGCCATGAGTGTAACTAAACCGCAAGGCTTTCGGGCTGCTGGAATAGCTGCGGGCATCAAAGCAAACGGAAAACCAGACTTGGCGCTGGTGGTAAATGATGGGACGCACCTAGCTGGCGCCGCAGTCTTCACTCCAAATCGGTTCGCCGCTGCTCCGGTGCAGTGGTCACAGGCGGCAATGGCGCGAAATGCGAGTATGGGTACTTCGCCGCGAGTCGTGGTTTTGAACTCGGGTGGAGCAAATGCTTGCACCGGCGCTGAAGGCTTTGCCGATACCGAAGCGTCCGCCTTGAAAGTCGCACAACTTACCGGTGTGGAAGCTGAGCAAGTCTTAGTGTGTTCGACTGGATTGATAGGTGACCGGTTGAAGATGGACAAACTCCTGCCAGGAGTTGAAACAGCATATGCCCAACTGAGCGCCGACGCAGGTGCAGCAGCAGCGGAAGCGATCATGACCACCGACACCTATCCGAAATCACGTGCCGTCGCAGTTGAGAGCGCCGCAGGGACGGTCTGCATCGGTGGCATGGCCAAAGGCGCGGGAATGCTCGCGCCAGAGCTGGCGACCATGCTTGTGGTCTTGACCACCGACGCTTGGATAACCGACGATCTGGCCAAAACTGCACTGGAATCAGCCGTAGCACAAAGTTTTAATCGAATTGACTCAGATGGCTGCATGTCAACCAACGACACCGTGATTCTACTTGCCAGCGGTGCTAGCGAAATCCAACCTGATGCTGACGTGTTCACAGCCGGACTCACCGAAATTAGTCAGCAACTGGCTCAAGACCTGATAGCTGATGCTGAAGGTGCCAGCCACGACATCAAGATCGACGTGGTAAATGCGTCTTGTGAGGGGGGTGGTCTAGCTGTCGCTCGTGCCATAGCGCGTTCCAATCTTTTCAAAACCGCCATTTTTGGCAACGATCCAAATTGGGGCAGAATTCTGTCAGCAGCCGGTACAGTTCCGGCCGCGACAGCCCCATTCGACCCAACGCAAGTGAACGTGACCATAAACGGTGTCATGGTTTCGCGCGGCGGCGGCGTCGGAGCGGATAGGAATTTGGTCGATCTGACGAACCGCCTGGTACACATTGTCGTCGATTTGAACGCCGGGGATGCGTCGGTGAGTCTTTGGACGAACGATCTGACCCACGACTACGTCCATGAAAACAGCGCGTACTCCAGCTGATAAATAAGGTGGAATACCCCGCAGGAACAGAAGATGACCCTGGGATCGATGTAGGAAAGTATGAAGGAAAGAACATGAAAACAAGTGTGTCAACAACCACCGACATTTCTGCTGACGATATTCGGGCAGCGAAACGCAAAGCTGGCGTACTCATCGAAGCGATGCCGTGGTTGAAGCGCTACACCGGAAAGATCATCGTGCTCAAATACGGCGGGAACGCCATGATCGACGAAGGACTGAAGGCGGCTTTCGCTGAAGACATCGTTTTCTTGCGTATGGCTGGTGTCAAACCGGTGGTGGTGCATGGCGGTGGCCCTCAGATCACGAGCATGCTTACCCGGCTGGGTATCGAAAGCGAGTTCAAATCGGGGCTACGAGTGACTACTCCAGAGGCGATGGATGTGGTGCGCATGGTGCTGATGGGGCAAGTCAACCGCGAATTGGTGGGTTTGTTGAATGCGCACGGTTCCTATGCCATCGGCCTTTCGGGTGAGGATGCCGGGTTGCTCACTGCCGAACGCAAAGGTTTGGAAGTTGACGGGCAGCCTGTCGATCTGGGACTAGTGGGCGAAGTGACAAAAGTGCGCCCAGAGACCGTGTTGGACTTAATCAATGCCGGACGTATCCCGGTTATTGCGACGGTTGCTCCTGATGGTGAAGGACAAGTTCACAATGTGAACGCAGATACCGCCGCAGCGGCGTTGGCGATAGCTCTGGGCGCAGAACGTCTGGTGATGCTCACCGACGTTCCCGGACTTTACGCATCATGGCCAGATACAAACCAAGTGATTCGTGAGATAAAATCAGCAGAACTTGAGACAATGCTTCCAACGCTTGCTTCAGGTATGGTTCCAAAGATGGAAGCCTGCCTTCAAGCTGTGCGCGGCGGTGTGCCGCGTGCGACTGTGATCGACGGACGTGTTGCACACTCAGTGCTGGTGGAGATTTTCACTGATGAAGGAGTAGGAACGATGGTGACCGCATGAACAGGAGAGCACAATATTCCTCACTTGAACTGACGCATAGCTATCAGGAAGTGATGATGAATACCTATGGGGTACCCAAGCGGGTGTTCGTCAAAGGTGAAGGTGTCCATCTTTGGGATGTCGAGGGTAATCAGTATTTAGATTTACTGGGAGGGATTGCCGCAAGCGTACTTGGCCATGCGCACCCGGTGGTTGTGAGAGCCATTACGAAGCAGATGTCAACCTTAGATGTGACCTCTAATTTCTTTTCGACGCCGCCACAGATTGAGTTGGCTCATAAACTAGCCAGCTTCGTAACTGCGAATGATCCAAATGTAAGCGCGAAGGTGTTCTTTGCAAACTCGGGGACTGAGTCTAACGAGGCAGCGTTCAAAATTTCACGCATGACTGGCCGCGAAAAGATTGTCGCCATGGAAGGCGCCTTCCACGGGCGTAGCATGGGGTCGTTGGCGATCACTTGGAAACCGGAATTTAAAGAACCTTTCCAGCCTTTGCCAGGTGATGTACAGTTCGTGCCCTTTGGTGATGTCGATGCCCTCGCTGCGGCTGTGGACGAAAAGACTGCGGCAGTAGTGATTGAACCGATTCAAGGAGAGAGCGGCATCATCGTTGCTAGCGACGACTTCTTGCAGAAAGCCCGCGAGATCGCCACAGCAGCCGGAGCCTTGCTGTGGTTCGACGAAGTGCAATCAGGAATGGGTCGTACTGGAACTTGGCTGGCGAGCACTCCATCAGGGGTAACGGCAGATATCGTTACGATGGCTAAGGGTTTGGGCAATGGTTTCCCGATGGGCGCTTGTATCGCTACGGGTGCAGCAGGCGAGTTGCTGGTTCCAGGTTCGCATGGAACCACTCTCGGAGGTAATCCGGTGGCGGCTGCGGCAGCCTTGGCTACGATCGGTGAAATTGAGCAGCATGGGTTGTTGGAGCGGGCGACGATGCTCAACTCGCATTTGCGGGTAAAGATTACCGAATCAAACTTGTTCGAGATTGCTGCGGTGCGCGGGCGTGGTTTGATGCTGGCGATTCAGTTGCGGGCTGGCATTGCGCCCGAAGTGGTTCAAGCTGGGCTGGAAGCCGGTTTTGTGATAAATGCTCCCTGCAAAGATGTGATCAGGTTGCTTCCGCCGCTGATCATCACTGCCGAGGAGTTGGAAAGCTTGGTTGTGGCACTGCCAGACTTGATGAAGACTGCCCGTCAGTATTGATTTGCGGGCTTTGGAGATGAATAAACCGATCACCAAGTCAGCACGTCAGGCTCGTATCGTCGAAATAATCGAGCGGCAGCTAGTGGGCAGCCAACAAGAGTTAGCTGCCATTCTGGCGACCGAGCAGATCGTTGTTCATCAAGGCACGTTGAGTAAGGACTTGCTCGATGTCGGTGCAGTTCGGGTACGTAGTGAGAATGGCTTTCGCTACGCACTGTCTGCTGCTGAAACTGGAGGTGTGCCTGCTCAGGTGAAATTGGCAAAGTTGTGCGCAGAGCTATTACTGTCAGCTCAAGGATCAGCAAATTTAGCTGTGTTACGAACACCACCAGGTGCAGCACAGTATTTCGCCTCTGCAATCGACAAGCTGGGCTGGGACAAGATTTTAGGAACGATCGCCGGAGATGACACGGTGTTGTTGGTAACCCGTGACCCAGCTAGTGGCCAAGATGTAGCCAAATACCTATTGGAGTTGTAGCAATGGAATCGACATCAGGAAAACTGTGGGGTGCACGCTTTGGGCGTGACCCAGAAGCGGCGATGTTTGAGTTGAGCAAATCGACGCATTTCGACTGGCGGCTGGCCAGCTATGACATTCAAGGCTCGTTGGCACATGCGCAGGCGTTACATGCGGCTGGTCTTTTAACGGCGACAGAGTTGAATGATCTCAATGCTGGGTTGGAACAACTTCTCGATTTGGTCGAAGCTGGAACATTCGTAGCGTTGGAATCAGACGAAGATGTGCATCAGGCGTTGGAGCGGGGTCTTATTGGTCTGGTCGGAGCGGAATTGGGAGGACGGCTGCGTGCCGGACGTTCTCGCAATGATCAGATTGCGACGTTGATCAGAATGTATCTGCGTGATGCCAACCGCGAAGTGGCTAACTGCTTGCGGGGCGTGATTTCGGCATTGGCGGCGCAAGCTGAGACGTATCTGGGTGCGATCATGCCCGGTCGGACACATATGCAAAGTGCGCAACCGGTGTTGCTCAGTCATCAACTGCTGGCGCATGCCTGGCCACTGGTGCGTGATCTGAGCCGACTTGCCGATTTGGATTCACGTCTTGATGAAAGTCCCTATGGTTCGGCTGCCCTGGCAGGTACAACGTTGGGTCTTAACCCATTGCTGGTTGCCAAGCAGTTGGGCTTTTCCACTTCGACGGCCAACTCGATTGACGGCACTTCGGCGCGTGATCTGATAAGCGAAGCTGCCTACGTAATGGCTCAAATCGGGATTGATGTGTCGCGGCTGGCTGAAGACATCATCATTTGGTGTACGGGAGAATTTGGGTTTGCACGTCTGGATGATGCCTGGTCTACGGGTTCTTCTATAATGCCGCAAAAGAAGAATCCCGACGTTGCCGAGTTAGCAAGGGGTAAGGCCGGACGGCTGATTGGTAACCTAACCGGACTCTTGGCCACGTTCAAAGGACTGCCCTTGGCGTATAACCGCGACTTGCAGGAGGATAAAGAGCCGATTTTCGACAGCATCGACCAGTTGCTGTTGGTGTTGCCTGCCGTTGCAGGGATGGTGCGGACACTGCAATTTGATACCGAGCGGATGGCATCGGTGGCAAGTGGTGGGTTTTCCTTGGCGACTGACCTTGCCGATTGGCTGGTTCGTCAACGGGTGCCGTTTGCACAAGCGCATGAGATCGCCGGGACGGCGGTTCGCTACTGTGAGGCAAAGAATATCGAGTTGAGTGAGTTGACACCCGAAGACCTGGCTGCGATTTCGCCGCTGCTGAGTCCAGACGTGCTCGCCGTCCTCACCGTCGAAGGCTCGGTCGTTTCTCGGAATGCGCGCGGCGGTACCGCTCCCAATGCTGTTCGTGCCCAGTTAGCCGAACTTCGTGCGGCGCTGTCCGGTGGTTAAGCTGTTTCGATACCCATCGCGGTGGTTGAGTACAGGTCGAAGACCTGTGTATCGAAACCCCTGCCAGATTTCAGTGCTTTCAGCAATAGCAATCAGACGCTTCGATGCGCAAAACCTCAATATGGCTCTCGTGGGCAGCAGTTGTCAAAGACTTGTCAAGAGTCCATAGCGCAGCCTCGGCAAGTTTGCAGGACACCAACAGGTGCGTGTCAACGCAGCCGATACGCTTTCCCGCTATTTGAAAATGTGTGACGAAATGGAGGTATTCCTCCAAGGTAGCTGTTGGTAGCAACCCCAAGCCAGCGATGTCATTGAGGATGTTGAGGTGTTTGGCTGACATGCTCAGTGCAAGTTCGGCAATGATTAACTCATGAGATACAACAAGCCCGTTGGCGAGCATGTCTGTTAGTGGTGACTGCGGTTTGCGAAAATGCTCGCTCCACACTGATGTGTCGACTAAGACTTCTCTCATCTCATCTGTTCCGTACTGGTGTTTGGAAGTCAGGCAAAGACCCACCCAATGCCGCCAATCGTTTCGCTTTTTCCTGTTTGATGAGTGCTTGCAGACTTAAGTGAAATACTTCTGAAGGTTTTATGGCCTTCGTCACACGCTTTGCTTCTTCAAACAGTGCATCTTCAATGGTTACTGTCGTACGCATAGTCAGCCTTTCTGCATCAAAAAAATCATCAAATACACCATTTTTTATGCTAACATGACTCGTTTCTGTAAGCAACCGTCGCATCTCCTCATTGTTTCTTTGACTCGGCAGCTACGCCTGCGCATTCTCACGAGATGTACCAGGTGTTAGGCTTTTCCCTTGTGAATGTGCTTGAGGAATTGGATGCGGCAGGGTTTGTAGCTCATGCCACTGATCGTGAGGCTTTGGCGAACCACTTCAATTCTTCGCCTGTGAGTTTCTATGTGGGGTTTGACCCCACAGCGCCGAGTCTCCACATGGGTAACCTAGTGCAGTTGATGTTGGTACGTAGGTTGCAGGCGGGCGGGCATCGTCCGATTCTGCTGGTGGGTGGCTCAACCGGAATGATTGGCGACCCGAAGCAATCCTCAGAGCGAAACCTGAATCCCAAAGACTTGGTTCATGCCTGGGTGGAGCGCATCCGGGAGCAAGTCTCCAAATATGTTTCGTTTGAGTCAGATAATGCTGCAACATTAGTCAACAACTATGACTGGACGTCCGAGCTTTCCACCCTCGATTTTCTGCGCGACATCGGCAAACACTTCCCAATCAATCGGATGCTTGACCGTGAAGTGGTGAAAGCCAGGCTCGAATCTGGGATTTCCTACACCGAATTCTCCTATGTCTTGCTGCAATCCTTGGATTTTCTGGAGTTGTTCCGCCGCTATGGCTGCACGTTGCAAACCGGTGGCAGCGACCAGTGGGGCAATCTGACCGCTGGCGTGGAACTCATTCGTCGCGCTACCGGCAGCAGGGTACACGCGCTGGCCACACCGCTTTTGACCAAGGCCGACGGCACTAAGTTTGGCAAAACCGAAGCTGGTACCGTCTGGCTAGACCCCACAATGACCAGCCCTTATGCCTTCCATCAGTTCTTTCTAAATGCCGAAGACCAAATGGTGATCGACTACTTGAAAATCTTCACTGTACGTTCTCCCGAAGAAATTGCCGAGTTGGAACTGTTGACCGGGCAGCAACCGCAGTTGCGCGCAGCACAGCGGGCTTTGGCAGACGACATCACCGATCTAGTACATTCCCGAGCCGAACGAAATGCAGCGACAGCAGCCGCAGCAGCACTCTTCGGTCAAGGAGAATTACGCGAGTTGCCGCAAGCCACCTTGGAGGCGGTAGCCAAAGAACTCAAGGCCGGACAACTGAGCCAAGGCGACGAGTTCCCTGCTGTTATCGACGCGCTAGTAAGTGCCGGTGTCGTGAGTTCGCGCGGCGAAGCAAAGCGAGCTATCCAAGAGGGTGGAGCCTACGTCAACAACGTGAAGGTCAGTGCTGTAGATGCCAAGCTCGAACAAGCCGATCTGCTGGCTGGCGATTACGTCATAGTTCGCCGTGGCAAGAAAACGGTCGGAGCAGTGCAGCTCCAACGCTAGCTGTCTTGATTCGGCTACTTAAACGCGCTCCCATGGGTTCATTGTTTACCTGTTCGCTCCCGCAGATAGGTTGAACTGGTAAAGACTCCCAACCTAGTGTGAGAGAATTAGCCAGTGACTCCTGCCGATAATCCAGCGCCGCGACAACGTGGTTCCTCCGATTCCCGCCCTAAACGAAATACCGCATCGCGGCGTGCCAGTGATGGAACCCGAGGTGCAACTACCGGTTCTACTAGGGGCACTGGGAGTTCCTTCCGGAGAAATTCGGCCAGCGCGCCAGCTTCGCGGAGGCAGACCCAGTTTCGACCCGGCGCCCAATCCAGCGGTAGCGACCGGGAAAATGGTGGGCGCTCCAGCGGTTCGCAGCGACGTCCGGATTATCAACCACGCGGCCGAGATGCCAGCAGTCGCGGCGCTAGCTCTCGTAGTGGCGACACAAGGCAACCTCGTCGTACCAATGAATCAACTGGGCGCGATTCTCGCCCACCTCGTCGTGATGACCAAGCCAGAGAACGTAGACAAGATTCAGATTTTACGCCGCGCCCGCGCCGCCGGGACGAGCAATCCTCAGCTCGGGCTCAAAACCCAGATTTCGCACGACGCTCACCCCGCCGCGATGAGCAGCCCAGGGAGCGCAGGCAAGGTTCGGACTTTGCGTCGCGTCCACCTCGGCGTGATGGCCAGTCCACCGAGCGGAGACAAGCCTCGGACTTTACCCCGCGTCCGCGCCGAAGTGACGACCAAGCCAGCCAACGTAGACAAGGTTCGGACTTTGCGTCGCGTCCGCGCCGCCGGGATGAGCAATCTAGTGGCCGAACCCGAGACTCAGATTTCACCGCACGCCCCCGCCGTAACGCCCCATCAAGTCGGAATAACTTTGCTGGTTCACGCCCCGAGCGTCGCTCGTTTGCTGGCCGCGACCAACGCAAGGAAGATGGGGCGCGGGCAGACTTTGATCGCGGCAGACGACGCGACAATCTACGTGAGGCTACCTTCGAGAAACCAGAGCCGAAACAGCTCAATCCGGGGTTGGAACCCAAACCAGATGAGCCCGCAACCCCACAAGATTTAGATTTGCGCGAACTTCCCTTCGGAGTGCGAGCCGAGTTACGTGGAGTGGGCCAAAAGACAGCCGAAATTGTCGGAGCTCATCTGCTGATGGCCGGAAAACTGATCGACACCGATCCCAAGCTGGCATATTCACATGCCGAAGCTGCCCGACGCCGTGCCGCCAGACTTCCCATAACCCGCGAAGCCACCGCTGAGACTGCATACGCTGCTGGTTATTACGATGTCGCCCTAAAAGAGTTTCGGGCACTACGGCGCGTAGGTGGCGGATCAGATGAGTACCTGCCCGCGATGGCTGACTGTGAACGCTTCCTGGGCAGAACCCAGCAGGCATTAGCTCTCATCAAAGAAGGCAAAGGCAGGCACCCCGATGTGCCACTGCGCGTAGAACTCACCTTGGTGGAAGCGGCAATCCGGCGCAGTCGGGGACAAACCGAAGAAGCGTTGCGGCTGCTGCGCAAAGAGATTGAACTGATTGGCAATCGGGGGTCAAAACTAGCCAGGGCGCGACTGCGGTATGGATTTGCCGATCACTTGGAAAGTTCAGGAGCCTTAGCGCAAGCCGAGCAGTGGTTCACTGCCGTTGTTAGCTTGGACACCGAGGCCACCACAGACGCATTTGAACGGGTAGCTGCACTGCAAGGCATGACAATCACCTTCGACGAGAGCGAAGACGAAGAAGACATCGAGCCAGATTCGCCCGTCGCTGCCGAAACAGATACCGAAGATGCCCCAAGCAACGAGTGAAAATAGTGCCCTAACTGCCAGATTGGCTGATCGCTATGACGCGATGCTCTTTGATCTTGATGGGGTGATCTATGTCGGCGAGGCCGCCGTGCCTGGCGCCCCGGAAGCCGCAGCAGCCTTGAGTGAGTTAGGGAAAAGGTTGTTGTATGTCACAAACAACGCTGCACCTACCGCTGCCAGCGTCGCCGAACACCTAAAAAATATCGGTTTTTCAGCGACCGAAGATATGGTGCTTACCAGCGCCCAAGTCGCGGTTAGCTACTTGCAAGCTGACCTTCCAGCAGGGGCGAAAATCTTGGTCGCCGGAACCTCAAATTTACGCGATCTGATCGCAGAAGCTGGATTCACCCCAGTTTTTAGTGCCGACGACGAGCCGCAAGCTGTCTTGCAAGGATACGACCCGAACATTGCGCTGCCAACCTTAGATGAGGCCTGTTTGGCGTTGGGACGTGGAGCGAAATGGTACGCCACAAATGCTGATACCTCGCGTCCATCACCACGTGGCATCGTCACTGCGGCAGGCTCGATGATAGCTGCCCTGTCAGTGACATTGGGGCGCTCCCCAGTCACCTTTGGCAAACCTGCGCTCCCGATGCTAACCGAGGCGGTGCGACGCAGTGGAGCTGAACGTCCCATCTTTGTTGGAGATCGGTTGGACACCGATATTGCTGGTGCGACGCTAGCCGGTATGGACTCGCTGTTGGTCTTTTCGGGAGTGCATGGAGCCCGAGATTTGATTGCAGCAGTTCCCGAACGCCGTCCCACCGCGATTGGCGCAGACATCTCGGCGCTGTTGTCTCCGTCACGACATGTTGAGGTGGCGTTAACTCATGTAACTTGCCAGGGACAGACAGCGCAAATCCGAGCTGGAATCATCGACCTAGTGACGCAACCAGAGAACATCGAGGCCGAGCTGTCAGCGCTGTGGGCGATAGCGCATCTGGCTTGGAGTAATCCGGGAAGTGACGCTGCCGCTGCGTTGGATGCGTTGAAGCAGGTGAAATAGTGACCTATGTCGTAGTCCCTTGGTTTCGATACACCGACCTTATGGTCGGCAGCAACCAGACGGGCTCTTCTTGTCGGTTGAGTGGAGCCGTGGGCTCCGTATCGAAACCACGAGTAGCGACAGGAGCAACATGAGTCGCAACTTGGCAAATCCGAGTGTTGATCTGGCTTTGATTTCCGTTTTCGCTGCCCTCATCGCGGTGCTCGCCGTGGTGCCCGGGATTCCAATGCCAGGAACCACGGTGCCGATAACCTTGCAGACGTTGGGAGTGATTCTCGCCGGACTGGTGTTAGGTGGCTGGCGCGGATTTTGCGCCGTCATGCTCTACATTTTGGTGGGCTTGGTTGGAATCCCAATCTTTGCGCAAGGCATGGGTGGATTCGGCGTATTTGCCTCAATGAGCATCGGGTACCTGCTGGCATTCCCCATTGGAGCCTTCATAGCAGGGGCGCTGGCACGCATCGCCAGGGCACGCGGGTTCAAAGGAACATTCTTCTGGTTCGCGTTAGCAGCACTAATTGGCAGTTTGTTGATAATTGATGTCGGCGGGATTATCGGAATGATGATCATTGGGCAAGTTGATGTGATTACTGCCTTCGTGTTCAACCTTCCGTTCGTGGTTGGAGACATTATCAAGAGCTTTGCCGGCGCCGGGATCGCCTTAGCTGTAAACAAAGCGTTCCCAGCGCTGCTGGCTGGGCGAAAGACGGCATCACTTTGATAGAACTGCGCGATGTTGAAGTGAAAGTCGCCTTGTTTCGAGCCGGACGAGCCGCCGAAACCAAGACGCTGCTACATTCGGTAAATCTGACACTTTCTGAAGACCGAATCGCCATCATTGGAGCCAATGGTTCGGGGAAATCGACGTTACTGCGCCTGTGCAACGGTTTGGTGCTGCCCAGCAGTGGAGAAGTGCAGGTTGCGGGGCTTTCCACTTCGACCCAGGCCAGCCAGGTTCGGTCGCTGGTAGGTTTCATTTTCACAGACCCGCTCGCGCAGTTGTTGATGAGCACCGCCATAGATGACGTGGAACTAAGCCTGCGAAAGGCTATTAAAGACAAGAAAGAGCGCCACGCCAAAGCCTGGGAATTGCTTGCTGCTCGCGGGCTGGAACATGCTGGGGAGCAGAGTCTGTACGATCTTTCTGGAGGAGAACGTCAGCTTGTAGCATTGACTTCGGTGTTGGCAACCAACCCGCAAATCTTGGTGGCAGATGAACCGACCACGCTGCTCGATCTACGCAATCGCAACCAGGTAGTGCGAGCCCTTTGGGAACTGCCGCAGCAGGTGATCATAGCTACCCATGACCTCGATTTGGCACAGCAGGCAGATCGGGTGATCGTGATTCATCAGGGGCAGGTTGCCTGCGACCAGGAACCGAGCGTGTCCATCAGCCACTATCGGAACCTGATGGAGTCGACATGAACGGTGTTTTTTCGCTCTATGTACCTGGCGATTCGCTGTTTCACCGCTGCCGGGTGGGGTGGAAGTACCTACTGATGATCGGGGCGACGTTCACCGGCGTACTGGCTCAAAACGTTTTCGTTTCGCTGGGGCTGCTGGTGGGGGTACTGGCGTGTCTGGGATTTTGCGGGCTGGGGTTAAGCTACACCTGGCGGCTGCCGGGGGGAATCTGGGCGACTGCTGGGTTGCTGATCTGCTACCAGTCAATCTTAGGCAAACCACTTACAGGGGTGATGATCGCCACGAACCTGGTGATGGCGCTGTACGCGGCGCGTATCCTAACCATGACCACACCCGCGCCGATCTTGATAGATTCGCTGGTTTCCGCCTTTGGCTGGACGCGGATTATTGGTTTGAAACCGGCACGGATAGGTTTGGCGATCACATTGATGTTTCGATCGCTTCCTGCTCTGCTGGATTCATTTCGCCAGGTGCGGGAAGCTGCCAAAGCCAGAGGTAGGCAGCGTAATCTGGTTGCGTTAGTCACTCCCTTTGTAGTGAGAACTGTGGGGTACGCGCAGCAGACTGGAGAAGCCCTAGCGGCACGCGGGCTTGGCGATGAATGAGAGGATTGACACATGAACGATGCTGAACACTCGCTTTCTGGCGGCAATGACGGCGAAGAACTCGATGGCGACGCTGCCGAGTTGATGCCTGCTCCAATCACAGGTGATGAGGCCATTGATAAAGTGCTGGCAGATTTGGATTTGAGTCAGAGCGTGGAAACTCATCTGGAACAGTACGCAAAGGTGCTGGATGTATTGCAGCAGTCCTTGAAGCGTGACGATTTTGAGTGAAACCGACAAGTCGCAAGCTAACCGGCTCGATGTGGCGCTGGTTCAGCGCGGACTGTTCAGCTCAAGAGCAAAAGCCGCCGCCGCTGTCGCTGCCGGTAAGGTTCAAGTAGCCGGTGCGGTTACTACGAAAGTAGCAACCCTAGTAACAGCAAATTCGCAAATCACGGTATCGGCTCCCGATCACTATGTGTCACGGGCTGCCCATAAGCTGCTAGCCGCGCTAGACGAGTCTGGCATCGAAGTGCCGACGCGGGTGCTGGATGCGGGAGCTTCAACGGGCGGTTTTACCCAGGTGTTGTTGGAACGCGGTGCCGAGCGGGTCTACGCGGTCGATGTGGGGCATGGGCAACTCGCGGAAATGCTGCGAAATGACCCGAAGGTTACCGAGCACGAAGGTTTTAACCTACGCGATCTGAGTCTTGATCAGCTCGAATCCCAGCCGGTGGAGTTGATAGTCGCCGACGTGTCGTTCATATCTTTGAAGCTATTACTCAAACCACTGTTGGCAGTGCTGGCACCTGACGGGATTGCGCTGCTGCTCGTGAAACCTCAATTTGAGGTAGGACGCGGCGGGCTGAATTCGCAAGGAGTAGTAACTGATGAAGGCACGCGGTGCCGCGTGGTCAATGAAGTCATTGAACATGCGGTCAGCCTGGGAGCCGAATGCATATGGCGCGGACGCAGTGCCTTGGTTGGGGCGAGCGGGAACGTAGAGTATTTCATTGCGCTGACTGTCGGCACACCTGCTGCTGATTGCCCCAGCGTCTAAGAGGTTCGATAGGGTTGGTGTTGAAGAAACGATGGAGAACTCGATGGAACCTAGCAGGCGTATCGCAGTTATGATGCATCGCGGCCGTGAAGCTGCGACGCGGGCTGCTGCGGAATTCGTGACCGAGATCAGCATAAAAGGTTTCCGCTGTGCGCTAGATGCCGCCGATTCCCAATCGCTTACAGCCGAAGTTCCCGATGCCAAGATAGAACCGCTGGAAAACGACGTTCACGCCGAGCTAGCCGTCGTATTTGGAGGAGATGGCAATATCCTTCGGGCTGCCGAGTGGGCGTTGCCCAGGCAGGTGCCGGTGTTGGGTGTAAATCTGGGACACGTCGGGTTTTTGGCCGAGTTGGAATCTGCGCAGCTTGGGACTCTGATCGAGCGGGTAGTTGAGCGAGATTATCAGGTTGAGGAACGCCAGACGATTACCTGCGAGCTACGTGATGCTCCTGGTGGTGAGAAGGTGTGGGAATCGTTCGCTGTAAATGAGTGTGCTGTTGAGAAGCTGACCAGGGAGCGAATGCTTGAAGTGCTGGTACGCATTGATGATCGTCCACTTTCGCGTTGGGCAACAGACGGGGTGTTGGTGGCAACTCCCACTGGTTCTACGGCGTATGCTTTCTCGGCGCATGGGCCGGTGATATGGCCGGAAGTTGAGGCGTTGCTGCTGGTTCCGCTCAGCGCACACGCACTCTTTAATCGCTCAGTTGTGGTAGGTACCAAATCTGTTATCAAGGTGGAAGTTCTGCCCTCTACTCCCGATGGTTTGATTTGGTGCGACGGGCGACGTTCAAGTGAAATCCATGCTGGTATGGAATTGGTAGTGGCCGCCAGTAAAGAAAAGCTGCTGCTGGCGCGCACTAGCGAGCAGCCGTTCATCACCAGACTAGTCCGCAAATTCCATCTGCCAATAGATGGTTGGCGCGGGGCGGCGGAACGGGAACAAGTTCATGCTGAATGAACTTAGGATCAAAAACCTGGGCGTGATCGAAGAAGCCGTGATCGCACCGCATGCTGGCTTCACCGTGGTCACTGGCGAGACGGGCGCAGGAAAGACCATGATCGTCAACGGACTTTCACTGCTCACCGGCGAAAAGGCAGACCCGAAACTCATCCGTTCTGGAACGTCGCGGGCGTTGGTGGAAGCCGAATGGATACAACCGGGTACTGCGCTGGAACCCTTGGAGGAATTTGGGGCTGAAGTTGAGCCGTTAAGCGAAGGAACGGCTGCGGTGCTCATTACTCGGCAACTTGAGGCTTCGCGTTCAAAACTGTTGATCGGTGGAGCCACGATTCCGCTAAATCAAGGCGTGGGCTTGATTGGAGATTGGGTCACGATTCACGGGCAGTCCGAGCAGGTTCGTCTGGCCAGACCACAGCGGCAACGTCAAATGTTGGATGCCTGGGCAGGGGCTGATTTGGATGATTTGTTAGCTCGGTACCAACAGGCGTATTTTGAAAAACGAGACCTTGACGCGGAATTGCTGGAGTTGACCAAGCAGTCAGCTACCAGATTGCACGAGCTAGATATGCTGCGCTACGGCCTAGCTGACATTGCCAAAGTCGATCCCCAGCCTGGAGAAGATCAGCAGTTGGCGTTGGAGGCGAAACGGTTACAGAGTGTCGATGAGTTGCAGGTCGCTGCACGGGCGGCAGCGGTGGCGCTTTCTGGTGATGTGGATTCATTTGCCGACGCTGGTAATGCATTGAATCTGATCGAAGGCGCTCGCAAGGCGCTGGGCAAGGTTGACGATCCGGTTTTGCTGGAACTGTCTGCACGTCTGGGTGAGGCATCCGTAGGGCTTACAGATATTTCGATGGCGCTGGCCAGCTATTTAGATTCACTGGAAGCTGACCCGATACGTTTGGAGTGGATAGCATCCCGGCGTTCCGAATTGCAGCAACTCACCCGTAAGTATGGGGACAATATAGATGCGGTGCTGGCGTGGGCAGACTCGGCGATGCAGCGGGTGTTTGAACTAGATAGCAGCGATGATCGCGCCGCTCAAATCAAAGAACGCATTGCAGCGCTGGATGCCACAGCTAATGAACTGGCAGCTCAGATTAGCAAAGTACGCCAGACGTGCGGTGCCCAGTTAGCCGAACTTGTTGGCACCGAGTTGGCAGTGTTAGCGATGCCTGCTGCCAGGTTGGAGTTCGAGTTGACGCAGTTGCCACAGTTGAATCCTTGGGGGCGGGATCAAGTACAGATCATGTTTGCGGCAAATTCCGGCTCGGAGTTGGGGGCGCTAGCCAAATTTGCTTCAGGTGGAGAACTGTCTCGGGTGCGTTTGGCGCTGGAAGTGGTGTTGGCAAGCCGAAATGATCATGAATCAAGTTATGAACAAGTCTTCGTTTTTGACGAAATCGACGCCGGTGTCGGTGGGGCGGTGGCGTTAGAGATAGGACGGCGGCTCAAACGTTTGGCGCAAAGCGCTCAGGTGATCGTAGTAACTCATCTTGCCCAGGTCGCCGCTTTCGCTGACCGGCATTTCTTCGTTTCCAAAGCTGACGACCAGCAGGTCACCAAGAGCCAAGTGAACGAAGTAACCGGTGCGGATCGTTTGGATGTCCTCGCACAGATGATGGGCGGACTAGACTCCGCTTCGGCCATTGCACACGCCCAAGATTTACTCCAGACCGCGCTGTCTGGATAGCTGCACATAATCCGCTACTTCCGAAAAAGTCATCCTTAATTTCATTACAGACTGCGATAGTTTCCTGTCATTCTAAGTGACACGCCGAGTGCGGGTTTTGCGCTTTTCTTGCTGGTTGTCGCTACCGCTGTCTTGCCTGGTTTCCTGTCATTCTGCGCACCCAGTCGCAGAATCCAGAACACTCAGTAGTTGAACATGAACGGACTACGTGCTGCGTATGGTCGCAGTATTCGGGTTATTGATCCTGCGATTCACCACGCAGGATGACAAATTGGTGGTAGGCTGGAGACCCGTGGAAAGTCGTTCAGTAAAACACATTTTTGTAACTGGTGGAGTTGTTTCCTCGCTCGGGAAAGGGCTTACAGCCTCAAGCCTCGGTAGTCTTTTAGTTGCACGCCGTCTCAAAGTGACGATGCAGAAATTTGATCCCTATCTAAATGTCGATCCGGGCACAATGGATCCCTTTCAACACGGTGAGGTGTTCGTAACTGCCGATGGTGCTGAGACAGATTTAGACATCGGACACTATGAGCGTTTCCTCAACGTCAACCTGAGCGCTGAGGCGAGCATCACCACTGGAAAAATCTACTCCCATGTGATCGCCAAAGAACGTCAAGGTGCCTACCACGGCGACACGGTACAGGTCATACCGCATATCACAAACGAGATAAAACAAGAGATGTACTCGGTGGTCGGCAAAGGCGTTGACGTAGTTATTCACGAGATCGGCGGAACCGTCGGCGACATCGAATCACTCCCATATTTGGAAGCAGCCCGACAAGTACGCCGCGAAGTGGGCAGAGACAACGCCATATTCATTCACGTCTCGCTGATTCCCTATATTGGCCCCAGTTCTGAACTTAAAACCAAGCCAACCCAGCATTCGGTGGCCGCGCTACGGCAACTTGGTATCACCCCAGATTCAATAGTGTGCCGCTGTTCGATGCCAGTACCTGAAAGTGTGAAACATAAGATCGCCCTGATGTGTGATGTCGACGAGGAAGCCGTGGTTTCCTGTCCCGATGCGCCCAGCATCTATGACATTCCCAAGGTGTTGCACGCCGAAGGTTTCGATGCCTATGTGGTACGGCGTTTGGGACTTTCCTTCCGTGATGTTAACTGGACGAAGTGGAACGATCTGCTGGATCGCGTACACCATCCCAAACAAGAAGTGACGATCGGACTGGTCGGAAAATATGTCGATCTGCCCGATGCCTACCTTTCGGTGTGCGAAGCGCTACGCGCTGGTGGATTTGCGAACTGGGCAAAGGTGAATGTCCGCTGGATTGCCTCAGATTCTTGCGAGACGCTAGCTGGAGCTGAAAAAGAATTGTCCGATGTTGACGCGGTTGTGCTCCCGGGAGGTTTCGGTTATCGGGGAGCGGAAGGCAAGCAGGGGGCGCTGCAATACGCCCGCGAGAATCAGTTGCCCACACTCGGACTGTGCTTGGGAATGCAGTGCATGGTGATCGAGATAGCCCGCAATCTAGCTGGCCTTCCGTGCGCCGCCTCTACCGAATTTGAACCCAATAC
>Ga0082212_10001237_pt1 | contig 37587 bp, 30 predicted proteins | sample TergutNt197P3_FD_71548 | JGI IMG/M metagenome (GOLD analysis project Ga0082212, IMG submission 71548) | Neocapritermes taracua P3 segment gut microbial communities from Petit-Saut dam, French Guiana - Nt197 P3 | ecosystem: Host-associated > Arthropoda: Insects > Digestive system > Gut ...
TTGCCCGGCCAGATCCCACACGAACTGGGTACGGCGTACCTGCCGGGGCTGCCCGCTTGCGGCGGGGCGGATGGCTGTTTTGAACAGCAGCCGGCCCAGCGCGTCGCGCTTGAAGCGTGTATGGAGCTGCGCCCCCCCCTCTGGCCCATCGTAACTATCGGTTACCTCATCTGCCGCGTTGTATTGGTAATGCTGTTCACTTTCAGTTGATCTGCACGCTGCCACCCCGGATGCGCTGCACGGCGGTGGCGTGGCTGGCGGTCACAGAATGATGTTTCTGGCTCAGTGTCCAAGAGGGGCCTTGAATCAATTTTCATTGATGAGATCGCCCAAAATTCTTGCCTGTCCAAGTCGTGATAACCGTCTTGATTTTCGATGGCTTAAATTGAGCAAAGAATGAGATTGGCTGTTGGGCTCAAAGTAATATATCTGCCGGCGGTTGCCGCGCTCCTCGCTCAGCAGCCGGTTCGCGTCCCACTGAAAATCCCTTGTAATATGCGTCCCGGTCTTTTTCTGCGTGCAGTTCCCACAACAATGAGGATACCTGCTTTACCCTGAACGCTCCCTATTCATTGTCGCGCAAGTTTTCCACTTCCTCGCGGGTCAGGCCAGTGTCTTCGGCAATGTCATCGATCGATCTGTTGCGTTTCAGCATATTTCTGGCTACGGCGATCACCCCTTCAGCATGCCCTTTAGTACGCCCCTCAGCATGCCCCTCAGCATGCCCCTCATCCCGTGCGGCAATAAGGTTGTGTTCCATATCCATGCGGAACATGCGGCGGGAACGGAAATGGGCCCTTTCAATTTCATCTTTGCTGATAGTTTGAAGCAGGTCTTTGGCCATTTTGATTTCCCCCCTGACGGCTGTGAGTTTGTTCAACAGTTCCCTGTATTTTGGGTCGGACCCATACGCAAAGAACACACTCCAGAGTTCTTCACCTGTCATGGTTTCTACCGGCTTTTTGATCACTTTGCTTAGCTTGGTTAATTCTATAAAGATAATTCCGACTGCGTCTGAGAGTTCCCAGCCGTTCTCATCCCGGAAGCTGTACCTGCTGACGAAGTCTTCGCGCTTGGGAAATACGGTGTAGCCGCAGAGTGTCATCTGAATGCTTCTGAGCAGCTTGTCGTAGCGAATGCCGCGGCCTTCCTGTCCTGAGTGCAGATCGCAGAGATGGTATATGGCATCAGGATTTCTCACATCCGTTTTTGTTTTCAGTATAGCATGGCGCGGCCTGCGGCCGCAAGGATTTTTAAAGAACAGGTGGTCTTCGTACCCCGAAAATGTGATGGTCAATGCCAGCGCGGGAGACGCGCTGACAGCGCAGAGCAAGGCGAGGAGGGTCTTCTTCATTTTTTGTGTCTCTGGATTATGACGAAATGACAAACGACGGCCTTGGAAAAGGGATAGGGCATCACAATCAGCATATAACGCCATATTATCGCAGACGCATCAACGTCTGCAAGATGCTTATCCGGTCATCGTAATCAGTTTTCATGATATATATGCTCAACGACAACAGCACAGCGCGCGCCGGTGTCTTCCGCCATATGAATGACACCGCATTGGCCGGGGTTATCGGGATGGGGCAGGTATTGGTGCAGCCAGGCCAGGGCTAATGAGCCGAAGGCGGAGCCGATTTCTCCGACGCAATCGGCCAAGGTCAGGGGGTCGGGAATAGTTCCGTCGTCGCTGGCCACCCGGGTGAAGGCGTTGGCGGCGTCGATGGCCCAGAAGGCTTCCCTAATTTACATTTACCAAAGACTATTCCCCCCACTCCATCTCGACTTACTTTAACACGCCTACCTGGATATTGAACAAACCAAAAATCAAACTTTGGATAATACTCGAAGTAACCTAATAAATTGAACATCACTTCTTCGTGTGACATTTTCTGCTCAGTAGATTCGACAACCATATACCCCTTTGAACCGATCTTATTTCAGGGAGATTAGCAGACTGGTTTGATGTCATAGCTGGGACATGCAGGTGATTTTTCCCCACGTGCAGGAGAAAGGGCGGCATCAGGGATGATGTGATGTCCGGTCTGTCCGGGGCCGCAACCACCGGGGGAGTCCATCTTGTTGCTCTGGTTAAACGGAGCGGGTGTACACTTTCGCGCCTTCAGGCAATTATCCTTTTCGGCAACACCCTGACCTTGTTCATACATCGTTCCAAGGCTTCGCCCTCACGTCAGCCTCAAGCTTCCCTCATAAGGCCCATGAACAATATCAACAAGCCGCCCGGCCATCTGGCCGCGCTCAGACAACTCCCGGCCCGCCGCCAGGTACACCTCTTCCGTCTCAATATGAAACAACGCGCGAATCCACTCATTGGCAGTCTCAATATCCATACGAACTTGTCGCAATCCTTTCAAATCATACATAAGCTCCGATTCGAAAAACACTGCCTCCTCATCGCGCAACGAAAAACTGACCTCCTCAGAACCCGTGCGCAAACTCGTCACAGACAGAATCATCTTATCGTCCGTTAAGGCAACCAACGAATCCTCATGCTCATGAATTGTAAAACCCATTCCCGATCACCTCATTATCAATTGCGGCAACTATCCCTCAATTGCCAACCGTTCAAGACCGCAACTCCCCAAGAACCACCCGAACCACATAACTCGCCCCATCCCGAAAATACGTTACATCAACCATATCCCCGGCTTTATACTTAAACAGCTCATGGCTGAGCTGAAGAGCGTTCCTCGCAGGCGCACCATTAATAGCCGTCACAATATCCCCCGCCTTAACCCCGGCGCGCTCCGCTCCCCCGCCGGACTCCGTCCGGGCGATATAACAGCCCTCCGGCGACTTAATATAAGCGGCATACTCCGGCGTATAATCCTCATTGATACTCACCATTAAAGCGGCATAACTGGCATATCCTTTTTCAATAAACTGCCTAATCACCGGCTCCGCGTCTGAAATCGGAATCGCGAACCCCATGCCTTCGAACCCCCGCATGTTATTCTTCGCCGAATTGATTCCAATCACCTTACCTTCAAAGCTAACCAGGGGTCCGCCGCTATTGCCGGGATTAATCGCGGCATCTGTCTGAATCAGATTGAAACTGGCCTCCCCCTTCAACTCCAAAAACCGGTTGAGAGCCGACACAATTCCCTGGGTCAACGAATTGGCAAAAGACTGCCCCCCGGGGTTGCCAATAGCGATAACAGGCTCCCCCACACGCAAAGAGTTGGAATCACCGATAGGCATGCTTTTCAGATTCTCAGTCTCGCTAATTTGAATCACTGCCAGATCAGACCGGGTATCGCCCCCGATCAAAGTCGCCTGAACATTGCGACCGTCGTACAACGTAACCATAATCTCCGCGGCATTTTCAATCACATGATGATTGGTCACAATATACCCCTTCGCCGCATCATAGATGAACCCCGATCCGCTGCCGACCTCGGCCAACTCCGTTCCGCCGAAGAACCCGTATGTGCCGCCGCCCCTTTGGAAATTTGAAACCCCTACGACAGCCGGTTTCAACGCCTCACTGATCGCAGTGGCCGGATACTCAGACGGGTTGTCCGCCACATATTGTCCCACATCAATGATCCCATCCTCCACATGAGTCACAGGATTGGCTTTCGTAAAATCCGACAGGTACCAAACAACCAACGCGCCCCCAACCAAGGCCCCCAACAAAGCCGCCAAAAACACAGGCAGCACACTTCTTTTCTGCCCCCGACCATAATACTCCATGCTCAGGCCTCCTTCCCCAACGCCATCGAATCCTCCGTTGCCGCTATTGAACCGTTCATTCCGGGGTCCTCCATGGTTATAAGCTCATGAGGGCCATAGCGTGGTGCCACCCGGATCTTGAGACGTGGGCAACGCCGCTTCACCGGCGAATCCCTTAGAATCGAACACACTGTGCGTAACGCCAGCTCCGGCGTATTGTTCTCCTCACTCAGATGCGCTAACACAACCCGTTGTGTATTGCTCTGGACCCAACGACACAAACCCTCAGCCGCCTGAACATTGCTCAAATGACCGCAGACGCCTGCCACACGCTTTTTCAGACTCTGAGGATAACTGCCCCTCCACAAACGGTCGAGATCATGGTTCGCTTCAATCACAATACACGTACAGCCTGTCAGCACCTGGTGCATTCGTTCCGTCAGCATACCGGTATCCGTAAGAACACCCAAAGTCCCAAACCTTCCCGTAACCCTTATCCCTTTTCCTTGCCGGCAATCATGAGACGTCGCAAAAAAATCCACATGCATCCCCGCCACAGAAGCCTTATCGATAACAGTTCTTTTTTGATCACCTGTCAACCGCCCCAAAGGTTTCTCCATAGCTTCCCAAACCAAATCTCCGGCATACACGGGAATCCTCAGCCGCCGGGCCAAAGCGCCAACACCCAGAATATGATCCGAATGCTCATGAGTCACAACAATCCCCTCAATCTGACTGACAGGTATTTGCACCTGCGCCAAACAAGCCGTAACCCGATTCGCGCTAATACCGCAATCCACAAGAAAATACCGGCCCTCTTCTCCCACCACAAGGGCATTTCCTGAACTCCCGCTCGACAGGGAACAAAACTCCACGCCGCTTGCCTCCTCGCTCTACCCTAACGCGGGCTCTGCCCGCAAGTATTCAGTATTCAGTATTCAGTATTCAGTATTCAGAATGTGGATTTTCTTGTTTTTTATTGACGCTTCGCGTCTATAAGTTACTAACATCGCCATAACCGTCTCTCACATCGCCATATCAATATCCCACAATCGTCTTGACCGTCTCTCACATGGCATATCAATATCTCACATGGCCTTGATCGTCTCTCACATGGCCACTTGGCCTTACTCCGCCACTGGTTCTGTCCCCGGCTCCGTATCAGGTGTATCAGGTGCATCAGGCGTATCTTGGGCCCCTTGAATCAAAGTATCCAGGAAAGATATTTCGCTTTCCTCCTCCGTGAGTGACTTGCCCTTTTCCCATTGCGCGATTGCTCCGGCATTATCAGCGAATCCTTCTTTGAGCACCAGGCCAAATATATAGTATCCATAGACATCGTCCGGTTTAACCTCAATTAATCGGCCGCAAAACACTTTGGCATCCTCATACCTTTGGGCTCTATAGCATGCATGAACAAGATCATACAAAAGATTCGTTGAAGGCTTGTCTTGTTCCTCGCTCTGCACCTCATCCTCGTTCTGACCTCCACCTTCATTCTGAACCTCAGCCAGTGCTGCCTCCTCAGGCTGTGCCTCTTCCGCAGCTTCATCAGCCAGCGCTTTCTCATAAGCCATTTTATAAAAATCAGCAGCTTTGCCCCAATCAGACAACTCATCTGACGACATCCCGGAACCAGCCTTATAGCTATAGAGCTGAGCTATATAGCTGTGCATTTGGAGATCCGGATTGTCGGCCATAAGCGCCTCATACATCTCAATCTCCGCAACAAGCTGATCATACTGTTCCTGAATGGTCAACTCCGTATTCTGCTTCGCATTCCTATTGGGGTTGGAAAAATATGACCCAAACGCGGTAAAAGAAGACCCTGCCAAAGCTACGGACAGAACCACCGCGACAATAATGATAACTTTTTTTTGCGCTTTCTTATTAAACATGCCGCCACCTCATTTATAGAATAAAAAATACCAACAGATTATTGTCAATCCTCAGTCCATGGACAATTGAAGTGTTTCACGAATCTGTAAATAGTATGCCACCTCCAGCCTTTTCTTTTGCAAGACACACCCCAGTTCATAAACATCAAACAAAGAACCTCCATGAGTCACATTGGAAGCGTGACATCCGCCGCTACAAGAAAACCGTGCCCAACACATCCGACAGGCGGCTTTGCCGTAAATATTCGCCTGACGAAACTGATCCGCCAGTTTCGTGGCCGCCGGATTCCGCACCACATTTTCCCATGAATCCCCTTGCGCGTTGTCAGCGCCATTCATAAGGGAACCCATGCAAAAAGCCTCCTTCCCAACAAATTGATGGCACGGATACAGATCCCCTTCCGGAGAAACCGCCAGATACTCAGTCCCCGCTCCACAGCCGGACACCCGTTTGGGTAAGCAAACGCCAGCCAATCCGGCGTTAAAATGGAAAAATGTAAAGCCGCCCTTCCGCGCTTCTTCCCCAAGTCTGTCATAAGATTCCCCCAAGACATCTATATCCTTATGGGTCAAAGCGTAGTCGCACACCGCTCCCGACGACGCGGTTCCCGACGGCGACGCGGCTCCCGACGACGCCGTTCCCGACAACACCGCTCCCGACGACGACGCTCCCGACGACACCGCTCCCGACGACGACGCGAGCGATCCTGATGCTGTTACGGTTGCCGGGGCCACCACCGGTTCCAGAGAAATTCTCTCAATCCCCAACCCGGCCAGATGCATAACATCGCGGTCAAAATCCAAGTTATGACGGGTATATGTCCCCCGAACGTATGCATACGTTCCGGTGGCGTAGCGGGACGTCTCTTTATGGTTACGCATCCAAGCACTGACCCGATCCGCGATAATCCTGTAACTTCCCGAACCATCAGGAAAAGGGCGCATTCGGTCATGAACTTCAGGTCTGCCGTCCAAGCTGAAAACCACACTGATATGTTCCTTCTCAACGAAATCCTGCACTTCTTCCGTAAACAATACGGCGTTTGTTGTCATCGTGAATTTTGCCGTTTTGCCTGTCTTCTCCTCCAGTTCACGCCCATATAACACAAGATCCCGCACCACCGGCCAATTCAACAAAGGTTCTCCGCCAAAAAAGTCGACTTCGCAATGAGGCCGCTCACCACAAGCCTGAAAAATAAAGTCCAAAGCCTTCTTCCCCACATCAAGGCTCATCATGCCCCTTGCACCGCCAAAATCTCCCGTACCGGCAAAACAATAACCACAGCGCAGATTACAGTCATGAGCCACATGAAGACAAATCGCTTTAATACGCTTGTCCGTGTCGCGCTCAGACTCTTGCCACTCAGAATCCCGCTTAGACCCCGCCCTACCACGAGTGCCTTCACTCACAGGTTTTGAAAACAAAATTTGCTGTTCTTGCAACCCGGCCAATTCATGAAGAATATCCGCTTTAGCCCCCTCAGGCAGATCCTGACCTGTTGCCGCAATCATCTCCTCAGGCCTCTCCAGGCTTTGAGGATATGCTTTCTGGTAGGCTATCCACTCTCCAATAAGGGCGAACGTCAAATCATCCAAAAGATGTAATGATCCGGAGTTGACATCGTAGGCGATATTCAGACCACCTTGCCTATAGATATGAACGTTGGCGCCAATCGGATAATTTGTTATTGAATCAATAAGCATGGGTTTCTCTTTTCCTTCTTTGAAATGTCCTCTCATTATGATAGCAAATTCCGTCACAGATGTCACCTGGTACCTGGCACCGGGTCCACATGGGTTCACCTGGTTCACATGGGTTCACATGGGTTCACATAATCCCATCTGATATAGAAAACGTATTGAAAAATGCCAACTCGATAGGTTATAATCAATATGTGAATAAATAAACAAACTGATGGGGTGGAGAATATGGCGACAAGAAGCTGGAAAGAGAAAGCCCGCACACCCAGCTGGGAAGAGAAATCCAGAGCCCTCAGTTGGGAAGAGAAAAACCGGTCTCCCAGTTGGGAAGAGAAAGTCCGCACGCCCAGTTGGGAAGAGAAAACCAGAACCGCCAGCTGGGAAGAGAAATTGCGAGTTCCCAGCTGGGAAGAAAAAGACCGCGTCCCAAGCTGGGAAGAAAAAACACGTATGGCCAGCTGGGAAGAACATCCCCGTTACGCCAGTTGGGAAAAAGAAATCGGTTGATATTTGGCCGCGAGGCTTTATTCTCACCTCATAATTTATACGTGATAAGAGCGCTTTTACGACTCTTGAAGCTTATCCTGCTGTTGTACATAGCGCGCTGCGGCCTCCCGCAAGTACCCGTGATCCGCACAGAGCCTTTCTATTTCCGCATCTGTATCGGCAATACGCTGGGCAATCTTCTTCGGGGTAACAACAAAATCTTCCCCCAACAACTTGAAGACCCTCTCGCATTTTGATTGCATAATCTTGGGATCGGATACATCTCTATTCATCCCCGCACCTTCAAGACCTTTGCGCATGCTTTCCGCAAACTGATAAGCCGGCATAAGCAAAACACGGGCAAACAAGTCAGCCTGCCTGTCAATTTCTCTTTTCTCAGGATCGTTCTGTAATTCAATATATTCCGGTGTTGCGTGTTCAAAACAAGCATCCGTTAAGTCGTTTCTTTTTCCTTTGTGAATAAAAAAATGCCCTATTTCATGCGCAATGCCCCGCCGACGGCGTTCAAGAGGTATATCCTCATTGTACCCGATTAGGCGATGTCCGCCCACCTCTTCTATCTCATTTTTCTCGTCCACGATGATAAAGCTTTGGATAAAAGACTTTGTTTGACACGAATGAACAGAGAACCCATGCTCGATAGCAAGAGCTGTAACATCAAGATTATTGTTAGTGAAATCAAAGGCACTTGCACGCACTTCATTGGCGCAGGCGCGGATTTGTTCGTCCTTCATGGTCGATTGTGTCAGGGCCATATAATTCACCTTCATCATGGAATATTGTTATGCTTTTATATAGGGATTATACTTGGTATCGCTACATATAGCAAGCCTTGTGATGATCAATTCTACAACAGGCAATCCTGTGATCTGCTTGTATCCAATCCAGCTACACAACACAGGTGTGTACAAAAGGCGGCTTTAAGCATCTGCCCATAGCCGCCTTTTACCTGTTCGCTAAATGCTGTGACACAAATCTGTAACATCACTGCGACATCATCAGAAGTTCATTCCACACTTAGAAACCTGACTTGGGCACGCCGACCTTATTCTTCTCATCGTCATCACCGTCATCATCATCATCGTCGTCATCATCGTCATCGTCGCTGCCGTTATCAATATCATACTGAGCGGTAACCGTCAGATCGCTGATGATGAGATTAAAGGCTTTGTCCCATCCAACGAATTTGTAGCCAATCCTGCTGGGTGCCGCCGGCGCAGTCGCGGCATTGCCATGACCAACTGCCTGATCTTTCAGAAGAGTCCCGTTCCAATCAACAAACTTCACAAAATACGTTACGCCTCCGTAACCCAGCGCCGGGATAATGACCCTATTAGTCTCCTCACAGCGGCTACACTTAAAGAGATCATAACCATCCTCATCGCGGGTTGCATCTTGATGATCAACAAGGACGCTGAAGTCATGGCCAAGGGCCGCCACATAACTATCCACCATGGTATGGCTGACATCATTCCCGCAGACATGGGTCGTATACCCTTGATCCGAACAATTTGGAACGGTCATTATATCGCTCCAAGCATGACCTGTCGCCGGGAAACCGACTCTATTGGTCTCATCACAACGGATGCATTTGAAGAGGTCACAACCCTCTTCTTCGCAGGCCGCATCTTTGTGATCAGCCAGGACGCTGAATTCATGGCCGAGGGCAGGCACATAGCTGTCTATATAATTGTGATCGCTGTTCTTAGCACAAGTATGGGTTGTGTAACCCTGTTCTGTACAGTTCGGTGGCGTCACCATCTCAGTCCAGGCATGACCTGTCGCCGGGTAATCAGCTCTATTTGTCTCATCACAACGAACACATTTGAAGAGATCATAACCATCTTCTTCACATGACGCTTCTTTTTGGTCAACCAGGACGCTGTAATCGTGGCCCAACGCCAAAACGTTGCTATCCACATAGTTGTGGGCACTGTTGTTAGCGCAAACATGGGTCGTGTACCCTTCCCCTGTACAGGTGGGAGGCGTAACAACCTCGCTCCAGTTATGGCTGGTTCCGGGGATTACGATTGTATCGGTCAAGTCACAACGGCCACATTTGAAAACATCATAGCCGTCGCCGCCTTCTTCGCAAGTCGCATCTTTATGATCAATCAGAACACTGAAGTCATGGCCAAGAGCCGGAACGCGGTTATCCATATAGTTGTGGGCACTGTCGTTAGCGCACATATGCGTCGTGTAGCCCTCTTCAGTACAGGTGGCCGGTGTCACTGTGTCACTCCAGGCATGTCCGAGTGCCGGATAATCGACTGTATTGGCCAATCCACAACGGCTACAATTGTAAATGCTGAACCCGGCAACTTCACAGGTCGCATCTTTACTGTCAACCAAAACGCTGAAGTCATGACCGAGAGCAGCCACATAGTTATCCGCATAATTATGAGCACTGTCATTGGCGCAATCATGGGTTGTGTATCCCTGCTCTGTGCAATCGGGAGGCGTCATTCCCTGATGTTCAACTCTCTGGCCATCTTTGCGATGGAAGTACGATCTCTGGTGCTATTCGGTTCATTACCTGCGGCTGCTGCGGTTGCTGCAGTTGGCGCTTGATACGTAATCATGGTGGTTATTCCAAGAACTAATGCAATAATCAATGAGGCCGGTAGTGCGATGTGATATTTTCTCATGATCTTTTCCCCCAAGTTTTTATCTTTCGATCTAGAAAAGGTATCTTATCTTATCTCCGTCTCAATCGATAATGTAGCATGTAACAGAACAGAAGGATAATATGCTTGTAGAAGTCGCAAATAGTCGATCGAAATAAGCCTGCCCGGAAGCAAGTATTTACCATATGCTGACTTTTTCATAGCGTTCCGGCAAATTATGTTCCATCAATGTAATAATTCGTAGCATGCCACAAGATTATTGGGGGGATTTTTATATTTTTTCAAGCAAATTTGCATACTCATCAAAACGATCCAGTATTTTGACCTCAGCATCGTTCAACTCTAATTCTTCTATGATTTGCTCGCGGGTTTTGTTTTTCAGCATTTTTCTGTGAATGAGGTGGACTAGAACTCTGAGTTCGCCTTCTTCTCTGCCTTCTCTTCGTTTCTCCTCAAGCCATCCCTTCTTATCCGCTACCTCAAAAAAATATTCTGTCGCTGTACTCATATTCATAACCTCCATAAAGATCAATTTGTTCGCCTGCCGTACCCGATCCAGATACACATTATTCATTTCGAGGATTCTCTGTTCCCTATGAGCGCTAAGAATACTCATAACATCGTCAAAACTGAGTTTGCTGCCCAAGTTCTTGAGAAAGAGGTTGTCTTCCTTCGAGAGTCTGTTGCGTTCCAACAATTGAACCGGAAAGATCTCTCCCTCTATATAATATATCCCACCGCCTTTATCATCAACTGTTAATTTTCGCTCACCTTCCAGGCTCTTTATAAGCTCCCTTGGATGCTTGGTAAAAGCAAAGGTTAATGTGATGTCGCTCTTGGGCACTCCCTCGAAAACGCTATAGAGTAATCCGTATGCCAAAACTTTATCATAGTCTGATACTGTTAGCGAATCTGTCTCTGATTTATACTCAAAAATGTTATGATTCCTGAAGATTCGACCAATATTTTTCTCGATCCGCACTTCCCTTTCCTTCTTAATTATGAGAACATCAATTTTAAGCGCTTCTTTGCTTAGCAGATGCTCATTCTCATACATCAAGACATCCCTGTATTCCAAAAATTCCAATTGAAGTGCCGCGCAAAAGGCCTCGTGCCAATAGATCTTCTGCTGTTTTTTACTATCTGATTCCTTCAAATTCGTCTCCACCCCTCTTTTTTGACTTGGCCAGATACGTCATAATATCAGCCGCATACCGATATATTAGATCAATTGTTTTAATATGTCAAATAAGAGATTATGAGGTGCCCACCCGGACTCAGCGTCAATCAGAATAGCATATGTTGATCCCGCTAATTCAATCGTGATTCAGTAAACGGAGAGAGGGGCAAGAAGCCCCTCTCAACAAGCACACTTATTTCAATTCCAATGTGAGAATTGATTATTTGATCTTGATTATGGTCGTTTCCACCAGTTCATTCGTAATGTCCGGCAACCATTTTATTACTGAACCAAGGTCGATAGTTTGCGCGAAACTCTCACTGAAATCGACAACGGTTGTCTCCCCGGCAACAATTTCAAAATCCTCAGTCTCTACCACCGATACCTTATCGATCGGATTGTAGTAGGTGAAAGTAGCCTGATAAGTTCCGGGCTGCAATTGATTCCAGGTATCTTCCTCTACAAGATTGCCTTCGGAATCATAAACCATGATATCGACGTTTATTGATCGTGGTTCTAAGGTCTTCGAAACAGATTTCTCATCAACCTTATACTCCTTCACATCTTCCCACTCGCGTGGTTCTCCCTCACCGATATTAATACCATAATCAAACTTAAGATTATCAAAGTGGACATAGAGATATATGACATCGGTTTCTGCGTCCAATGTCAAATCAAGCACAGCCTTATTATTATGGTTGAAATCGTTTTGTGAATGAACATTTCCATTTGTAGGCGCGAATTCAGTATCGGATGCCAAGACACCGAATTTAGCCGCGGAAAACGCATCATTAAAAGACACTTCAAGTTTTCCACCGTTGTAGATGACGCTTCCTTCACCGACTTTATCCAATTTGTTTCCTTCTACCAGAGTCAGGGGAATGCTCTCCCCCGCCAGCAAATCAGTCACATTTAATTTCGCGAAAGTGAAATGATTAGAGTTCTTGACTATGCTCTCATTTGCTGCCAACTGGTCTTCCGTCGTAGCGGTCACGGAGCTATAAGACGGTGATAACCATTGGGTGTTCTCGCGATAAGGTGTGATTTCTCTTTGCCAATTCTCAATAATCTTTTCCAAGGTGATTGTCAGCTCAACACTCGCGTTAATGGCCAGTTCGCCGGTAAGGGGTTGCAACTTGTTTTCAAAACCGGTTTTGCCATAGATGGGAACAAGCTGGGGCTGGCAGTCAGAATAGTCGTGCCCATGTTCACAGATCATATAGACAACATCAACGATTTTGCCAGATCCACTGTGGTTCTTGTAATTGTTAAGAACATCCTCAACAGCTGCTTTTGCCCCGGTTATTCCTGCCACACTTCCTTTCCCAGCTTCAATAGCAGCCCAATCGATGCTGTCAAATTCGCCTGAAGGATATTCGATGGCACCCAGCAAGTACCAAGTCACAATCTGAGTGATAGCTCTGTTGTCAGCCAAGGATCCTTCAAACGTGTCTTCAATATAGTTGAAAGCTTTCACAAAATCAGCGAATTCCGCTGAATCCCTATCCATTCTCTCCGCCACCAGATACCCGACGCAACTCAAACCGCTTTGGCCAGCAAAAGCCCGTGAACCGGCGTTAGCACAGAAGGACGCATACCCTTCTCCGCTATCTGTGTTGGTAACCCCAATCGGGAAGATGTCGCCGGTATTGTTCAATCCGGGATATCCCAAAACATAACCGCTCCCATGCCCGTTCACGATGGTGTAGAACGCATCATAATCAAATTCCACACTGCCGCCATACGTTACACCGTTTGCTATGAGGAGATACATGACATCAGCCTGTTCGAAAACCTTTTCGCCTTCCTCCGTCAGAACCTCTTCAATAGCATACCACCCATCATCGAGATTGCCGAATGTAAAGACATCACCATCCAGAATGGCTTTTGCTACAGGTGTTAGTCCCTCAATCGGTGCTCTGTCCGCATCAACTTTGTAGAGATAGAAGCCTTCAATAAGATCGGCAATACCATAGTCTGTTCCCTCAACCCAAGCCGTGATCTCGACGCCTTCCACAGTTTTTACCAGGGAGATGCTGCCCTTGGGACTGCCTATTTTGGGTGTTCCCGGATTATATCCGCTAATGTTGAAGTTAACATTGCCGGCTTCTGTCGTCTTTAAGAAGCTTTCGCTCTCATTATTGTTGCCTTTGTTCTCATAAGCAATTTCCCAGCCATAGGGTGCCACAATAACCCAGCCCATGTTGTTGCCGCCGCCGTTGACTGAAGGGCCCATGTCCGGCGTCCACTCAAACTGTTCGCCGTTGGTAAAGGTTATCTGCATGCTTGTGATAGAGTTGAAGTTCTTTCCCGAATAGACAAGGTGCCAGGTTTCCGGGGTCGCAGTGCCCGCATAATCAGCTTCGATTTTGAAGACATTCTGCCAGCCTGCTTCTTTGAAACTGCTGCCGCTTCCTTTAAGATAAACCGTTTCCTCTGTGGCAACAGAACTCCCGTTCCCATTCCCGTTCCCATTCCCACTATTCCCATTGTTCCCATTGTTCCCGTTAGCCGCTGACGCCGTTATCGTAAACGCCAGCAACATGACCATCGCGAGAACCAAAACCAATCCTTTTTTGATCGCTGAATCCATCTCTACAAAACCCCCCTAAAGTGTTTATTCTTCTCGTTTTTCCGGAGCCGAGATCCTCCGCTTGCCACGCTGATTGTGCTTGTCCTGCCCCGCTCTTCCTTTTCGTCTTCTGTGACACATTAAGTATAAATTGTGTATAAAAGTATAAATGGTTATGGGCCGACGACCAGGTAAGCGTTTCTCACAATCGCACCGTCGCGTGAGTGCCAATGAAATGGTTGGCTATAAGTAATATTCGCAGAGGACACATGGTTTTTTGGGGGTTTAACGTGAACAAACAAAAAAACATCCGTATCATGCGAATCGCGTCGGATGTTTTTCGGTTCGCAACCGTCGGCAGAGACGTCCTATTCGCTTCGTTTCAGCTTTAGAGAATACGCTTGTGTTATATGTGCCCCCAAGGGCGCCTCAAACCAGCATCCGGTCAAGGCTCGCCCCACATAGCCTTCACCGTTGCCGTAATGCGTGCCCCATTCTGCCGGGATTGTATAGGATCCATAGTCGGTATGGCTAACGCCCTCAATGACATAATAGCTCTTGTAGAATGTTGCCGTGAACCGGTCATTCCCGCTTGCTCCGAACTCGATGACCGCGTATTCGTTCGTATCCCAGAACCCGTTGGCGAACGCGACGAAGCCGTCGCCCTCCGGGGTGGAGTTGGAGAAATAGCACAGTACCCCTTGATCCCACCATAGGTCATAATGAGATTTGGAGGGGATCCCGTTATTAATTGTGATGAAAGGCTCCGGTCTGTCAACATCCTTGTTGGGCTTTGGTCCGGAATTCGAATTCGAATTTGAATTAGAATTTGAATTCGAACTCGAATTTGAATTTGAATTGGGATTTGAATTCGATTTGGAATTAGCGTTTGAACCGGAACCAGAATTGGAATTCGAATTCGGATTGGCGTTCGAACCGGAATTCGAATTGGCTTTGGCGTTGGCGTTGGAATTCGCGTTGGTGTTGGCGTTGGCGTTGGCGTTGGAATTCGCGTTGGAATTGTCATTGGAATTGTTGCCGTCGTTTTGCTTCGCGGTCGAGTTCGCCTTAGCGGCAATCTTCTCATCCTCTATGAGTTTGATAATATCCGAAATACCCATCCCTTCGATTCCCTCGATCTCCATCCGGGGATTAAGCTCATGCAGTTCTTCAGCAATCTTAAGCTTTCCCGGAGATATACCATGTTTTAAGGCGCGGTCACGACCGGCCATATCGGAATAGCTGACAAACACTTTCCCGAACCCTTCCTCAAACAAGATCGTTTCGATCTCAACACATTTCTTTGTGATCGTGTCCCGGTCTTCATCTTGGCCTACCAGGGTGATGAGGATCTTCTCTCTCCCCTCATCGCTGATATCATACCCCATGCCTTCCGCAAAACGCAGGATCGTGAGAATGGTATCGTTGCAGGTGTTTACCCGTTCAGCGAGAGGTTCCGGGCTGCCGGCTTCCATGACACGAATATCCTCAAGCAGGGCATCACCGGCCTCATTCACACCGTGTACCTCTTTCACCACGCCCACAGAATCAACAAGCAGTTCTATTGAGGGGTTGATGTCAATATAGACATAATAATCCGAAACCGTATGGGAGGTCATGATCTCCCCCGTCCGGGACGGCAGGATCAGGATCCCCAGGATCGTGAATAAGATGAGACACGCCGCCACCAAAGAGGCCGATAAGGCAATCCGATTCTTTGGCAACCATCCCGGCCCCGGTCCCGGCCCGGATACGGGCCCGGATGCGGACGCGGATGCGGACGCGGATACGGGCCCGGATACAGACGCGGGTTCGGGTGCTACCTGAAAATCAATCTCCGCCCCTATATCCGCTTCTGTGTGGCCACAGACATAATGAAAGCAGCCGTCAGTGTCCATCACATTGACGCCCCTATCCTTAATTTCGAAGATAATGCCTCTCATCGGTCATCGCCTCTTTCAGATGCTGTCATTATTTCGACATTCACCTCATTTATCCTTTGAATCATAATCCCTGTGTGAAACATAACCCCTCAGATGCTCGAAATCTCCCTGGAGTATCATAAGTGACGCTATTATAAAAATGCGTGAACGCTCAATCGTTTTATGGGGTAGTTTCGTTAACATCGCAATCTTTTTCACAGGATAATAATGCTTCGTCTTCATAATATGTATTATTTCGTCATTTTCGGCGACCTCTTTGGTTATTCGGTCATAAAGTACGCGGGTCTTTACGTGTTTTGGAGAATGCTTAACCAAGGCATCCATGGTGATGCCCCACGCCTTAAGCTCTTGCTTGAATGCCTCAATCTCGATTGCGAGATCTCTCTGTCTCTGCTCCGCCTGGAAGGCTTTCAGGGAAACCTCGACAATGGGACGGCTTTCCTCAGTAGGGTTCTCCCTCTCCGGGTCCAGCGAGATGGTGACAACCTTCTTCTTAGAAAGTGTGCGCAGAGAATCGATCAACCGCCTGTGGACAACCCTCTCCAAAAAAGGGTAAAAATGGCCTTTCTCCGGATCATATTTCATGACAGCTTCATGAAAAGCCTGCATCGCCGCAGATTTCATCTCTTCCCGTATCTCTTGCGAACTCCCGACATGCTTGGCTACCCTGCTCTTAAGATAAGGCTGGAAATCTAATAAGAGCCGCTCGAATTCCCTCTTACTTTTTGCCGCATCTATCGCTCGTCCGTTAAGATCTTGATCCTCCCCATGGGGTTTCTCCGGTATATCCGTCCCTTTTCCCCCAAAATCACGCTCTGTGTTCTCATTCGAAAATTCCATTGAAATCAACAGATACCCCCCTCAACAGAAATGTTCAAAAGCCGTTCGGCGCCAAGACAGGATATCTTAGTAACTTATAGACGCGAAGCGTCAATAAAAAACAAGAAAATCCACATTCTGAATCCTGAATACTGAATACTGGATACTTGCGGGCAGAGCCCGCGTTAGGACTCAATACCCTCACTATGTCACAATTTTATCATACTCTCAGACGATTTGCCCGAAGTTATCTAAAAAGATAGAATCTTCTGTCTTTATTGCCGTGTGAACATGTATCCCTTGTTATACAGGCTCACAATGAAATAATCTGCTGTCTTTTCCTCTCTGAGCTTCTTTTTCAGTCTTGAGATATGCAGCCGTACCGGTTGGGCATCGTTGTTCATTTTGGTTTTCCAAACACTTTCGTAGATCGTTGTGCAGGAAAGCTCCCGATCCTCGTTCTGAACCAACAACAGAAGCACCGCGAATTCTTTCGGGGTCAGCCCCGCGTCGCGCCCGGCTACGTACGCCTTTTGTTCATCGAGCATCAGGGTCAAGGCCCCTCTTGTGATGACGAACGCTTCCTCGATTTTTTTGTGGTTCAGTTCCATCCTGCGCAACTGGCTCTTAATAACAGCAACAAACTCATTTCGGTCAAAGGGTTTGGTCAAATAATAGTCGGCGCCGGACCCCAACCCTTCTACCCGATCTTCTGTTTCTATTTTCCCGGTCAGAAACACCACCGGCACATCCGATCGTTTCCGAAACTCTTTGCACAAAGAGCGGCCGTCACCATCCGGCAGCTCGATATCAAGCACCACCAAATCGGGAGACTCTCGTTCAAAAACCGCCCTGGCCTCGGAAACGGTATAGGCTATAAGGACATTGTACCCATGCCGTATCAGCAGACGGGCATTGAGTCGGGCAAGACGTATATCATCTTCAACCACAAGAATCAATGGGCTCCGCTCAGACATATCCCCCATCCTCCTTGAGTAGGAAAGACACCGTGGTTCCACGTTCTTTCTCGCTGTCAATCCGGATTTCCCCGCCGTGGGCCAGAATGATTCGTCGGCATAGATACAGACCGATCCCATGGCGCCAGTGGTCAGACTTGGTGGACACATATTGTTCCAAGGCGACCCGGGCCATTTCCGGATCCATTCCCACGCCGTTATCGATCACACTGACGACTTGGCCGGCATCCGACCGCTCCAATTTGATTGTGATATTGCCCTCCCATGTGTGACGAAAAGCGTTGGAGAGCAAATTGATCATCACCTGCTCAATACGCAAGGGATCCAGCCATACTTTTGGCAGGTTGTGCTGAAGATCACAGACAACCTGGTTGTTGTTCTCGTCCAGCTTTTTATGCTGAGCACCACACAAGGCCGAAAGCAATTCAGCCAGCTTCACAGGCTGCCGGTTCAGGGAGATCCTCCCTTTTTCAATGGCTACACTGTCCATCAAATCCAACAAGATGTTGCTTATGAACGCCGTTTCCTGTACAATCACCTTCTGATTCTCGATAATCTCGTCCATATTCAATGGCTCCTCAGCCAATAAGTCCATGGTATCGCTGCCACTGGCCGAAATAACCGTCAGAGGCGTGTTCACCTCATGAGCCACCGCCGCGAGAAAATCGCTCTTGATATCATCGTATTGGGCCAATGTCTCGTTACGAGCCGAGAGCTCGCGATTATACTCCTCAATCTGTTCCTGCTTTCTTCGAAATATCCGGGTACGCATCAAGAGCACAATAAGAATAATCGACGAGGCCGTTACAAAATTGAGGATCATACTCAAAAAATAATCGGCTTCCGATGCCAGAACAGCCATCGTCCCGGGACTGTAATAGGAGATCAGGCAGCAGGAGATATACAACACCCCTTCCACAACAAGGGCGATATTGCGTTCGGATTTCTCCAGCAACAATGCCGTAAAAGAAAAGGCAATGATAAACACATAAGCCCCACTCCTGTAGCCGCCGCAAACAAAGAACAAAATCGGGAATAACACCCAAAACGCGAAGACAACAAAGACCCAGCTGCAAAAATGGTAACACTTCTTCCTGTAGGCAATCCGCAACAAGACAAAAGACAACACCGAGACCGTACAATCGATGACGGCTGTGCCAAGACTCTCTTTCACAACAAGAGCCAGCGCCGCAATCCCTACCCCCGCTGCTATACCAACCATAGAAAGTAAATGATAAACCTGCGCTCGAAAGTCAGTATCCTGATCGAAATATTTATTCAGGAACCTTTGGATTAGTATATTTCGCATCGACATAATCTCCCTTGCCTGCGAATGAAGTAAAAAATTTGGAGAATACGACTATCAACTCTTATGGTAACACAAAGCAGCCTTGAGCCGCAAGTTCCCGGACAGGTATTCCTCAAGTCAAATTTACGAGTCAAATTTTCCCGTAAATTTCCCGTAAATTCCCTGCCCTTTCACGGAAATTTTTCTTGACATCAGGGCTTTCGCCATGTAATATTATACTTTGGTGTGGGCCATTAGCTCAGTCGGTAGAGCACCTGACTTTTAATCAGGGTGTCCCGCGTTCGAGTCGCGGATGGCTCACCATCACCAGTCTATTCTCAATGAGGCGCGTTGGAGAAGCGGCTTAACTCACCAGCCTTTCACGCTGGCATCCACGGGTTCGAATCCCGTACGCGTCACCAAGAATTATAAGCGGGCGAAACCCGCCTCAGATATCGTAATTTAACATAACCGTAGCCTCATAACAGTTGTTGAGCCTTGCGTTTTCGAGGATCACTTGCGATCCCAGATCATTCACATTGTCAACTTGTATGCGCAGGTTTCTCACATCCAGAATCCCGTTGGTCACAATCAATTCATTGTTTAGGGCGTTTTTCATGAGCATCTTTTTCCTCCAATTGGTGTCGGTTTCCAGGTAGCCACCCCTCAGGTCCATATCAACCAAAAGCGTGAACTTCGCCAGATTAATCCCGAAACGATTGTCCGGAGAAGACAGGCCCTCTATTTCCTTGATTTCCGTTTCTGATATAACCATATTCTCCATGACAATATTGATATACTCCTGTGACAACACCATCGATTCGATAACTTTTTTCACATCGGTATACCTGGTATTGTCGGAAATGCTTAGAGAGCCCAACTTCTTTAACTTAGAAAAGTCGAAGGTGTTATCGAGATCACAACGGCTCATATCCAGGTGGTACAAGTCTGCATTCGTCAAAACGCCGTTTTCGATTTGCCGGTTGCCGGCAAGGGTGAGATACATGAGGCCCGTCAAATCAGAGAGGGGCGTGATATCTTTGATGGCGTTGTCGGACAAATCGAGATAGGTGAGGCCGTGCAAAACTCTCAGCTCGCTGATATCAATCATGTTGCTGCCGGCCAACGTCAACACGGACAGTGTTTTCAAGGCGCTGAATCCTGTTATATTCTCATTGTGAGATAGATTCAAACTTATGACGTTTGCGTTTTTGAATCCTGACACATCCGTGATAGAGTTGTTTGATACATCCAGAAATTTGATCACATAGTTGTTAAACAGGCTCATGTCAGAGATCCCACAGTTCTGAGCTATTAATTCATCCAGGGAGATATTCTTCAAAGCGCTCCAATCTGTTATCGGGTTGCCGGATATATCGATTCTGCTTATCTGGGTATTCTTGAGGCCATCTAAAGATGTGAGCGCGTTCCCCGCCAGATCTAATGACCACAGGGATCCATATTCCTCCAATGAATCCAGCTGTGTGTAGGCGTTCGAACTCAGGTTAAGATAGACAATCCCTTGGGGTAAAAGGGTTGCGTATTCAATATTCTTGTTGTCCGATATATCCAGATTATAGAGGGCTTCCATCCCTGTGAGATCCGGCAGCCGACTTATCCCGCAATGGCTCAGATTCAAGGTGTTAAGGCCCATCAACGCATCATAACCGGTGACAAGCGTATTTCCGGACAGATTCAGACTCTGAATGTTTAAGGGACTCAGGCTGCTGACATCTGTAATGGCGTTGTCTGACAAATCTAAATAAAACAAATTCGAAAATATATCAAAACCCTCCAGATGCACGTCGGTCAAATTCATATCGGTCAATTCCAGCGCGTAAATGCTGTCTAAGGCTAATTGACTGACATAATCCTCTCCCCCCATACTGATGAACGTGTTCCCTAATTTGCTGATCAGGATGTCCCTGATAACGTCATTTTGGATATCGCTAACCTTGTACGTTTTCGTCATACCGCCTTGTTCCATCGACGTTCCCACACCACTCAACCAATTTTCGACATCTGCGTCTTCATAGGAAATATAGAAATAACCGCCGTCTCCCCACCAGCTTCCCCACGAATTCAAAGCGATATAAGCGCCATCATTTTGGGGTTTGTTGCCTTTTTCACTCACAAAATTGTTTTTGGAGAAAGCGTCATCCCAGCCGACGATGCTTACGGCATGGTAGCCTCGATAACTGTTCCCCTCTTCACAATAGAAAGCCGCGCCGTTTGGCGAATCATTCAGAACATCCGGCGCACTGGTCACCGCGTACAAGGAACCGTTGTTCATGATGTGTCTTTTCACCGCGCTCCTGAATTTTTCGACTTCTTCCGGGGTGCTGATGTCTTCTATATCAAAAGCATTCTTGATAAGCCTCGGGAAATTGACCGTGCTCGTCACCGTTGCGACGGAACTCATCTTATAGAATTCCATATATTCGTCTTCTTCGTAGTCTCTGTAATCCATCTGCAAAACCGGTCCCGAAACTTTCAGGTAGTCTTCGAAATCACTGAAATTGCCGCCGTCATGAACATTGCGCCAACCGTACATGAGATTTGAAGTTATATAGTCCACATGGATTTCTCCCAAATCGTAAGAAGGCTCATCATGAAGCTGCAAAAAAGTCTCCATGGATTTAAGAGCGGCAAAATCCCAGCACAACCCAAAGGATCCTTGATCTTCAACAATAAGTTCAAGCTGATCCGCCAAATTGAATTTGACAGGCAAAACCGCTTCTGTCTGATCCTCAATAATGGTATCCAGATGTTTGAAAGGAACCTCTTCCTTCTTGGGAACAACCTCGATCTCACTTTTTTCTTTCTCGGTAAGCTTTTCGTATTCCTTGTATTCTTCGGTGTATCTCGATTCGATAGCTTTCTCCAGGTCGGTTTTATCCTCTTTGAGCAGCTCGTTGATGACGTGCACCACCTGTTCATCTTGAGAACCCCGTTCTTTTTTCTCCGCAACGACGATGCTTATAACAACAATGGCGGATATGACAATAACCAAGGCACAAGAAGCCACAAGCAACAACTTGTTAATATTCATTTTCCATTCCTTTCCGCAACTCACGCGGGCTCTGCCCGCAAGTATCCAGTATTCAGTATTCAGTATTCAGAATGTGGATTTTCTTGTTTTTTATTAACGCTTCGCGTCTATAAGTTACTATATACCGTTAGCCACCTTGCTCAAACAAATCTCCCGTTGGCACTGATCCGCCACATAACGATCATGGGTAGCTATAATAATGGTTTTTCCCATTCGATTCAACATTCTCAGCATATCCAATACCGTATCCCGGTTTTTTGAGTCCAAAGACCCGGTGGGCTCATCGGCCAACACGATGCTGGAAGGTTTGACCAGAACCCGGGCAATCGCCACCCGTTGCCTCTCGCCGCCGGAGAGCTGATAGATCCGTTTGCTCTCCAAACCCGGCAACCCCACCCGTTCCAACGCGTCCGCGACAATCTCCAGCTGCCGGTTGATTTTGGTCTTGGTGTACCGCAGGCCCAGCCTGATGTTATACAAAACCGTCTCATCCTCAACCAACCCTGAATCCTGGAACAAATAGCTGATTTTCACTCGCAGAAGCCTCTGGGCTTCCCGGGATCTGATCGGCACGTTGCTTTGGCCGCTGACGACAAGGGTTCCGGAATCGTGGCTCTCCAGCAACCCGATAATATTGAGCAACGTGCTTTTGCCGGACCCGCTTTCCCCTGTGATCGCCACAAACTCCCCTTCCCCGATCTCTTGGGAGAATTTCTCAAAAAGGATGTTGCCGTCATATCCTTTTGTCAATGTTTTCATCTCAATGATCGCCATATCTTTACCCGCCTTTCATAATTCGCAGAACTTTTCTTCGCTGGATCACAGAAAAACTGATCAACGATAACCCCATATCCAGCACGAACAATCCCATACACAAAAGTAACGTGATCAAACGGAAATGGGCGACCATCGAAACAATGAGAACACTTCCCCAAATAACCAGCGTCATGACGAAGTAGCTCTCGAACTTATGCAATATCTGAAACCCCAGGGTATGCTTCAACGCTACCCGGAACCGGTTTTCACTGATATATCCCAACATGTTCTGCATCAGAACCAGAAGAATAATCACGACCAAAATACCACATAGGATCTCGTAGAGCAGAATCCTCCCACGCAAATCCATCATCTGCTGGGCAGCCACCTCATAGATATCCGCCACCGGGAACCGATACGTGTTGGCGTCAAAATGTTTGCCGTACTGCTCCTGAATCTGCTTCCGGGCGTCATTCAGGTCGACCGCGCAGATTTTCAGGGGATTGCCTTTGGAACCGGTAACAGCCTTGTAGTTACCCCCAACACCATTCGCTTCCGTGAGCACCATGAGAATGGCGTTATCCACCTGGTTGCCGTTGTCCGGCATAATATCGTAACGGTAACTGAACATTGATTGATCGTCCTTAAGCCAAGTGACATTCACCTGCTTATCGTTTTGGGATTCCAACTGGGTGTAATAGTCAACGATAGCCCATTCTTTGGCCCGGTACTGTTCCGGCACCAGCAGGAATATTTCGTTCGAATGTTCCACCACCCGAACCTCGTTCCCTTGGACATCATACAAAGCGTGCTTGTACAAGTAGTTTGGGTTAATGACCGCATAATACGCATAGTCATGCGGCTGCGGTTCGTAGTAGGATGCGTACATCTCAAAATCCGCGTAGACAGCATGGAGCCGGTTAAAAAACTGATAGATCTCTTTGTTCCGGGCCAACGCCTCTTGAGCCGCCGCCTCCTGAGCCGCCGCTTCCTGTTCTCTCTCCTCCTCAGTTTTCCCCGCTGTCGAGTCCGTCCTGTCGCCTTGACTGCCGGCTGACCCGGTCGGTTGACTGCCGGATGACCCGGTCGGTTGTGTGTTGGACGTCTCGTTATCCTGATCCGGGTTATCCCGTCGAATACTTTCAACAGAGACAGTATAATAATTCCTGGCCTCCTGCCATTTGGCAAACCCTTTATTATACTGATTCATCAGAGCTTGGGTTTGGGAACCGGTCAACGAACAACAGATAACCAATACCGTCGTTGTCATCAGCTTAACAACAGCGTTAATACTGATAATCGATAAAGTCCCACGTTTTTTGCGCAGGATCTCAGCAATTTTAATGTAGCGGATATAGAAAAAGGGCAGGGAAAGAAACACCACCGCCAGCCCCAGCATAATCCCCAACACAAGGGCCACCTGGCCGAGAAAACTCCAAGCCAACGGTGTCCAGCTCTGGAAAACCACCAGCGACCCAAACAACATCACACACAAAGCGCAAACGCTCAGCACAACAAGTGTGAAAAACGCTTTCTCTATCCAGATCGCAAAATCCGAGAACCCATGTATCTTCGCGATGGCGATACGTCTGTTCGACTGTAAAATATCATGAAACATCACAAGGGAAAAAACAACAAGACACACAGCAATCAGCGCGTAGATCATCCAGAAATCAACAGAAGACGCGGGAGCCTTATCCATTCTTGTGACTGAAATGCCTAACTCATCCCAATCCGCAATAATTTTGTCAGCATCTTTTACTTGTAGGGGCTGCAAAACAAAAACCTGACTGAATAAAGTGGCATCTAAACCGCTTTTCATCGTTCTGATCTCAAAGACTTCGTTGGTGGGAAAACTGTCGATCAACCCGATTTTGCGGTTCTCCTGGTTGAGATTCGTCGACAAGAATACGTCAGCTTCTTTTTCCGATTCACTAAAAAACCGCCCCCCAACCAAAAGGACGTTTTCCCGAATCATCGGCAGAGTATTAATATAGACGTATTTAATCAAAACGGTTTGACCTTCTACCTCCGCCACCCGTGTTACATATAAATTTGCACCATAAGTATCCAGAACCCCGGTAATCTTATCATAAAGAACATCCGGAGCCCCAAAAGTCGTAAAACAGATCATCAAAGCATTATCATTTTCACCGACAGTTTCCAGCTCCGTTCGATAGAAGTCCCTCTCACTGACAAACAATGTCACAAAAGCAAACACTGATGTGAGTATGAATATAACCGCAATCAAAGCCTTCTTCATCGCTCCAACTGTCTCTCCTCTCTGCGACTGCCCATAAACCAACAAGAACTCTGTGTCAAACGATTCTTTCACACTTATATTTAGATTACTCTTTTTCGCAAGATCTGTCTACACTCTGGCACAAATTTTTTGTCGAAAACGAACATTTATCAGAACCGCATTAGTCGCTTAGGCTGCAACAATATCAATAAAAAACAAGAAAATCCACATTCTGAATCCTGAATACTGAATACTGGATACTTGCGGGCGTAGCCCGCATTAGAATTGATATCCTCTCCTCGATATGGTACAGTTTTTAAGGAGTTCCAAACACACGATAAATATCAAGAAAAGGATAAAAAATGAACCTCATTAAAAAACTTCTTTCCGCCCTCTCACTTTGCGCTCTGCTCATCCTTAACGCCTGTTGCAGCGAACAAAAAGACTGCTCAGAGACCGCCGAATCCACGAAAGGCACAATTTACGAAATCGCCGGAACCTCCCCCGGCATATCCGGCCAGACCTGGGAAACCATGCAGGCTTGGCGCCGCCAATCTGTTCAATACGCCCGCCGGTATCGAAACCGTCTTTACATCAACGCCGAGACCACAACCCATACAGTCTACCTGACCTTTGACGACGGTCCCGGCAGCCAAAACACCCCGATAATCTTGGATATCCTCACAGAACATGACGCTGCAGCCACTTTTTTCTGCACAGGAATAAGTATGCAAGCCTATCCGGATATCCTCAAACAGATCGCCGACCGCGGCTTCACCATCGGTCTTCACGGCTGGGATCACCGCCGGTTCACCGATATGCCCGCCGCCGAAATAGCCCGACAAACAGACCGGAGCAACGACCTGCTCTTGAGTCTCACAGGGGTAACCGCGTCAATAACACGCCCGCCCTACGGAGCTATCAACGAAACCGTCATCGAAACTTTGGCGGCCCAAGACCACAAAATCTATCTTTGGTCCATAGATACCTTGGACTGGGGTCAAAAAGACCCCCAAGACATCCTGCGCAACATTCAAGAAAACCTTCGCCCCGGCGACATTATTCTCATGCACTGCGGCGACGGTCAACCGCAAACGGCTCGGATTCTTCCGGAAATTATCGAGTATATTCTTCTTGAGGGTTATTCTTTTGGTCGGTTGTGAGTGAGATTAATCGCCTCCAACCAAGCCACATAGATATCCTTCTCCCCGACCCCAAAAGCATCAATGAAATCCCCGGTCTGGAGCAACACAAGAATCTTTGACCAGCCGTATGTTCGATCCAAATATTCAATATAGGTTTGGGCATAGGTATACCCGTTGCTCTGGGAAAACACCAGTGGGTTCCCTGAACGCGTTTGAGCCAGAGTGGGCACATGTCCTCCGGGATTACTTGGAGGTTGGTCTCCATTCGTCAGATAGAGGGCAACGCCTTCATTTATCCAGAGTCTCATATTCGGATTGATCACATAATTGTAGGCGTGAACCAATTCATGCAACGCCGTCAATTTAATCTCATCATAAGTATGTCCTTTGCCCGGATTAGCCGGAGATGTCAGCAAAACATTCGTGCCGCGATTGTCGCCGACATACCAGTCGAGACTCAGCACAAGGGCGACATAGCCGTACTTCTTAGTTTGGAAAGTGCTTTGTTTATCGTAGATATAGAGATTGACCGAGGGCGGCTCCTCCAACCCAAGTTTCTGCGCCAACCTTTTGTTTTCAACTTCCGTTAACGCGAACACATCTCTCGCGGCTTTTTCTTCGGCTTCATAATAGACAGTCACATAAGTGCCCCGAAAGATATGCATACCCCTTTCCTCCAATGAGAAGGTCGGAACGAAAGATAATGCCGCAATAAGGAGCAGCCCCCCCAAACAAATCAAGCTCACCAAGACCATCATCCTTTTTATTGTCACACATGATTGCCCCCCTTAGTCCCTTGCAGACGCGAAGCGTCAACAAAAAACAAGAAAATCCACATTCTGAATCCTGAATACTGAATACTGGATACTTGCGGTCGAAGACCGCATTAGATACATTATCAACCAAGTACGGGTCAGAAATCAAGGGAATACTGGGCTCATGGCAAATAAAACCATTGACACAGTCTTTCTAATAGTGAATTATAGTACATGAAGCGTCGTATAGCCTGTGCGAAAAGTCCCATCCGGCATTAAATCTTAGGCACTTCCCACTTAAAGCGTCTTATATGGCGTTTTAAAAATGTGCAAAATGGATGTATACTATATTCATGGAGTCATTTTACACGAAAACGGGCTTCGCCTGCTATACGGTTTTCGTAAATCAAACGAATGGAGTGTTCCTATGAGCAACAAATCATCATCCGAACATTTCCGATCCTCACATGTTCAATCTCTGGCGCGGGCACTGCATCTGATTGAAGTTATGACCGACTTCAAACAAGAGATCTCAGTCACAGATCTCTCAAACAAACTCGGCTGGCCAAAAAGCACAACCTACGGCATCTTATCGACATTGCGGGATTATCGCTATATTGATCAATCCCCAACAACAGGACGCTACAAAATTGGTGTGCGGTTTTTTGAGATCGGCAACATTGTCTCCCGCACCTGGGATATTCGCAATGTCGCTGTACCCCACATGCTCAAGCTCAACGCCATCATCGGCGAGATTGTCCAACTTGCCACCGAGGATCACGGAGATGTTCTCTATCTGGAAAAAGTCGACACAACCAAAACCCTGAATATCGTCTCCGAACCGGGCGATCGATTACCCATGCATTGCAGCGGTTTGGGCAAGGTTCTCCTGGCCTACCGCAACAGTGCCGAGATTAACTATATTCTGTCCCACAAAGGCATGCCGGCCAAAACACCTCAAACCATTACAGATCCGGCTGAACTCAAAAAACAGCTGGAACTCATCCGGCAACAAAACCTCGCTATCGACGACAGAGAGATCATGGACGATATTTGTTGCGTCGCCTCGCCAATATTTGATAACGAAGGCAAAGTCAAATTCGCCCTCAGCGTCTCCGGCAAACTCAACAATATGCATGGGCCGAAACGCGAACTGATTATTAGTTCTCTTGTGCAGTGTACCCGGGCTATTTCGGAGGATATGGGGTATGTATTCGGTTGACAGGGGTCTTCATCTGACATCTGATTGCTTCGTTCCGCAGCCTACGTTAGGATATCCAGGAACTCTGTCAAGCGTGAGGTCATACAATCCGCCAGGAATTTAACCATCGGCATAGAGGCTTGTTCTTTATAGTAACTGTCGAAACAGTCGTAGTAGCGTTTTCTGTCTTCCAGGCGAATGACAATGGGCGGATAATTGTTTTGGAGCAGCATATAATTAAGGAGCAGACGGCCTGTCCGGCCATTGCCGTCGACAAAAGGATGGATTCCCTCAAAATCGAGATGGAACAGAGCCGCGCTCTCCAGAGGGTGGCGTTTTTGTGCGATGTGTTCTTCAAGGAGCTGCTCCATTTGGCTTGGAACGAATAGCGGTTCCGGAGGCTCACAGCACGCGCCCAAGATACGGATGGGGATCTTGCGGTAGACACCTTTATCGTTGGGGCGGTCAATCAACACAAGGGAATGAACGTTTTTAATCACTTGTTCACTCAAAGCCTCTTTGTTGAGAACAAGCCTCTGAATATACGCGAAAGCATCTTTGTGACCTACGATTTGCAGATGATCTTTGAGGGGCCTATGTTCGACGACCATGCCCTCCAGAACCAGAGCCGTCTCCTGCATGGTCAGGGCGTTGCCTTCCATTGCATTGGAATGGTAAGTGAAGTCCACCAGGAATTCTTCCCGGACTCGCTTCTGTTCGCCGGCGGTCATGGGCCGGCGGCGGTCCAGTTCGTCCTTCAATGCATCCACACGGGAAAATGCTCCGGCAGCATCCTGGCTGATAATCCTTCCCCGCAAGGTCCGTCCGTCAATAGGTTTGGCTGCATGGGAAGGGATCAGGTAAGAACGGCCGATTTTGACAACCCCTTCAATCTTGCCTTTTTCGCAGAGCACCCGGGCTCGCCGATCCGATAGACCCCAGAGTTCCGATGCCTGCTTGACGCTCATATACTCCATGTGTACACCTCGTTCTCTTTGGAGTATATCCAATTTTTAGTATTTTTATGAATTCCCTGATGGAGGGTCGGGTATGCCCCCATAACCAATACCAGCATATAACGTTTAGCGCCAAAAGACAAGATTGATGTAACGGATACCGACGGATCCCTGTGACGCCTCCATGACGCCTCCGCGACGCCGCCGTGACGGACCGGATTTGCACAACCGCCTCCCCTGCTGATATACTGACTAAAAAAAGGGGATGATAAGATGTTTTTCTCAAACCGATCGACTATTTCGCCTCAAAAGGCGCATGAAATCATGGGTCAAGCTGATCCATACCTCCTTCTGGATGTCCGCACACCGGAGGAATACAAGCAGATTAGAATCGACGGCGCCAAATTGCTGCCGGTTGACGAGCTGGCACGCCGCGCCCCATCTGAATTGCCCGACAAGAATATCCTTATCCTGATCTATTGCCAAAGCGGCATGCGGGCCACTCAAGCTGTTAAGATTCTTACAAAAATGGGCTACACCAACGTGGTCAGTTTTGGCGGCATTATCAATTGGCGCTATGGCACGACCAGAGGATAGGGGAAGTCAGAGGCCGAACTACTTAAGACTCCACCAAGATCCGTCTCAAGTATTCCCCCGTATACGAGGCCTCGCACGCCGCCACCTCTTCCGGTGTCCCCGCCACAACAACCGTTCCGCCCCGGTCGCCTCCCTCGGGACCCAAGTCGATAATATAGTCGGCGGTCTTGATGACTTCCAGATTATGCTCAATCACCAACACACTGTCGCCGCCTTCCACCAGCCGGTGCAAGATCGTCAGCAGTTTGTCCACATCCGCGATATGCAACCCGGTTGTTGGTTCATCCAACACATACAGCGTTTTCCCTGTGCTCCTCCTGGCCAGTTCCGTGGCCAACTTGACCCGCTGAGCCTCCCCTCCCGACAACGTCGTTGCGGGTTGTCCCAGCTTGATATAGCCAAGACCCACATCATACAGAGTCTGAATCTTGCGCTGAATCCGCGGCACCGCCGCAAAAAACGCCAGAGCCTCTTCCACCGTGCTGTCCAGAATCTCAGCAATGGACAAGCCTTTATATTTGATTTCCAACGTCTCCCGATTGTACCGACGACTTTGGCAAACCTCACAAGGTACATACACGTCCGGCAAAAAATGCATTTCGATCTTAATGATCCCATCACCCCGGCAGGCTTCGCAACGCCCCCCTTTGACATTGAAACTGAAACGCCCCTGTTTGTACCCCCTCACCTTGGACTCAGGTACCTGGGAATAGAGCTCCCGGATATGGTCAAACACACCGGTATAAGTCGCCGGATTAGAACGGGGCGTTCGCCCGATAGGAGATTGATCGATATTGATAATCTTGTCAATATGTCCCAGACCGTCGATACTCTCGAACTCTCCGGGCCGGACACGGCTTTTCAGCTTAAGTCCCTCCTGGGCTCCTTTGATGAGAATCTCGTTCACCAGGGTACTTTTGCCCGAACCGGAAACCCCCGTCACGCAGGTGAACACCCCCAAAGGAACATCAACATCAAGGTTTTTTAGATTATTCTCTGCGGCGCCCCGCACCGACAACCACTTGTCCCCGGGCACCCGGCGCAGCAACGGGATCGGGATCTCCCTTTTCCCGCTATGATACTGTCCTGTCATCGAAGCCTCATTGGCCACAATATCCGCCAACGTGCCCTGAGCCACCACCTCGCCGCCGTGAGCTCCGGCCCCCGGCCCGATATCGATGATATGGTCGGCTTCCCGCATGGTTTCATCGTCATGCTCAACCACCAGCAGGGTGTTCCCCAAGTCCCGCAACTTCTTCAAAGTGCTGAGCAGGCGTGCGTTGTCCCGTTGATGCAAGCCTATACTGGGTTCATCCAGAACATAGAGAACCCCCATCAGACTGGATCCGATCTGAGTCGCCAAACGAATGCGCTGGGCCTCTCCGCCGGATAACGTCCCAGCCGCCCTGTCCAAAGTCAGATACTCCAACCCCACATCAATAAGAAACCCCAATCGTTCCAACAGCTCCTTGAAAATCCGGCGGGCAATGGTTTCCTCCCGGGTGCTGAGGGTCAGCTCTTTCAAAAACCGCAACGCCTCTGTTACCGGCAACCGGGTATACTCATAAATTGATAACCCTCCGACTTTAACAGCCAAAGCTTCGGGCTTAAGCCGCCGACCGCCGCAAGCCGGACAGAGTTTTTCCGACATATAGCGTTCCATCTCGCCCCGGACATAATCGGAAGCCGATTCCCGATAGCGTCTCTGAAAATGCGGCAGCAATCCCTCGTAAGCCGACCGCCAGACCCGGCTCTCCCCCATCACATTGATATAGGAAAACGTTATCATCTCCGTCGTTCCGTTAACCAACCGCTCCCATTGTTCTGCCGTCATATCCGCCACAGGAGCGTTTATATCGATACCCTGGCTGGTCGCGAAACTGCGCAGCATTGCCGGATAATAAGTGGATGTTGAATTCGCCCAGGGGGCGATGGCCCCTTCGCTCAGGGATTTGTTCCTGTCCGGAATAATCAGGTTCATATCCGGCTCCAGGTGAGCTCCCAAACCTGTACAAGAGGGACACGCCCCGTAAGGGGTATTGAACGAGAATAGCCGAGGGGCGATTTCGTCCAAGGCAATACCACAATCAGGGCAAGCAAAATTTTCGCTATAAGTCAACAATTCCTCGGTGCTGTCGGCGTTGTCTGAACTGTCGGTGATGTCGCTCCTGTCGGTCCTGTCGCTCCTGTCGGATGGCCCACCGCCCGGGTCCCCCGTCCGCGCTCTCGTCAACAAAACCAACACCGTCCCCTCCCCCATCTTCAACGCAGCTTCCAAGGATTCCGACAACCGGGCGGCGCTGTCCCCTTTGAGGACGATGCGATCCACAACGGCTTCGATGGAGTGTTTTTGGGTCTTGGTCAGAACCAGATCCGTTTCTTCAGTCAGATCGACAATAGCCCCGTCCACCCGGGCCCGAACATAGCCATTCTTGCGAATGGTCTCCAGCACCTTGCTATGCTCCCCTTTCCGCCCCCGCACCAGTGGTGCCAGAATATGTAGGCGGCTGCGCTCGGGATAAGCCATAATCTGGTCCACCATCTGCTGCACTGTTTGTTGGGCAATCTCTTTCCCGCACTTGGGGCAATGAGGGTGGCCGATCCGGGCGTACAACAGTCGCAAATAATCATACACCTCTGTTACCGTGCCCACTGTCGACCGGGGATTGCGGCTGGTGGTCTTCTGGTCGATAGAAATGGCCGGCGACAGCCCCTCAATGGAATCCACATCCGGTTTATCCATCTGGCCCAAGAACTGTCGGGCGTAGGAGGACAGAGACTCCACATAGCGTCTCTGTCCTTCCGCATAAATGGTATCAAAAGCCAAGGAAGACTTCCCCGACCCGGACAATCCCGTAATCACAACAAGTTGGTTGCGGGGTATGTCGACGTTCATATTTTTGAGGTTGTGGACCCGGGCACCCCGGACTTTAATATGATCCGGCATGGAATTCATCCTCCGTTGATTTTAAAACTCTTCAGAGTGTTCGTCACCTTGTCTTTATTGGCGTCATAGACCTCTTTGCTCATCAAGATCTCCGCAAAATAGTATTCATGGGTATCCGTTCCCGGATTATAGTCGAAAGCCCGCACAATATCGGCGCTATCCGCAGCAGGATCATAATAGAGGGTTGCCGGCACGCCGCTATCTGTAATCAGCACACCGCTTTTGGTGTAGGACTCTTCAAAAGCCTCATAGAAAGCATCTTCATGGGTCATGGTAAACCGAATGATTTCCCGGTCGCTTCCCACCTCCAGTGTTAAAACGCGCGGATCTGCCCCGGTGATATCTTCTTTGAGCTTCCAATCCTCGGGATACTCAAGAGCAATCCGTCCAAACTCGGGAACCGCGGATTCGTATTGGGTAACATAGTACCCCCCCTCAGGAGGATTGTTTGTTCCGTCACTCTGTATATCTGACGGATCTCCTCCGCATGAAGCGAAGGATAAGAGAACTCCGGTAACCAAAATGAGTAGCCCAAGTTTCTGAATCTTCAATAAAGAACACTCCTTCCGTTATTCTTGCATATTTCATGCTATCCCGTCTATTGTCTCTTTTATCATGTCTGTTGTCAATTGATTAGGTGAGTTTAACAGAAGGGTAATATTGACAAAGTGACATGAGACGTCATAATAGAGCTTAAGAAAGTGTGAAAGAACCTCATAGCAGTACTTTCATGCGGTATTTGCGCACCAATAGGAGCGCGGGCAGTAAAGGAGCTCTTAATTCATGAATACATTTCAAAAAAAATCAGCCTTCACTATGTTGACCGTAATCCTGGTTTCGATTTTGATCTCAATGTTACTAACCGCCTGCACCAAGACCACCGTCTCCCCCTATCCCTTCGTCGAGGCTAAAGGCGAGAACACGATCTTGCTGATCGACCGAATTAACGAAACACAGTTTTCTTACGACACCGAAACCTATCAAGTTGTCGAAACAATGGACCCCAAATATACCGTCTATCCCGGTGACCTTGTGCATCCTTTCCACACAGTCGGACCCACCCCGCAAACCTCCTCTGCGCCGATCCAAACCGGCTACTGCATTATTAACCTGCAAGAGAAACAGGTCACCATAGAACAGCTCCTATCCGCCGGTGAAATCATCTATCCCCTAGCTTTTTCCGACAACCACTTATTCTTTATGAAAAGTCAAGCCGGCACCTCTCTAAAAGACGTTGTCCGTTATGACCCGGCAACCAATACCCTCACCGAGTATCCCCATCTGCAAGGCTATATCACTTATGGTGCTGTCAGCGGCGACACACTGTACTACACCGTCTTTACCGAGATCGGCCAAAGCTACACCCTTTACCAAGCGGATTGCACCGACGAGAACACCCGACCCCAAATGGTGCGGGACGGACTTAACCGTACCGAGATCTACACCCAAGGCAATGACTTGTATCTCGCTGACAATCGTTACCTTTATTGCGGTGAAAAGCGCCTGCGCAAAGAATCGTTAAACTATTTCATCGGCGACAAGTACCTTCTCCAATATGTTGCATCCGGCACAGAATTCGACGCCGTCATCCTGAATACGGAGACCGGGGAGACCGTCAAACGGGCTCCCGGCATCCTGGGCGTCTCCGCAACCGATAAGGAAATCATCATGTACTGCCAAGGTGACATCGAGAGGTTTCAACACTAATGCGGGCTACGCCCGCTAGTATTCGCGCTCTTTGGGTGCCACTGAATTGGGTTTTTTAGGGATTGTACCAGGATCATTGTCCGAAGTTGAGGCTCATTTGTCCTCGTCAAGGCGTGCCCGCAGTTCCGCGATGAGCAACGCTTGCTCCGCAAGCGCCGTATCTTTTTCCGCAAGCGCCGTATCTTTTTCCGCAAGAGCCGTGGCTTGTTCCGCAAGCGCAGTGTCTTTTTCCGAGACAACTCCCAGCCACTTTTCGCGCTCAGCCTTTTCGCCTTCGGCTTTGCCTTCGGCCCTGCCGGTGTCTCTTGCCCATTCTTCACGACTCTCATTATCCATCCGCTCCTTCTCACGGGCTTCGTAGAGAAGGCGGGTTCTTTCATCTGCGGATAATTCCATGAGCCGTACAACGGCTTTCTTGATTAAGGGATCTTTGTTGGCTACAGCTTCCAATTCGATCTCTCCTTCCGCTCTGATAAATCTCATCCAGTATAGTAATCTTTCGGCACGATACTTCGTCAGTCCCTCCTAGCAGACGCCCGGTTTGCGTCGTCGGTTCTTCCTTGCCTCGTGCCGAAATACTTGCAATCTATTAGGCGATTTGGGAGTGGTAGAGTACTAGTAGAACGTATTCGAAATAACTATGCGATATTGCTTTCGGTTATTCCTTCAAGGGGTTCATCCATTTCATCCATCTTGTAAGTCCAACGATAGACGACGGGTTCTTCATTGACTTCCTCAAAGTATTTATAAATCCGCTCTTCTAGCTCTTTTTTGGTCTTGACACGTATTCCTCGTAGAAAGACCCTTGTCATTTTCCCAAAGAAACTTTCAATCATATTCAGCCATGATCCATGTTTGGGGGTGAAAATGAACTCATATCTTCCCATATGTTGCTCAAGATACCGGCGCGTTTCCTTTGATGTGTGGGCGCTATGGTTGTCCAGGATAATCCGGATTTTAAGACGCTTATCATATTTCTCGTCAAGCATCTTTAAAAAATCCACAAAATCCGAACTCTTATGTGTGTCCCTTACCAGTGGTATGACTTCACCGCTTCGTAAGTCAAGGCCTGCAAGTAAGGAAACCGTTCCAAGTCGTTTGTACTCGTAGTCCCGACCAATATAGCCTTGTTCCGGTGTAGGTGCTAAATCATCAACAGTATTTGCGATTGCCTGTATCCCCGGCTTCTCGTCATAGGAGATGACCACATTCGCCGGTTCGGTCCCATTTTCAAAGTCAATCTCAATCTGCTTGTAGACGATCAACACATCTTTCATCTTCTGATCAAACTCAGCATCTCTCCTTTCCAGATAGTATTTGATATTGTGCGGTTTGATTTCAGCTTCATTTAAGATGTTGTTAATAGTGGATTTAGCGATCGTTTTGAGATGACCAAAGCCTGCATCTTCACAGTGATTCTGAACATAACAGCGCAAGAGGCGGAGAGTCCATAATTCTTGGGCGAATCCCAGTTCCACAGGCTTCTGGCACGCAATATTGATGACATACATCTTGTCCTGATCAGTAATTATCGATTTGCGTCCACGGCCACGGTCATCTTTCAGAGCTGATTCTATCCCGGATTCACAGTATTTTTCCAGGCAAAGTTGAACAGAATTTCGGTTGATATCCAGTTTAGCAGCAATATCAATGTTGCTCATTCCCTTTGAACTTAATAGCAGGATCTTTGCACGTCGAACCATCTGGGCGCTGGCTGTTCTCATTTTTGTGATTGCCTCAAGCTTCTCAATATCTGCTTCTTTCAAGTCCTTCGCATTATATTTACTTCCCATTGCTTGATACCTCCCATTCTTCATATGAGAATAGTATAGCACATCCGAGCATATTTGCATAGTTATTTCAAATACTATCTACTAGTGGGACAACTTGGATTTCGATGTGAATTGTTTTCCCGGACTTGGTTTTGACCTTTACGTCTATGATGCCCAGTTTGTCGGCGGGATGTTCCCGTATGAGATGAGGATCTACAATTATGACTTCTTCGTATTCCTCAGGGGGGATCGATAAGGCTGATTTCAAAAAGTCTGTCAAGAACTCAAGGTTCCGTTCGTCCGCAAAGAAAATGTGGAAGATAACGTCGCTTTTGACAGGAAGAATGATCCGAAGCATATGTTTTCACCGTCCTTAAGGACAGTATACACCATTTGGGATTGAATCGCCATATTGAGGTGGCTCGACCCTTCCCCCAAAAGTCCGCCTGTATCCTTCCCGAACCAGATCAGCTCCCTCGTCACACCATATTATGGAAATACACGTACAGAATCGTAACCAAGCCGTGAAATGGCGAATATATTAGATTATACGCATAGAATCAGGAATTATTATTATTGATCAACAAGGAGAGAGTGACCATGGCGAACCGAATTTGCTTTCCCTATTACCAAAATGATCACTGCGATCCCAATCTCGAAGGCCCTGAAGGACCCGCCGGTCCCCAGGGCCCTCGGGGTCCCGCAGGACCAAGGGGAGAAAAAGGTGACAAAGGTGACCCAGGATGCCCCGGTCCTTACGGTCCCAGAGGTCCGGCCGGACCTCAGGGTGCCCGGGGACCCCAAGGTGTTCGAGGTGATATAGGCCCCCAAGGAGATCCGGGATGCCAAGGACCGCAAGGGATGAAGGGCAATCCCGGCCTTCAGGGCCCCCCCGGCCCCATAGGACCTATTGGCCCTAAAGGGGATCCGGGTACCATAGGGCACCAAGGCCCGGCCGGTCCCCAAGGCCCGGCAGGACCAAACGGTCTCATCGGCCCCCAAGGCCCCATCGGTCCGGAAGGTCCGGCAGGAGTCGTGGGTCCTATGGGTCCGGAAGGCGCCCAAGGCTGTCACGGCCCCCAAGGCGAACAAGGTCCTCAAGGTGAACAAGGACCCCAGGGGTATCAAGGTATCGTCGGCCCCACCGGTCCCACCGGTGCCGGTGCTACCGGCCCGACAGGACCCCCGGGAGCGGACGGAACAGACGGCACAAACGGTGCAACCGGCCCAACCGGCGCAACCGGTC
>Ga0082212_10001238_pt1 | contig 37574 bp, 30 predicted proteins | sample TergutNt197P3_FD_71548 | JGI IMG/M metagenome (GOLD analysis project Ga0082212, IMG submission 71548) | Neocapritermes taracua P3 segment gut microbial communities from Petit-Saut dam, French Guiana - Nt197 P3 | ecosystem: Host-associated > Arthropoda: Insects > Digestive system > Gut ...
ATATAGAAAAAATTTAATAAATATACCCGGCATTCGTTTTTTGGAGGATATACCCGGTATCCGGCACAATTATTCTTATTTCCCGATTTTTGTAGATGAAGAGTTATACGGAATGACCCGCGACAAACTGTATTTCAAGATGAGAGAAAAAAACATCTTTGGGCGCAGATATTTTTATCCGTTAATCAGTTCATTTTCAACCTACAGAGGATTAGAATCTGCAAAACCGGAGAATTTGCCGGTAGCAACCAAAATAGCGGATAGCGTAATTTGTTTGCCGATATATGAAGGATTAGAGGATGAAAATATTTTGCGTGTTGTAGATTATTTGTTTTTATCAAATAAAATTCGTTAATTTGCAAAAAAAAATCAACTGCTATTATTTGGTTTAATGGTTTAATGTAAAAAGTTTAAATGAATAGTTTTCCGACAACAGAAAGCCTAAAGCTAAGGGTTATTAAAAAGAGTTGGCAACAACAAGTCGGGTTTTTGGAAAATTAAAACAAATGATATGAAACTCGGAATAATGCAACCCTATTTTTTGCCGTACATCGGTTATTGGCAATTAATCAATGCTGTTGATGTTTTTGTTATATATGATAATATTCAATATACAAAAAAAAGTTGGATTAACAGAAACAGATATTTGCTTAACGGGAAAGATGCGTTATTCACGATAAACATAAGGAATGACAGCGATACCTTAAATGTAGACGAAAGGTTTTTGTCGTCGGAATACAAAAAGGACAAGATGATTGCAATGTTTCAGAACGCATATTATAAGGCTCCAATGAAAATGGAAGCTATTCGGTTTTTAACTGAAATGATTAATTGTCAGGAAGAAAATTTGTTTAAGTATATCTATAACTCTGTTGTCAAAATATGCGAATACATAGGAATCAAAACTAAAATAGTCGTGTCTTCATCAGTAGATATAGACCATGCGTTAAAAGCAGAAAATAAGGTGCTTGCAATCTGCAAAGAATTAGGAGCGGAGACATATATAAATTCAATGGGTGGAATGGAACTTTATTCAAAAGAAATGTTTAAAGAACATGGCATAGAATTAAAATTTATAAAATCAAAACCTGTTGAATATAAGCAATTCGACTATGAATTTGTTTCAAATTTATCAATAATAGATGTGATGATGTTTAATACAAAAGAAACTATTGAAGGTTTTCTAAAAGAATATGAATTAGTATGAGTTTTAAATGGAAAAAATTGGGTTTGCTTTTTAATCCTGTTGATTGGCAGAATAAGACGTGGTTACATGAGTATGCACAAGCTCCAAATTTGCTTTTTTATGATAAGTTTGTGAGGGTATTTTTTTCTACACGGATGCCTAAAGATGAACACGGAAGATTAAAAACTTTAGAGGCGTATGTTGATTTGGAAAAGAAAAATTTATTCAATGTTATAGGAGTATGCCCGAAACCACTGCTTGAATTGGGAAAGTTAGGACATTTTGATGAGTTTGGAACCTATGTGTTTTCGCCTGTTAGAATTAGTGAATATGAAATTTGGGCATATTACGCAGGGGTAATATGTACTCAATCCGTGTCAATAAATGCCGCGATTGGCCTTGCAAAAAGCTTTGATAATGGAAATACTTTTGAAAAAGTCGGAGTTGGTCCGGTTTTAGGGCATTCTTTGTATGAACCGTTTTTAGTAAGTTCTCCAAAAATAAGAAAATATGGAGACAAATTTTATTTATTCTATATTGCCGGAACAGAGTGGGCAGTTACAGGAAACGTAAAAGAACCGGTCTATAAAATCAGAATGGCAGTTTCTGATGATGGCTTAAATTGGGAAAAAGAGAATCGTTTCATTATTGAGGATAAAATAGGAAAATTAGAAGCACAGGCAAGCCCGGATGTCTTTTACAAAAATGGAAAATATCACATGTTTTTCTGCTTTAGAGATGCTTTTGATTATAGAAAAAACCCAAAATACAGTTACAGAATAGGCTATGCAAGCTCAGTAGATTTATTAAATTGGGAAAGAGATGACAAAAAAGCGGGTATAGATATTTCACAAGATAGTTTTGATAATGAGATGGTTGCTTACCCTCATATTTTTGAACTAAATGGCAAGATTTATATGTTATATTTGGGAAATGAGGTCGGGCGTTATGGATTTGGTTTGGCGGAACTGCAAGGAGAGTTAGTATGAAGTGGAAAAAATTAGGACATATATTTGACTTTAGTACCTCTCAATTAAGAAGTTCATTTGTTAGTCATGCACAAAGCCCGCAGGCTGTTGTATTCGAAGATTTTGTCAGAGTATATTTTACGAGCAGAATAAAAGACACAGAAAAAACATTTTTGAGCATCCCGCAATTCGTGGATTTTTCTAAGGATTTCAAAACTATAATACAATATTCAGACAACGAAATAATTTCAAGGGGGAAATTAGGCTGTTTTGATGAACACGGAATTTTTCCATTCAGTCCTTGTTTTGTAGATGGGATTTTTTATGCTTATACAAGCGGATGGTGCAGGAGAATATCCGTTGATGTGGACGGAGGCATTGGGCTTGCGGTTAGCAATGACAATGGAAAAAGTTTTGCAAGATTGGGAGATGGTCCCATATTGTCAGCATCTTTGTATGAACCATTTTTGGTAATAGACCCATTTGTTAGAAAATTCAATAATGTGTATTATATGTTCTACATTCGTGGAGTAAAATGGAGCGATACAAGTCCGCCGGAAAGAGTTTACAAAATATCGTATGCAACATCACGAAATGGAATCGATTGGCAAAAAACAAATACACTTATCATTCAAAATACTTTGGGAGATGATGAATGTCAAGCATTGCCAACGGTTATAGAAATAAACGGGGTCTATCATATATATTTTTGTTACAGAAAAATGGCAGATTTTAGAACAGAAGCAGACAACGGATATAGAATAGGCTACGCTTATTCTGATGATTTGAAAAAATGGGTAAGAGATGATGACTTGGGTGGTTTAACATTATCTTCTTCAGGTTTTGACAGTGAAATGATGTGTTATCCTAACATATTTAAGATGGATAATCAGGTATATTTACTATATAATGGAAATAATTTCGGAAAACAGGGTTTTGGTTTAGCTATTTTGGAGGATGTAAAATGAACAAAAGAAATTACAATGCTGAATTTGCTGATAACAGCGAAAGAAAGTACACTTACGGATTTGATTATGATGTAATGCATCATTATATGTTAAAATCATTTTTGCCATTTATTGAGCATGGTGATGTATTAGAATTGGGTTGCTACAAGGGCGAATTCACAAAGCGATTGCAGCATGTGTTTTCAGACATAACCTGTATTGAAGCATCGGATGAGGCTATCGTAGTTGCAAAATCTATTTTGCGAAACGATATAAATTTCATTCATGGTACTTTTGAAAATGTGAGGTTAGATAAGAAGTTTAACAATATTATTATGACTCATGTTTTAGAACATATTGACGATCCTGTTCTTGTTCTGAAAAGAATCAAAGATGAATGGCTCATGGATAACGGGAAATTTTTCTTAGTATGTCCGAATGCCAATGCGCCGTCCAGACAAATTGCCGTTAAAATGGGATTAATAGAGCATAATGCTGCTATTACAGAGGGTGAAAGAAATCATGGACATCGTGTAACATACACTTTTGATACATTAGAAAGAGATGTAAAAAAGGCGGGATTTAAAGTTGCGTATCGTAGCGGCGTGTTTTTCAAGGCTTTAGCTAATTTCCAATGGGATAGAATTTTAGAAACAGATATTGTTTCAAAAGAATATTTAGAAGGATGCTTTGAGCTTGGGCAGGTATATCCTGATTTGTGTGCCAGCATTTTTTTATTATGTCAAAAAGCATGAGCAATATAGAGGTAAAAATAAACGCTGCTTCTTTAGAGACTCTCATTAGCTTTTATAATGAGAACGATGCCATTTTTATTCCTCCGTTAAGCTCTCAGGTGAATTCCATCGAGGAATATGCAAGAAAATTAAAAAACAATGCTGTTATTTTTGAAGCATGGGACAATAAAGAGTTAATTGGTTTAGTTGCAGGGTATTTTAATAATTATGAAAATAAAACAGGATTTATCACTTCTGTTGTCGTTTCTATAAAATATCAAAACAAAGGAATAGCAAAAACGATAATGAAAAAAGCATTTGATTATGCAAGAGACAAAGGATTTGAGCTAATTCAGCTTGAAGTGCATAAAGAGAATATAAACGCGGTGGCTTTGTATGAAAAATTCGGTTTTGCTGAAAAAGTAAATGATCTCATTCTGATGGAATTATATTTAAATAATATTGAATAACTCCGTAATATGAACAATATACCATTGGTAAGTATTTCTTGTTTTACCTTCAACCACGAACCATATATTCGTCAGTGTTTAGACGGATTTATAATGCAAAAGACAAACTTCACGTTTGAAGTATTAATTCATGATGATGCTTCAACGGATCGAACTGCAAATATTATTAGAGAATATGAATCAAAATATCCGGGCATTATAAAACCAATTTATCAAACCGAAAACCAATATTCAAAAGGAGTAAAAATTGATCCGATAAATTATAATAGAGCTGTTGGTAAATATATCGCTATGTGTGAAGGAGATGACTATTGGACAGACCCTTTGAAATTACAGAAGCAAGTGGATTTTTTGGAAACACATGAAGATGTTTCAATGTGTTTCCATGATGCAAATGTAATTGATACAGAAAGTAATATAGTAGGAAATTTTAAAAGGTATAATCAAAATCAATATGCACTAATTGAAGAAATACTTCTTGGTAGAGGTGGGTTTATTCCAACAGCATCGATTGTGTTTGAAGCTCAATTTGTTAAATCTGGCTATCCGGACTATTGTTTGAATTGTCATGTCGGAGATTTTCCTTTACAATTATATTTATCTGCCAAAGGAAAAGTATTCTATTTTAACGAGGTGATGTCTGTTTATCGACAAAATGCAGGGAATTGGACGCACAATTTTTCTCAAAGGGATTTTTCTTTACAAGTAAATGGATGGATGTCCGAATTTATTGTAACGGACGGAATCAATGCTTTGTTGGATTACAAATATGCCGATACAATTACACAGTTTCAAGCAGATTATATTATTGGAATAATACTATTACCTCATAGAAATAAAAAAACTGAGATAAAAAAAATATTTGGTTCTTATATTGAAAAGTTTCATTTCAAATCGAAAATAAAGTTTTTCTTAATTTGTCATGCTTTCTTTTTCTATCGGCTTTTTACAAAATTATTTTCTTGGTTACATTAGTTTTTTCTTCGGCCAAATTATTTATCAATCGATGATTTTTCGACAAACTTTTTTGGCTGATTAAAAAAAAGTCTTACCTTTGCACCAATATTTTTCGTAGGAATAATATTGATTTTGGAATAAAAAAGATACGAATAAAATTTTAAAACAAACTAAAGCGCTCGTGAAACGGAAAATTGAAAATATTTTGATGCATTGGAAAGAAAGTAAAAATTCTTTGCCATTGATGGTTATTGGTACAAGACAGACAGGGAAAACATTTACTATCAATGAGTTTTGCAAAAACAATTACGAACAGGTAATCGAGATTAATTTTTTGCAAAATGAAGTTTTTAAATCTTTTTTCGACAATTCGTTAAATCCGCAAGATATTATTGAAAACATTGAGGTGTATTTTCGCACAAGTGTCAATCCTGCAAAAACGATCATTTTTCTTGATGAGATTCAGGAATGTGAACGGGCAATCACTGCACTGAAATTTTTTGCCGAATCAGCCATACGTTACAATATCGTATCTGCAGGCAGTTTGTTGGGCGTTAAGATTAACCGGTTGAAAACGGCTTTTCCGGTTGGAAAGATACAGATTGAATATATGTATCCGCTTGATTTTGAGGAATTTTTATGGGCAATAGATGAAAAAATGTTGAGCGAAAAAATCCATCAAAATTACGCTGAAAATAAACCTTTTGTTCAGATCATTCACCAAAAAGCCCTGACTTTATACCGACATTTCCTGTTTTTGGGGGGTATGCCGGCTGTTGTAAGTGATTATGTGGACAAAGGAAAGGAGATTACAAATGTTTCAACCAGAATAAAAGAGGATATAATCACCGGTTATATGGCCGATATGGCAAAGTATGCCGAAAATATCAACGCTATAAAAATAGTAAAAGTGTATAACTCTATAAAGGAGCAACTTGCACAGGAACAGCGGAAATTCAGATACAAATTGGTGGAAGAAAAAGCGAACAAACAAAAATTCGAAACGGCGATCGAATGGCTTGTACAGGCAGGATTGGTGTTGTTTTGTTCGCTCATTCCCAATCCGGTGCGTCCGCTTAAAACAGATGAGAACAACAAAAATTTTAAACTCTACCTGTCTGATGTCGGACTTTTGGTGCATATTGCCGGGATAACGCTGTACGATATTTTTCAAAACAGAGATTTTAAGTATATAGGTGCGTTGACAGAGAGCTTTGTAGCACAAACACTTGTTTCAAAAAACAAAAAAATGCATTACTGGTCGTCCGGAAACGAAGCCGAAGTGGATTTTTTGCTTTCACTCGAACAGGGAATAATTCCCTGCGAAGTAAAAGCATCTGAGAATGTAAAATCAAAGAGTCTCTCAGTCTATGTAACCAAGTATAACCCCGAATATGCTATTAGAATTTCTGCAAAAAATTTCGGCTTTGAAAACGGCATTAAATCAGTGCCTCTGTATGCAACGCATTGTATATAGTTTAAGGTGGTCAAAAGGGTGGTCAGACAAGTGGTGCAATAGGTGGTGCAATAGGTGGTACAATAGGTGGTGCAATAGGAATGGTGTATTAGAGCGAATGGACAGGACAAGAAGTTATTGGAAAGTTAAAAATCTATTGATCTGCACCCCAATGTAATTATGAATTTAAAAAAATATTTTATCTTTGAGGCATTATGAAAGGAGAATCGCAATATATTGAGTTTAAAGCCGGTTTCAATGATGAAATGATTGAAACATTATCGGCTTTTGCCAATACCAAAGGAGGTAAGGTGTTGGTTGGGGTTAACAACAATGCTTTGCCTGTTAAAAATTTCACGATTGGCGAAGAAAGTATTCAACAATGGCTGAATGAAATCAAAACAAAAACGCAACCTGCCATTATTCCTAATGTTGAAGTAATTGATTATAAGGGCTGTGAAGTTGTTGAATTTTCAGTACAGGAATTTCCGGTAAAACCGATCGCTTGCCGCGGACGCTATTTCAAACGGGTGAAAAATTCGAACCATCAACTTTCGCCGATGGAAATTGCCGATTTGAATATGCAAACCTTGCAGGTTTCGTGGGATGCTTATCCGGCTATGAATGTCACGACTGACCATATTGATTTTGGTAAAGTACTGAAATTTACAAACAAAGTAAACGAAACAGGCCGGTTTCAATTATCAGGTACGCCGGAAGATAACTTAAAAAAATTGAATTTGATTATTGGCGATAAACTAACCAATGCTGCGTTATTGCTGTTCTCTAAAGAAGATATTATTTATAATGTTCATTTAGGGCGTTTTAAAACGCATTTTACCATTATTGACGACCGGATGTTGCGCCTTCCGCTCTTTGAGGCGGTGGAAGAAACAATGAGATACATCAAATCTCAAATAAAATATGCTTTTGAAATCACAGGAAGAACCATTCAACGTAATGAAATACCTGAATATCCACTTGATGCTTTACGTGAGTTGGTATTAAATTCCATTATTCATCGTGATTATTTGAGTTCAGCCGATGTTCAAATCAAAATTTTCGACAATTACATTACCTTTTTTAATCCGGGTGGATTACATCACAATTTGACGATTGAAGACCTCAAAACAGATACTTATCCTGCGTATGCCCGAAATAAATTGATTGCTGAAGCGTTTTACCTGACCGGTAATACTGAAAAATATGGCAGCGGCTTTTTTCGTGTTCGTAATGCAATTGCCGAATACCCTACAATGACAATTGATTTTAAGGAAATTAGCGGAGGATTCATGGTTACGGTTGCTTATGAAAAACAAAAGACAAGCACTGATTTTAAAGGGAAGGTTACAGATAAGGTTACAGAAAAGGTTACAGAAAATACAGATAAGAAGCAAATAATTAGCAATGATAATAGTTTGAAAAACAATATAGTGGATGATCGAGAAGGTGATCAAATAGGTGGTCAGAAAGGTGATCAAATAGGTGGTCAGAAAGGTGGTCAAATAGGTGGTCAGAAAGGTGGTCAGAAGGGTGGTCAGAAGGGTGGTCAGAAGGGTGGTCAGAAGGGCATTACTGATGGATTGGAGAAGATAAAAACAGTTATTGACACCAATAGAGACACCAATAGAGACACCAATAGAGACACCAATAGAGACACCAATAGAGACACCAAAAAGATAAGTGAAGTGCAACAGGTAATTTTAAAAGAAATAGAAAAAAATCAAAGGATTACAATTTCAAAAATAAGTAATGTTGTTGGAATTAATATTAGAAATACAAAAAACAGTATCTCAAAACTCAAAAAAGCAGGACTACTCGAAAGAGTTGGAAATAATAAGTCGGGTTATTGGAAAGTTAATAAATAAAAGCAAATGAAGACCGATTTTAAAAGAGTGTATATTGGGTATACGATTTATTCGTTGTATCTGTATTTGTTGTATTCGACGGAAGATGAAATCAATCAGACTTTTTTCTTTTTTGGAGAAGGGATTGATAAGTGCTTTCGGGATCAATTTGAAAATCAAACCTATTTCAGTAATGAATTGTATGAATCTAAAAATGTGGTTTCACGTTTATGGTATCGCATCCGCCTGAGATACCAAAGTCGCAAAAAATGGCCTTTTCTGAAAGATGCGCAATTGTTTGCACAAGACCAGTTCTATTTTTGTGCGGCGCTGATCGCGAAACGGGATTACACCTTGATCGAAGATGCACCCAACGTTTTTCTTCGGCATAGAGGCAGTATCAACCAACAACGAAAGACACGCCTGCAAGTCGTTTATGTATTAAAAAAAATCTTCCATCGATTTTTTGAAAATAGCTTTAGCGGCGAAATGGGCGAAAATGCCCAGTGCAAAGCTGTGTTAATGACCAATATAGAGTCAGACCCGATATTAGAAGGGAAAGAACTGATTCAAGTGGCCGAAACCGAATATTGGATGAATGCCCCCGAATCGAAAAAAAATAAAATACTATCCGTATTTAGCATTACACCGGAAGATTTGGAACAGCTCCAAAAAAGAAAAGTGATCGTTTTTACCCAAAATTATGCCTCTTTAGGTTATCTTCCCGAACAGGAATTGATTGATATGTATGCCGAACGCATAGCCAAATACCCTTCAGATCAAATCATTATCAAAAGACATGCTTTTGACAGGGTGGATTACCGAAAATATTTTCCGGATACTTTTGTGTTCGACAAAATTGTTCCGATGCAATTGCTGAATCTTTTAGATATCCGGTACGAAGCGGCCATTACCATCTGCTCATCAGCCGTTTTGAGTTTTCCTTACGATATTCAGATTGAATGGATAGGTACCGAAGGCAATCCAAAACTCTTGGCCGCCATAGGAAAACATGACCTGGCTGCTTATTATAAAAAGTAATCACCAAATTGTCCTGCCGCCGTCTAAGATGACAGTTGCGCCTGTCATGTACGAACTGGCCGCTGAAATCAGGTATAATATGGTTGCCGTATATTCATCGGGGCGCGACATGCGACCCATCGGAATCAGTTCCGATATTTTACTTACAAACACCTCATCCTGACCATTATAAAGGCTTGCGGGGCAAAGCGTATTGACACGTATTCCTTTTTTGGCCCAATAAGTGGCAAGGTATTTTGTCATACCGATAATTCCATGTTTAACAACAGAATAAGAAATGGGTTTCACCAATTGTTCTTCTTCGCTGACTCCATCTTTTCGGTATATTCGTTGGTCGGGTGAGATGATCCCGTAATCGGACGAAATGTTCAATACCACCCCGTTTCGATTATCTTCCATTACTTTTCCAAATACCTGTGCACACAAAAATGCGCCTGTCAATCCTACGGATATATCTTCATTCCATATTTCCGTCGGAAGATTATGGAAACGGATGGCGCCCATATTCTTAGCGTGTCCTTCCATTTTCGGATTATTGGCGGCATTGTTGATCAGCACATCGATATGTCTGTATTTTTTCAACAATTCATCCCTGACTTTGACAAGACTTTGCGGGTCGGTAATATCGGTTTCGAATATTTCGATAGTACGTCCGGGATACTGTTGTTCGAATTGTTTTTTCGTAGCCGTTAGGACGCTTTCCGATATATCAAGCAAGACGGGTATCCCGCCTCCTTCAAGCACTGATTCGGTGTGTCTGCGTCCTAACAAACCTGCGCCGCCTGTGATGATACACACTTGATTGTCAATGCCAAACTGTTCAAATATTTTGCTCATATCACTATTTTTTGGATCGTTTTTGTTTGCATGGATTCTTTGGTTGCCAGCGCTATTTTTAAACTTGCAATACCTGCGCTCAATGGTATTTCAGGCGCTGTTCTGTATGCTACGGAATCAAAAAAATCTTTTAATTCGTTTATAAACATATCGTTTCGCTGAAATTTTTCATAATGGACGGCATAGTTATCTATCGTACGACAGTAAGTGTTCGCGATCAAATCTACTTCGGCAGTACCCTTGTCGCCAATTACTTTGCATTTTCGCGTCGGCGGGAATTGGAAAAAATCGGAATGAATGTAAACAGGGAAATGGCTCGTGCCACTCTTTATGGAATATACAGCAGAAGCATTATCTTCAACATCAATTTCCAGTTCACCTGCTTTGCCTCCAATAGCATAGACACTGTCGGGGATGCCGAAAAGCCGGCATATATAGTCAATTTCGTGTATTTGCTGATTGAGAACGACGCCTCCGCCCATGTCTGAACGCGCCATGTAGGTTTCGGCATAATTTTCGTAAGTATGCATGGTCGTCAAGCGTTCGCCTATCTCTGCATGAACAGCGATGATGTTTCCGTACAGATTCTCATTCAAATCTTTCTTTATCTGAACCAAACCGGGGTGGTAACGGTTTTGAAAACCCATAAACGCTATTAATCCCTTATCTTCAACAATTTGTTTTAATTCATCAACGCCATCAAGGCTATCCGACAAAGGTTTTTCCAAAAAAAGGTCGCATCCTGCTTTGGCTGCCTTTATGGCACATTCGATATGTTTGGCGGTGATATTGGTAATAAAAGCGACATCCGGTTTTGCCTGAAGCGCTTCATCAAGGTTTCCGTATGATGTAATCGAAAATGCTTCTTCCAAAGATATATGCTCTCTGATTTTCATATCGTCCGAAAAGGTGCGTGTCAATCCGCGTTCGCGAAACGCCGATATTTCCGCATCATCGCCCATGATCCGGCGAATATTTCGCAGATGCCGTTGCCCGATGCTGCCAAGGCCTATCATTAATATTTTCATGGTTCTTTTTTATAATGAATGGTCAAATAATCCAATATTTCCGAATGAGTCTTTTGCATCCGGTATTCAAGCAATTCGACATCCGATTTAACATCTATATCGACCGAATCGGGCGACACAAAACCGATCATACGCGAGCCGTGCATCAAATCGTTTTCCACGATGAATGAAGTTCTCAAAATATCCACATAACCATCCGGAATATACACAGCGGGAAATGCCTGCCGGGGATTATTGGCTTCGTCGTTAGTCCTGTCGCCCAAAATGCTGTGAAAATACCCTTCATCATTTTTTTGAAACCATTTGAAAGGCGTATTGCCCGCAAGATGTCCCGAGCGCAGCGATGTAGCCGTATCGTCGTTGAGCATCTGTTCGATCGCGCTATCCATGATGCTTATTTTCCGTATGGGATTGGTTGGACGCAGGTGTACAAAAAATTCAGGCACAACCGATTCATTTTCATAAAGCCAATTGATGGCATGTTGCATAAATTCAATATCGGTCGAATGATCGCCCGAAATAGAAGCGGGACGCATAAATGGCGTTTCGGCGCCATATTTGTTGGCTATTTGCGCATACTCGTCCGAATCGGTCGTGACAATTACACGTTTGATTTTTGCAGAAAGTTTGGCTGCGGCAATCGAATAGGCAAGCATCGGGTAGCCGCACAGCATTTGTATATTCTTGTTTTTTACACCTTTAGAACCTGAACGCGCAGGGATGATGGCATAAATGCTTCCTTTTTCTATTTTATGTAGAATGTCTGTATGCATTGTCAGGTTGTTAGTTCTCTATACAATTCTCTTATAACGCCTTTCCCTCCTTTTGCTTCAAAAACATGATCGACATATTCTTTTATTTCCGGCTCGGCATCTTGGGGAGCAGCCGAATATCCCGCAATGGTCATCGCTTCATAATCGTTGAGATCATTGCCGATGAATAATACATTGTCGGGCGCAATATGGTTTGCAAGACAATAATCGAGCAAAACTGTTTTTTTATTTTCTATGCCATGGATGGCCGGAATACCCAATTTCTGACCGCGTACATTCACAACTTTATTTTCTTCGGTCGAGATGATTACTTGCGGGATGTTCAATTTCTTTATTTGGAGCACTCCATAACCGTCGCCTCTGTTTACAACAACGCTTTCCTTGCCGTTTTCGTCAACAATGGCCGTATTGTCGGTCATCACACCGTCAAAATCATATACTATCAACCTGATATCCGCTTTTTTAAAATCAAATTTTTTCATTGTTTTTTTTGAATTTCAGTTTATCGCGTTGAATTTGTTCGATCGGCAATATTTCCTGTGATTTGTAAGTAAGCGCTTCGCACACATGCACAAGGTCTCTTTTCAATTTTCTTACGCCATCAGGTTCCAATGATGCGGCATGGTCGGTGCCTTTCCATGTTCTGTCTAAGGTATAATGCCTTTCAATAATGGTTGCCCCCAATACGTAGGCCGCAATATCGGCCGATATGCCCAGATGATGTCCTGAAAAGCCTATTTCTTTGACTTTATTACCGAATTTCTCTTTGACCCTTACAATTTCCAACAGACAAATATCTTTAAAGGGAACCGGATAGCCCGATGTGCATACAAAAATGACGACATCTTTGGCGCGTCCTTTATTTTCGAACAATTGCAACAGCCTGTCTTCTTCTTCGTGTGTGGTCATGCCGAGCGAAACATGTATTTCGCCTTCGAAATTGTCGCACAGCCATTCGATCAAATCAAAATGATTGTTACATGCAGACGGGATTTTAATAAAACGGGGTTTCAACGAGGTTATCTCTTTGGCCGATGTGATATCCCACACAGAAGTCGAATATTCAACGCCATACTCTTCACACCATTGTTTGAGTTGCCTATGTTGTTCGACGGAAAATTCTAAGTATTCCCTGTGTTCGCCGTAGGTGGTTCCATACGAATTATAAGGCGACGGATGAGGCGCGTTATATTCTTCGTCCGTCAACAGTTCTTTGTTGCATCTTTTCTGAAATTTAACCACATCCGCCTTACAATACGAAGCGGCGGTCATTATCATTTCACGGGCAATGCTCATATCTCCTTTGTGGTTGCAGCCGATTTCGGCTATGATGCGAGGTGTTGTCATATTATTTTATATAAATAAATTTTGTAAATATTATTTTCAAATACATTTTGTAATGCTAAATGTGCTCCTAAATGTTCGATTTCAACCGTAGAAAAGATGTATTGACAATTCAGCCGGTGCATAATGCTGTAATCAATATCTAACGAGGCCGTTCGGGTAGCGATCGCTTTTTGATCAATGAATCGGCCGACTTCGTCATCGTACAAATAACAACGATTGCCCCAATTGTCAAAATAATCCTTTAACTCTTGATTCTTAGACAATTCACCCCTTATCAATTCACCGAATAAATGCTTATATCTTACATCATAATTATTCATATAACCATCGATCGTATAAAATCCGTTGTAAAATAAAACAGACGGATGAAAGCCTAATGCCGCAACCCGATAGGAATCAGTCGGTTTTCCGATACTCTTTTTGATATCATCAAACAAATGCTCCGAATAAAACTCGTCGAAAGTCACATTGACATGCCTGCCGTGGATAAAAGGCACGTATTTTTTTATCAGTCCGCCATACGTATAATCCTTTGTTTGCGTATAGAGGAATTGAAATGCAAACAGCAACAATAATAAAGTCTTACTGTATTTAAACTTTGGAATATCATCAAACGTATAAGCCAAAATGATGAAGAACATCAACGGGAATAAGGCATAAAAGCGTTCAAAACTTACTAATCTGAAAACGCTTATTTTATTCGTAAAGCTCACAACAGGCTGCCAATTTAAAATGCCCGCAAAAAAACCAATGGCTACAACTGAAACTAAAAACGAGATCAATCGTTTATTCGTTTTTTTATGGACAATAAATCTGTATAATAATAACAGGAGGCTAAACCATATAATATAAAAATAATGGCATGAAATAACATGTCCGTGACTGTATAAAAACAATGCTTTGATTCCTTTCAATACTTCAATAAACGATAACGCATGAGGATAACGCTCTGTTCTGTGCGTCAGATAACCGCTGTCAGTGACCATACAAAGTATTTCTCTGTATTGCGTTACTAAACCCAAAACAAATAAAACAATCAATGCCGCAAGCATTTTCAGGTTAAATTGCTTGGCTCTATACCAGTGTAAACAAAAAAAGAAAAACAGGAAAATGAGAAAAAAGAATCCCCAATTGATAAACGTAGAGCAAAACGGATACATGGCAATGACAATCCAATGCCATAATTTATATTTATCATCCCTGATTTTTAAATATGCATAAAAAACCAACGGTTGACCTGCGATAGACAATATGCCGTCCGACCAAAACGGAAGCACTGCAAACAAAATGGCAACTATGGCAGAGGGTAATACACTATGTTTTGTAATGAGATAATTTTTACACAACAAATACATGCCCGCAAAACCTATCATAATCTGCAAAAAACGATTGACTGCCAACGAATAGGCAGCAGAAAAAACAGATGAAAGCAAAACAAACAGACTTATTTCCGAACCCAAAGAAACCCGATCTATCCCGCTCATAATTTGCGGCACAGGAGCATAATTATCAGCAAATAACAGTTGATTTTCCACTAATATTTTTCTCCAGGCTACCATACAATCCAAACTGTCCCATGGCGAATATGGGCAGTTGCCTCCCAAAATAAACAAAGGAGACGAATAAACTAATAGAAATACGACGGAAAAAATCAAAACATTTTTTTCTTTTTCTAAGGCTTCAGCAATGCTTTTTGTATTCATGTACTTTATTATTAAGCACTTTCATTTTTAACAACATAAACAGGGCGTTTTTTGGTTTCGAGGTATGTCTTTGACAAATATTGTCCCAAAATACCAATACAAAACAATTGCAATCCACCTAAAAACATGATTACACAAACCAATGCCGGAAAACCTGCAACAGGGTCGCCATATAGTAATGTCTTAATCACCAATACAATGATAAGTATCATACTGATAATGCAAAACAGCAAGCCTAAAACAGATGATAAAATCAATGGTTTGACGGAAAAAGCAACAATACCCTCTATCGAATACGCTAATAATTTAAAAAAAGACCATTTTGTTTGTCCTGCAAAGCGTTCAATATTTTCGTACTCTAACCACTTTGTGTTAAAACCAACCCAACTGAAAATCCCCTTTGAGAATCTGTTGTATTCGGAAATTTCGATAATAGCATTCACCATCTGACGACTCATCAATCTGAAATCCCTTGCGCCACTGACAATCTTAATGTCTGATAATTTATTGATTATCCAATAAAACAAATAGGCAAAAAACGACTTGATCTTCGATTCTCCTTTTCTGTTGGCTCTTCTCGTCGCACAACAATCATATTCCGAATCTTCTACACATTCAAACATTTCTTTCAGTAATGACGGCGGATCCTGTAAATCGGCATCCATGATCGCAACATAATCTCCGGCCGATTTTTTTAATCCCGCCAAAATAGCCGCTTCCTTTCCGAAATTTCTCGAAAACGACATAAAACGCACATTTGGGTCGGACAGTTGTAAATCTTCAATGACGCTTAACGTACGATCGGAAGAACCATCATCAATAAAAATCAATTCGTATGTTACCTCCTTTATTTCTGTAATGGCAGATACGGCTTCTTTATAAAAATGTTTTAACGTTTCCTGTTCGTTAAAACACGGAATAATTATTGAAATTTTTTTCATACTTTAACGGGTTTTTGGCAAATAATATAGGTTGATAATCCCGGTAATTTAACTCCTATACGTCTTAGCATTTTCGAAATACGGTAATCAGTTATTAAAATATTTTTATAAAAATCCGTTGTAAACTTACTTCCGTTCCAATCTCCTATGCCTGCATTTCTTAAATTCCTGAAAAACCTTTCAAATACTTTTTTGCATAATCGCGGGAAAATAAGAGAAAAGAAGAAATATCCGCTTTGTATACAGGATAGATTGGCAGCTTGAATGAGTTTTGTTAATGATGTGCCCGAATATCGTCTGTAATGACCTATCCATTGATCATGCGAACAAAATAAACGCTGATAGGCCGGAACAGAAATAACAAATAAAGTATCGGAGTCTATTCCCTGTATTTCAGCTACTTGTTCTAAGAAATCCATGTCCTTTTCAATATGTTCTAACACATCTAACAGAAAAACGACAGAAACCTTTTCTATTCCTTTTAAATCGTCAATTGATTGATAAAATTTAATATTATAATTAATATATTTGTTTTGAAGTAAACTTACTAAATCATTGTCGTAAGCTGTATCAACTGCATGAATGACACCATCTTTCAGCACATTTGGCGCAAGTTTGTAACTTGCGCCGGCAGTTGCATCAGCTGCAATAATGCTACCATCTTTCATCTTACCGGCAAAATGAGTAATAAAAAAGAGATCGCCGCTTCCAATATCTAAAATATTCTTATTTACTGTTTTAGCATTGATGCCTTTAAGAATGTCTTTTATGACATAGAGTCTGGCAAATTCCCAAGGGTGATTTTGCTTTTCTGTCTTGTCAACTTTCAACTCTTTTATATCCATTGCATCTCTTTTTTTTCATCCAATGCCCCCAAACTCACTCCTCAACATCCTCTCCAAACCTTCCTCTAAGGTAAATTCCGGCTTAAACCCCGATGCCTCCGTTTTAGATGCGTCGAACTGTGTTACTGCACAAAACTTTTTCACCCTGACGGAGCTGATGGCTAACTTTTTGCCTGTAATTTTACTGAGTGCATCAAAACAATAGCCGCCTGCCATGCCTATCCAATAGGGTATCCATATCGCAGGAATCCGTTTATGTAAAACCTTGCCTACGATAGCGACCAATTCACGGGTGGTAAGGTCGGGCTTGTCCACATAATTGAACAGACAATACCCTCCTCCTCCATTCCGGCGCTCTATCAAAAACAAAATAAATGCTACAATGTTCCCTATATATGACATTGATTTTTTATTCGTCCCTTTACCAATCATCAGAAACCTTCCCGACGCTATCTGACGAAGCAGGTTATACACATTGCCGCGATTGCTTTCGCCAAACAATACCGTAGGACGGACCACCTGTATGTTCCAATCCTGATGGGCGGCAGCGAAAGTTTGTAATACACATTCCGCCTGCCATTTGCTTTTCCCGTAATCGTTGAACGGATCGACCGGCGACGCTTCATCGGGATTGGTTTTGTTCAATCCGTATACCGCGACCGAACTTGTGAAAATCAACCTGTTGATGCCGTTTCGCTCCATAGCCAAACAGGTATTTTCAGCGCCTTTAACATTGACATCGTAGTAAAGTGAAACAGGCGACACATCATCTCTGTGTTCAGCCGCAAGGAGTATGACGATGTCAGTTCCTTGCAGTAAGACGGTAAGCGTTTCCAAATCAAGCACATTGGCGATGCTTGTGATTTCCGGATATAGCCGGCTTTCTTGCTTGTCAATATTCGAAAGTTCGATATCCGGTAATTCTTTTAACCTCGCAATCAGCCGACTACCTACAAAACCCGATCCTCCTATAATACTAATCTTCATGGTTGCCCGCTCTCAATTAACAATTCCTGCGCTGTGTTTTCAGGTTGGGGATGCCTGACTTTTCCGAACAACCATAATCCTCCAAACCATAATATGAGGTCTATTAACAATACAATGTTGTTATTATTAAGTACAAATCGCACAAAACACATATTAAAAACAATGTATCCGAATGCAATTAACAGGATAATATACAACGCTTTTCTACGGGAAATACCCATAGAAACCAAGTAATGATGAATATGGTGCTTGTCGGGAAGGAATATGGGTTTTCGCTTGAGTAAACGTATACAAACCACACGCACAACATCTAACAACGGAACAAGCACGACCGAGAAAGCAATCAAAATGTTCCCGTTGGGATTGGGATCGGACGAATCGCCCGCCGTATACCTGATCATCAAAAATGCAACCGTTAAGCCTAAGGTCATGCTTCCCGTATCTCCCATAAATATCCGCCGTTTTCTTTTTGTCTGACCATACACATTGTAGTAAAAGAATGGGGCCAAAGCGCCTACAGTGATAAATGAAAAAATAACCGGCAACCACGATTCATGCCTGAAAAACAAAGTACCTAAAACCGTGCATGCCAATATCGTCAGACCGGAACAAAGTCCATCAAGCCCGTCAATAAAATTAAACGCATTGATAATAAACACAATAATAAATATCGTCATGATTACACCGATCCAATCGGGTATGACGGTAATCCCCAGTAATCCGTCTAAATTGTTAATCCAAAGTCCTGAAATGGGAAGGAGAAGGGCGGCGACGAATTGGGCGGCAAATTTCCATTTATAATAAATACCAACCAAATCATCAACAAGACCTGTTATAAATAAAAGTCCTAATCCCAGAATTAACAACAGGAATTGGGACAAGAGCAGGTAATCTACGTAAATGACATTGAAATGGCGTAATACGACCACCACCAATATAAAAATACAACATTGAGTAGGTAAAAACGCCATCCCGCCTAAGCGGGGAATATGTCCTTCATGCGTCTTCCTTCCATCCACAGGATCGAATAACCGTCGCCTGTAAGAAAACATATATAGCTTAAGAACAATGGATTGCCCAATAAAAAAGGACAATAAAAAAGCAATAAAAACACACAACAGCTTCATACAATCATGTTAAAATACCTTTTGGGTATAATGAATACTCTATCCGGTTTCACTCACGTCATTTCGAAAACTTCAAAATAATGCCTCAAAGATACAATAAATTATTGGTACTTTTGTTTTTTAATCTTATTATATAAAAACTTTGTATTATTTTTTTATTTAAATGTGCGTCTCAAAAAAAAAATCTGTAAAAATGCAAAAAAATCGAACATTTTTATTTTTTTTGAAATTTAAATTATATCTTTGTAGCGTAAAACAAATAAATAAATCGCTTTGAATAATAGTGAATCGCCTTTTATAATAGGAAACCTCGAAGAATATACAGGTTTTCTGATGTTGCAGGTATCGAATTTATGGAGTAATAGACAAGACAGGGCGTTAAAAAAGCATTATGGTCTTTCCCATATTCAATATGCTGTATTAGCAAGCGTATGCTGGCTGGTATATCATTCGGATAAACCGGTCACTCAATCTTTTCTTGCGCAGCATACAAAAATTAATCCTATGACCATTTCCCAGATTTTCAAGGTATTGGAAGCCAAAGGTTTTATTAAGCGCACAAAACACCCGACCGATGTCAGGGCAAAAATTGTAAACCTTACCAAAGAAGGGAACGAGCTTATGCACAGAGCTTTTCAAACAATCTGGAGTATGGATTCTCAATTTTTTCAAATTTTAGGAAAAGATAACAAACGTTTTAACAGATACCTTTATGAACTGCTCTTAGCCAATGATTAGGTTAGCTCAGCCCTCGGACATGTTGTGGAAAACGTTCTGAACGTCGTCGTCCTCTTCCAACTTTTCCAATAATTTATCGAGTGTTTCGCGTTGTGCAGGAGTAACTTCTTTTACATCGTTGGGTATACGGACAAATTCACTGCTTGTGATCTCAAATCCGTTATCTTCCAAATACTTCTGTATGGCCGAATTGTGCGCAAACTCTCCGTATAGAATTATTTCGCCTTCATCTTCTTCTAATTCGTCTACTCCGTAGTCTATCAATTCCAACTCGAGGTCATCGATCGACACCTCTTCTTTGGCATTGATATGAAACACACATTTATGGTCGAACAGAAATTCGAGCGAACCGCTCGTACCCAATGAGCCTCCGTATCTGTTAAAATAACTGCGTACGTTGGCAACCGTTCTGGTGGTGTTGTCTGTGGCTGTTTCGACAAAAACAGCAATGCCGAAAGGTCCGTAGCCTTCATAATTAACTTCCTTGTAGTCCGTAAAATCTTTGGAAGTGGCTTTTTTTATGGCACGCTCCACATTTTCTTTGGGCATATTTTCTTTTTTGGCGGTCTGCATTACAATACGCAAACGGGGATTTGTCTCCGGATCCGGCCCTCCGGCTTTCGCCGCAATCGTAATTTCCTTGCCTAATTTTGTAAAAACGCGGGCCATATTTCCCCAACGTTTTAACTTCCTTGCTTTTCTATATTCAAATGCTCTTCCCATACCTTATATTATAAATACGAATTAAAAATAACAAATCACGAATTAAAAATAACTTATAAACTTAAAAAAATAAAAAACCTTTTTTTCTATCCCCCTTTGAAGGGGTCAGGGGGATGTCACCAAACTTTATCCCCTTTGAAGGGGGCCAGGGGGATGTCACCAAACTTTATCCCCTTTGAAGGGGGCCAGGGGGATGTCAATATCTACTATTTTAATTTTATAAAAACCAACTAAACGCTAAACTCTAAACTCTACTAACTACTTAAAAATCACCTCTGCTCCGCCCCTAACCTACTTTGAAGGTTCGTCTGTATCTTACCCATAATCACATCTATTTGCTTATCTGTCAGAGTTTTATTCTCATCTTGCAGATAAAAACTGACTGCATACGATTTTTTACCTACAGGCAAATTCTTTCCCTCATATACATCGAAAAGGGTCACGCGCTTCAATAAGACACGTTCGCTTTCGAAAGCGATTTTGCGAATGGCGTCGAAAGTTACTTCCTGATCTAACAACAAAGCTAAATCACGCTTGACTTCGGGAAATCTGGGTAGTTCGCTGAACGTAACTTTCGTTTTCCGGCTTTCATCTAATAACTCATTCCATCGGAGTTCGGCGTAATATACCTCATGATCAATATCCATCATCTTGAGTATATTACGGTTTACAATACCCGATGTTCCCAATAATTTCCCCGACCGTGTCATCATCACAAGCCCTTGCGAATAGATATCATTTGCAATCGTTTGTCTGACAAGTCTGCGTCCGTCAATTCCCAGCCGAATCAGTATATTATCAACCGTCGCCTGCAATTCAAATACGCTCGATTCTTCATCTTTGACAGCCCAGTTGTTTTCGACACGCCGGCCTGAAATCCACAATCCCAAACGGTAATCTTCGCGGTACTTCGCAAGTGTATCGTCTTCTATTGTGTCCTCAATATCTAACGCATAACAATTGCCGAATTCAAAAAAACGGATACTTTTACTTTTGTGGTTGATGTTATGTGCAATATTCTGTAAACCACCTAACAGCAGGGTTTGTCGCATCCCATTCAGGTCTGCGCTCAAGGGATTTTTCAAGAGAACCGTCTGTGCGACCGGATAAGTCGTTAGTTCTTCATAATATGCCCTGCGTGTCAATGAGTTATTTAGTATTTCATTAAATCCGGCGCCACATAATTGTTCGGATAGCAGGTTCTCCGTCTGATAATTTCGATCGGTATCCGTCCGGTAACTTAATGTCGACGTCATACAATCGCTGATCTCTACATTATTATATCCATAGATTCGCAGGATATCTTCAATCACGTCAACGTCGCGGCGTACATCAATCCGGTAAACAGGTACGTGAATCAGGAGATTTTCGCCGGTTTCGGATACAATATCCATCTCTAACGACGCTAAAATACTTTTCACTATCGGCACAGGTATTTCCTTGCCAATCAATGTATTAATTTTTTTGTATGTGAGTTCGACCGGAAATGGCTTGACTTCATCCGGATAAATATCCTGTATTTCGCCGGTCGTTGTTCCTCCGGCTATGGCCTGAATCAGGATAGCGGCGCGTTTAAGAACATACACCGTCTGATTGGGATCCAATCCGCGTTCGAAACGGAACGAAGCATCCGTATTCAACCCGAACCGACGGGCAGTACGCCGAATCCATCCGGGATGAAAACAAGCTGATTCGAGAAATACATCTGTCGTCTGTTCTGTCACACCCGAATCAATACCCCCGAATACACCGGCAATACACATCGCTTCGTCGGCATTGCAAATCATTAAATCCTGTTCGGTCAATGTGCGTTCCACGCCATCTAATGTAATAAACTTTGTTCCTTCAGGCGCCGTTCGTACAACCACCTTGTCACCTTTTATTTTTGAAGCATCAAAAGCATGTAAAGGTTGTCCCAGCTCGTGCAGCACAAAATTGGTGATATCCACAATATTATTAATAGGCCGTAATCCTATCACCGTCAATCTGTTTTTCAACCACTCCGGACTTTCGCCAACCACCACGCCCCGAATGGTCAAACCGGAATACCGGATACAGCCTTCCGTATTTACCACCTCAACCGTTATCGCCGGCGCCGGATCGTCGATCCGAAAAGCCTCGACAGACGGCCTCTGCAACGTTACTGGAGTATCAGCTTGTTTCAAATAGGCAGCCAAATCGCGTGCAACACCGAAATGAGATGTACCGTCAACACGATTCGGGGTAATATCCACTTCTAATCTATAATCATGCGTTATTTGATAAAACTCCTTTGCCGACATGCCAACCCTTGCCTCTGCAGGTAGCACGATAATCCCTTCATGACCGGTTCCCAAGCCGATTTCATCTTCCGCACAAATCATCCCTTCGGATAAAACACCGCGAATTTTACTTTTTTTGATTGTAATTTTTTCTTCTCCGTAATAAAGGGTAGTTCCTATGGGCGCCACCACTACTTTCTGTCCGGCTGCTACATTCGGAGCACCGCAAACAATCTGTTTTACAGTGTCTTCGCCGATATCGACTGTGGTAATATGTAAATGATCCGAATCGGAATGTCCGACACATGTAATCACCTCGCCTATAACCAACCCCTCCAATCCTCCTTTGACAGGCTGAACTTCTTCTACTCCGCCGGTTTCCAATCCAATCGAAGTCAATATCTCGGCTACTTCGTCCGGCTGTAAATCGAACGGAAGCATTTCTTTCAACCAATTATAAGATATATTCATCGCGTAAAATTAAGTTTTCTTCAAAACAACCTGCAAAAGTAAGAAAAAAATTGAAAATTGTGAGATTTCTTAAACACTATTGTGAAGTCTCAATTAATTACCTACTTTTGTCAAAAAAATATTAAACAAAATGACAGAGATGAATTGCTTTGCAAACAAAACGGCAGCTTATTATACTTTGGGCTGTAAGTTGAATTTTGCCGAAACATCATCTATCGGTAAAGAGTTGGCTTTGTATGGTATCCGGAAAGCGAAAAACGGGGAAACGGCCGATATTTGTGTCATCAATACATGCTCCGTAACGGAATCTGCCGACAAGAAAAGCCGTCAACTGATCCGTCGTGTCCGAAAGACACATCCGAATGTGTTGCTCGTTGTTACAGGTTGTTATGCTCAACTCAATCCGGATGAAGTCGCCGGAATTGACGGCGTTGACTTAGTATTGGGTCATGCTCAAAAATCGGAAATAATTAACTATTTAAACACAAAAGATTTACCGCAGATTATTACTTCTCCGGCAAACAAAATCCGCACATTCGTACCCTCCTGTTCGGCAGACGACCGTACACGCCATTTTCTAAAAGTACAGGATGGTTGTGATTACTTTTGTTCCTACTGTGCAGTTCCTTTTGCCCGCGGGCGTAGCCGGAACGGAAAAATTGCCGACCTGATTGCACAAGCTGAAAAAGTGGCGGAAGAGGGCGGAAAAGAAATCGTTTTGACAGGTGTAAATACCGGCGACTTCGGCAAAAGTACGCACGAAACATTTTTGGATTTACTGTATGCTTTGGATCAGGTAGAAGGCATTGCGCGGTATCGCATCTCATCTATTGAACCCAATCTGATTACCGACGAAATCATTGACTTTGTTGCTTCAAGTAAACGTTTTGCACCCCATTTTCATATCCCGTTGCAAAGCGGAAGCGATCATATACTGCGAATCATGCACCGCAAGTACGATACGGCTCTGTTTTGTCATAAAATCGAAAAGATCAAATCGCTTCTGCCGGATGCATTTATCGGCGTTGATGTGATTACGGGTATGCGAGGCGAAACAACCGCTTATTACATTGAAAGCCTTAATTTTATCCAAAATATTCCCGTTTCTCAATTACATGTATTTACCTATTCCGAACGCCCCGGCACGGAAGCATTGAAAATCACTCCGGTTGTATCGCCTGCTGTCAAACACCTGCGCAGCAGTCAGTTATTGGCCTTGTCGGAACAAAAACGAATGTTTTTTTACGAATCTCAAATCGGCAAACCGGCACAGGTTCTGTTCGAACATACACGCAAAGGGAAATACATGGCAGGTTTCACGGCGAACTATATCCGTACTGTCGCTCCCTATCGTTCGGAATCGGTAAACAGCATTACAGATGTAATACTTTCCGGATGGAATAAAGAAAGAGATGCCTTAACCATAACACTACCGATCTAAACCATGGCAAACAAGAAATCAGGGACGCGCCTATACATTAATATAATATATGCAGTATTGTGGAGCATCGTAAAGATACATGCCATATTACCGATGTGCGTGCTCTATCTGTTAGCCGACATCCTCTATTTTGTTGTTTATAAAGTAGTTCGCTATCGGTTAAAGGTAGTACGTCAAAACCTTGTAAATTCATTCCCCGATAAATCTACCGTCGAACTTCGTGTTTTGGAAAAAAGGTTTTATCATCATTTTTGTGATTATATCGTCGAAACCATCAAATTAGCTCATATCTCACAGTCAGCCTTGAACCGGCGGGCAATACTCCGTAATCCTGAAATCGTCAACCCGCTTATAGCTCAAGGACATACTTGCTTTATCCTGTTGATGGGGCATTACGGTAACTGGGAATGGTTTACAGGTTCAACTGACTGGTTTGACCATGTAAGGGGCGAAAATTTTCCACCCGAACAAAAAATTAAAATATACCAAATTTACCGCCCGCTGACCAATAAAGCATTCGATCGGTTGTTTATTTATTTACGCACTCGTTTTCAGGGAATTGGAATCAAGAAACAGGAAACGGTACGCGATCTTATCCGGCTTAAAAAATCGAAAGAGCACAGCCTGACAATTTTTATTGCCGACCAGTCACCCAACCCATCGAACCTGCACTACTGGACTTCTTTTCTCAATCAGGAATCGGCCATGCTGACCGGCCCCGAAAAAATAGCCGTCAAGTTGGATATTCCTGTTATCTTTGTGGATGTCAGGAAAGTAAAACGAGGGCATTACACCGTCGATTTCGAGTTAATTACCGACAATCCCCGCCAAACGCCCGAATTTTGGATTACCGAACAATATACGCGCCTGATGGAACGTTCTATCCTGCGCGACCCTGCTTACTGGCTTTGGACGCATAAGCGGTGGAAACATAAGAGAACTAAGAACTAAGAACTAAGAGTTAAGAGTTAAAATTGTAGGGGCGTAACGCTTACGCCCAATTGAGAATTAAAGATTATGAAATGGGTAACAGTGGAAATAGGTATAATTATGAATTATGAAGTAATTCTCAATTCTCAATTCTCAATTCTCAATTAATTATGAAATAATTCTCAATTCTCAATTCTCAATTAATTATGAAGCTGTCTGTCATCATCCTAAACTGGAACGGTAAAGCGCTGTTGGAAGAATTTCTTCCTTCGCTTATTGCCTATACGCCTGAAAATATGGCAGATATTATTGTGGCCGATAATGGATCAACGGATGGCTCTATTGCCTTTCTCAAAGAAAAATTTCCTTCCGTCCGATTGATGGAATTCGATAAAAATTATGGTTTTGCGGAAGGATATAATATGGCAATCAACCAAACAGACTCCACCTATACTGTGCTGTTAAACAACGATATCGAAGTGACAGCCAACTGGTTGGACGCTCCTATCCAAGCGTTGGAGGCTGATCCACAACTTGCCGGAGTTCAACCCAAAATATTGGCTCAGAAAGACAAAAAGAAATTTGAATACGCCGGTGCGGCCGGTGGCTGGATAGACTGTTACGGATATCCCTTTTGTCGCGGCAGGGTATTACACATCGTTGAAGAAGATAACGGACAATATGACCAACCTGCCGATATCTTTTGGGCAAGCGGCGCCTGTCTTTTCATTCGGACTGAAGTATTTAAAAAAGAAGGAGGATTGGATGCCCGATTTTTTGCCCATCAGGAAGAGATAGATCTTTGCTGGCGGTTGCGCGCAAGAGGTTATCGCTTAGCTTGTACTCCGCAATCTGTTGTTTACCATGTCGGAGGAGGTACATTAAAAGCGGAAAGCCCCCGAAAGACGTTTCTCAATTTTCGGAATAACCTGTTGATGGTTTATAAAAACATCCCTGCCGATAGATTACAGTCTGTCATGCGTTTACGTTTTTGGTTGGATTATTTGGCTATGGCTAAACTTTTGCTGACCGGGCATTTCGGAAACGCCTTAGCTATTGTCAAAGCCCGCATAGCCTTTAGACGCCTGAAAAAAGCATACGCCCCGATCCGTGCAGTAAATCTGTCAAAAACAATCGTGAACCCTATACCGGAAATATCTTCTAAAAGTCTGATATTCAATTTTTATTTCAAGGGAAAGAAGAGATTTGATGAAATAACAGTTACGAGTTACGAGTTACAGGGTTAGAGAAATTATTCAGTTATTCAATTATTCAGTTATTCAGTTATTCAATTATTCAGTTATTCAGTTATTCATATACTTACCGATAAAAATCCTGCTTTTTCACATGAATTACATCCCCGAAAGAAGCCAACTTTCGCATATCCATTTTTCTTGAATTGCCGACTACAACATACACCAGTGTCCGTCCTTTCACATTCGATTGATGGAATCGGACAATATCGTCCATTTGCATTTGTTGGATATTCTCTAAAAGTTTACGATTGGGATCTTCCGTATAGCCGTCGCGCCGATAAGAAGCAATTTTGGTAGAAATATCGCGGAATGAAGGATAATCATTGTTTGTATGACTTACTGCTGCATGTATGGCTGACGAAACTTTTTCGGGATGCCTCGGCATCTTCTGTATCAGCGAATTAAGCACATCCAACGCATCTATTGTTTTATCGCATTGCGTAGACAGGTAAGCGATAAAACGGGAAGGTTTATCTATCCGGCAATAGGGAGGAAGACGATATGCACCCGAAGTATAATATGCAAACGACCGAAACTCACGAATCTCTTGAAACATAAGCGACGACATGCCTTCGCCGAAATACCTTGAAAACAAATTGGCTTCATGACGTTGCTGCAATGTTTCCTGCGCATCGCAACCCATATAGGCATAAATGATATTTTGAAACACATCCGCTATATGATAGAAAAAGACCAACGGTTTGTCATACCTGACAAATTCGCGGTATACCGGCGAATGGGATTTTTGCGTGATTTGTCCAATGGCAATGTTCTGATTCACAATGTCTACCACTTTCGCGGCTTCCAGCGTTCCGCAATAATGTATCACACATTCTACTTTCTGCACTTCATGAAAGAGTTGAACCAAAGCCTCTCCCTTGATTTTTTTTATCTCTCTCAGGGAAGGTTTATTGAGATATTGAGAGTATCTGCCATATTGAATATATTCAAACAATGCCTCAGCTACTTCATTGTTGGACTTAAAAAAAGCTTTCTGAGTTAATTTGGCATCATCAACCAACGTATTCAACTTGTTTTTTTCCGCCTTTACATGAGAAAGAAAATCATAGACCGCCGCAATCGTTTCGCCAAAAACATTGTCAAAGCCACTCACCTTTATACTCATACAATGTTCGTCCACATCAAAATCAAGCGTACTGCCCAAAGCCTGTAAACGTGTCCGGAATTGGTTGAAAGTCTGTGTTTCAGTACCCAGCAACGGCAGATAGGATGTCAGGTATTTCAGCTTGGGTTGTTCCAATACACCTATTCCATAGTCTATTTTACAGGTAAATATTTGATTTACCTGATTGGGCGTCACATATAACGTGGCATAGTCCGACAACCTGATGGTTTCCACATCTTTTTCAAAATCCACAAAACGCGGTTTTTCTTCCTGCACAGGTATCGATTCCATCCATTGGCTGTAAGCCGAAGTCGAATCTGTATGTTTGGGCAGAATGGGAGCAAAATCAGGTTTGGGCAGTTTGTCTTTTGTGTACCTGCCTGTTTTTTTCCGTACATACAAATAATCATCTCCGAAATAACTGTTTGCTACTTTCACCACATCTTCTTTGGTCAGCCGGTCGGCACGGATCAGATCATGCTGGTAGTCAGCCCATGTTTTTCCTTGTGAAAACAAGCGTATCAGCACTTTACAACGCGAATCAATCACTTCGAGATCCGAAAAATGTTTACGTAGTTGTTCCTGCTTCAGGCTGGAAAACATCTCGTCCGTGAAATCACCGTTTTTCAAACGATTCACTTCCCGCCATACTAATTTTTCGGCCGAATGGTACGACTGTGAAACTAACTTGGGAACAGCTACAATCCCAATAAAACCGGCTTCATTAAACGCTTCACCTCCCACGATGGCTCCCATCAGTTTGCGGTTGACCATCAATTGATCCAAATAACCCGTTCCGTTCGAATTGTTTAAGATACTGACTGCAATATCTAAAGCCACCTGGTCAGGGTGATTGGATGGAACACCGCGAAAACCGAAAGCAATTGCTTTCAGTAAAGGGATGGGTATCTTGATGATGGCCTTTTCTCTGCCTTTAAACGAACGGATTTCGACAGGCGGTATGGTCGTCACTTCGCCTTTGGGTATGCGCGAGAAAGTACGTTCCAAAATAGGAAGTACGGATGCGGAATCAAAATCGCCACTCAAAATCAAGCCCATATTGGAAGCTACATAATACGCTTCGAAAAACTTTCGCATATCCGAAAGTCGGGGATTTTTCAAATTTTCCATACTTCCGATAATCGGATAGGCATACGGGTGCGGATGAAAATAGATGGCCGATAATTTCTCAATCGCCTGATGCAGCATCATGTCGTCCATCCTGTTTTTCTCTTCGTAGACTGTTTCCAATTCGCTCTGAAACATACGGAAAACGGGGTTCAACAATCTTTCGCTGTTTAGTTCAGCCCAGTGAACCATATATTGTGGAGAAAATATATTGTGATACTCCGTATAGTCGTAAGAAGTACCGGCATTCAGTTTTGTGCCTCCAAATTTGCTGATCAGACGGTCGAACTCATTGGGAATCACATACTCAGCTGCTTTGACACTTAATTCGTTGATTTTTCGCTGCACATACATCCTTTCCCACGGGACTTTCGTTTCCGACAGTTCATCGTATTTCGCAGCAATGGCATCAAGCAGGATTTTTTCGGATTCATAGTCAACTGTACCTATTTTGTCGGTCCCCTTAAACATGATATGCTCGAAGTAATGCGCAATACCGGTATCAGGACAATGTTTCGCTCCTGCCTTCACAACCACAGCGCCAAATACCTTTGGCTGGCTGCTGTCTTCATTCAGCCAAACAGTTAATCCATTATCTAATTTATGCGCTGTTACTTCAGTCGAAATCCGTGCGTTAGAAGGACTTATACCCATTGAAAAACCATTATATTACTATTTGAGTGTGAGATAGTCATTTTATACTCGCTCTCAGAATTTTTTTCTTAATCTGCAAATATAATCATTACCGCGTAATATCCATCCAAAATTGTCATTTTTTTTCCAAAACATCACAATATTTATCAAAAATGCCGTATCACCGGATTGCAAATCCGACCACATGGAATTTTTCAGTTATTCAGTTATTCAGTTATTGCTTCCCTTCGGAAAGCCAACCATAATATATTTTTTAAGACTAATGTAAAGTCAGTTATTCAGTTATTCACAATTGTTCGTATCTTTGCCCTCAAAATCAAAACAAACAAAGATTATGGGCTTAAAATGTGGCATAGTGGGGCTGACCAATTCGGGAAAGACTTCCATGTTCAATTGTATATCAAACACAAAAGCAATCGTTACAGATTTTGCTTACAGCACCAATAAATCCAATATGGGCGTTTGTCGCGTTTCCGACAAAAGATTGACGCATATCAACACGTTTATCAAGGCCGACAAACTGATTTATGCGACAATTGACGTGGTAGATATTCCGGGATTAGCCAAAGGTGCAAGTCAGGGCGAGGGTATCGGCAATACTTTTTTGGCAGATGTACGACAGTGTGATGCGCTGATCCATGTATTGCGTTGTTTCCATCACCCCAATCTTCCTCATGTAGAAGGCTCTATCGACCCTGTCAGAGATATAGAAATTATAGATTTTGAACTTCAGGTCAAAGATTTGGAACAAATCGAACGAAAAATTCAGAAAGTAGAGAAGGCGGCCAAAGTAGGCGAAAAAAATGCCAAAAGCGAATTGGAGGTGTTGTTGAAGTATAAAGCACATATTGAAAACCTTCAGAATGTAAGAACATTAGAAGCAAGCGAAGAAGAAAAGGCCGTGGTCAGAGATTTGATGTTGCTGACCGAAAAACCGATGATGTATGTATGCAATGTGAATGATGAAGACGCAGTTACAGGCAATCAATATGTCGAAGCCGTTACGCGGTATTTGCAGCCTTCGGGCGTTGATCCTAAAAAATCCCCCCTCACCCCGGCTTCCCCAAATGCTCAACGCTCATTTCCCCCTCTTTTGGAAGGGATAGGGGGAAGTGTCAACGCTCAATTAGCCCCCATCTTAGTAATTGCCGGCAAAATTGAATCGGAGATTGCAGATCTGGAAAATGAAGAAGACAGAAACCTTTTCCTGTCGGATGTGGGACTAACGGAACCGGGAGTAGACAAAGTGATCAGGCATGCCTACCGGTTACTGAACCTGATCTCTTTTTTTACAGTCGGAGGCAAAGAAAACCGCGCATGGACCATTCGCAAAGGAATGACAGCGCCGCAAGCAGCCGGCGCTATACACAGCGACTTAGAACGTGGATTTATTCGGGCAGAAGTAATTAAGTATGAAGACCTTGCAACGCTTGGGTCAGAACTGAAATGTAAAGAAGCAGGGAAACTGACCGTTGAAGGAAAAAACTATGTTGTGCAAGACGGGGATATTTTACATATCCGGCATAATATGTAAATGTTAAGTTAAATCTGTTGAAATTTCATTAAAAATATTATAAAATATTTTACAATATTTTTATTGTTCTTATATTTATTTTTGACTATTTTGGTATTTTTTTTTTGGTTTTTTGTGGTAATGTAAAAATGTTTACTATTTTTGTGCGATTTTCTATTAAAAATATGCAATTAATAACATAAATACATAAACATAAAACAAAAAAGAAAGAGTTGAGAATGTTTGTCAGGCAATAAAATGCCTTAAAAAGTTCTTTTACATAACTTATATTACTACAATATGAAATTATTACAAACACCCGTTTTTTTTCAGAAAAGTTCAAAACGACAGTACATATCAGATGTGTGTATTGTCGTTATTTTTTTGTGTGGATTAGTGTTATCATTTACTTCGTGTTCTGAAAAGTTAGGAGACGATCAGGACTCAAGTGGCTCAGACGTTGTGACTTACAAGGAAGGCAATATTAATTTTATTTTCAATTTTGACGCTTATGGAGAAGGCGAGGATATTTCGATGCGCAGCGCTGCCGATATGGAAACAGAGACAGTTATTATCCCGCTCGACGACGGCCTCTCTATGTTTGCAACGCTCAGAAACGCACCTGCACCGGAAGTTGGAACGCGTTCTGCTATGCTACGCTCATTTAACAGCAGCGCAGAAATACATGTAGTCGTGTATGAGCATGGAGGCTCAACCCCGGTCTTTGCACAAAATGCGATCTACTCGGCAGACGCAACTGCTACTAACACATCAATTTCACGTATAAGCCCCATTCCTATCTCTTTAGATATTGGAAAAATGTACCGGTTGGTAGCCTTCACTTTCAACAATAATACACCTATTCCGGCAAGCTATCCACCCACACTCCCGTTAGGTTGTAATCCTGATGAGGTCGAATTGTTATGGGGCGTGTGTGATTCGTTGGATATTACCGGCCCCGGAACAAACAATATTACAATCACAATGAAGCATCTTTTTTCGCAAGTCACCGTAAAGGCTTCAAGTTCGATTGGAAATATTACGAACATACAGAATGTTCAGATACCCGGTTTCATGGCTTTGATGTCGATCGATTCGGGAAAATTAGTAAAGGGCACGCCTATTGACCAGGTGTTTACGGGATTTACATCTACTACGCCGACATTACTTACTTCCAATACCCGTTTAGTTTACACAGGTGGTGAAAATACGACCATTATCAAAATGAGTTCGGTCGACATTGGCGGCACAACACGCCCTGTCCCGAATCCTGCCATCTTTTCCAAACAATTGAAAAGCGGATATAAATATGACCTGGAGATTAAAATCGGGGATAGCAAAGTGGTGACGGACGATGATCCGCCACCGGGATTTATTCCTTACGTCGGCGCTTTCTGGAAGGCAAATCAGACCGGTGAACGGCTGATTCGCATACCTCGTGTGTCAACAAGCGCTGCCGACGGTACATGGAGTGCGACGGTTATCAAAGGCGACGACTGGATTATGCTCGACAAAGGGTGGACAATCGACCCCGGCGTATATACCTCTTCACCGAAACTCTATGGAGATTCAATATTCGGTGTACAATTCGATACGCAGTACGCCTTGCCGTCCGGCTCTCCGACTGTCGTCACCGGCACATTGAGGCCAAACACCGCTGAAGGATACCAAACCAATGATGAATACATCCGCTTTCGTATCGGCCTTAAAAGCAAATATATACCTACTCCGACCGAACCTGCCCGCTATGGAGTGGTGTTGCTCACCTACAATAACAATAACTTACGGCAACGTATTTTTATCCGCCAGGGCGAAGACGCTGACTTTTTGATGAAACCGGGAGACTTGGATGGATCAGGCAGCAGCGTGCCGGACAATCGCATCAGTGCACGGAAATTTTCGCCTTATAACCTTACAGCCGGTAATTTGAATGAAACAGTCGATGTCTCAGGCGCTTCACCATCGGTTAATCCGGGCAAACTGACCGATTATCCGTCGCAGGCAGGCGCGCTGTTTCAATGGGCAGGCAAAGGTGCATTTAAGCGGATTGGTTATGATGCCCATACCAATTCATTTTCCGATTGGAGTGCAGATATGGATGAAAGGGTATGGAGTTTTCTTGCTGCCGGTCATGAAGTATGCCCTCCCGGCTATCGTCGTCCCAACGACGGTCCGGAAGATATGTTCAATCCATCAGGTACTGCAACAAATTCCGAGATGCGCCAGTCGCTGTTTTTAGATCCTTCATTCTCAGGAATTAATAGCACAACTAATTCAGTATATGGTTATTATGCAGACGGTTTCTTTGATCGCTTTGCCATTTCCGGTGGAACAGGTTTGGCGCCGGGAAGTAATTGCACGGTTGAATCCGGCACACCGGCTATTGCGCATGCAGGACGTTTGTTTTACAACCCCGGCAACAGTGCGAGTTTGTTCTTTCCAAATTCGGGGTATCGTCATGCCGACGATTCCCGCATGCAAAGTATGGGCTTAGGGGGTGCATACTGGTCGGGTACGGTGACTAATGCAGACTATGCATGGAACCTGAATCTCGGTACCTCTGTAGCAAACCTTGAAGGTGGCACTGCAAAAAGTGCAGGGTTAAATCTTCGTTGCGTTGCATCGTCTCTGTTAGGCACGCCACGTAACTTATGGTTGTCTCCATCTGTCGGAAATGATGTGAAAAACTTAGTGATAACCAGCTTTGATCCGTGGGTTGTCGAATCTGTTCCAACAAATATATCAGCCATTTCAGCATATAGCGGTTCAGGCGTAACCAATCTCACAGTCACACGCAGCACCACAGAATTTGGCCTCCAACCATTGATTCTCAGAAACACCATGACCGGCGAACTGTCATATATTGCCATTGACAACTACTATATAGATGATGACGAAACTTTATATATTCCTAACGATCTACAGTATAACAATACACAAGACTTTGAAATATTTGTAGATGGCGGATCCGAAAGTTTTACTATCGTATCATTGGAGCCGGGATCCTGGATTAAGTCGGCATCTATAGTTGATGGCAAGTTGCGCTTAATCGCCGACCAGTCGCACAATATGGAACATCGAACCAGCTATATTACACTTGCACATGCCGACGACCCAACTTATCAGGTCACTTTTGTCGTGGAACAGGATTTATTTACCAATGTTCCTCCATTTAAGTTCTTTGTAATATGGTTTACATGGGGAACCAGTGGTGGCGATGTGGATATTGCGGTAGAATTTTCGAATAATTATATGGTCAACACTCCAATACCTAATTCAGTGTTGGTTCCGTTTGATAATAATTCCACTTATAATTTGCCTTCACCGGCATCAGGATATTCAAGAGCTATGGGTTACAGTTATGCCAGCCATCTTTATGTTGACGGCACACGCGGTGTAATGAGTTCAACCGGGTTTAATAGTCCTACCGGAAGTGCATCAGGCGTACCTTTATTCACTCCGCAAATATTGGAAGAAGGGTTGATGTTTTGGGGCGGAGATGCGCTTAGCGGACAAGGTGAAACGGTATTTTTTAATGCACCAAAAATTACTCCTCCCTCACGCAAAGAGGACAACACCGGCCTGCCTCGGGAAATCAAACTCGAACTTTGGGCCGGTCGGCGTGCCGGGGCGTTATCTGTTAAAATCAGCACCTACGAAGGCGGAAAAATGTTAAAACCTGCCATAACGCATCCATCAACTCCAACGATGGGAGATCTATCCATAAACAATTACAATTTTTATAATGTAGATGATCATATTACCGAACAAGATATAATGAGCAGTTCAAACCCTTGGAGTCTTATCAATACACCTTCATGGACAGTAACAGGAAATTGTACGATCGGAAGTCAATTAACTTATCCTAATTTTAGAGACTTCTACACCCATGTTGCTACCATTACATACGATCGCTACCGACGTACCGCAATGGTTGACTGGCATGCTCTCTCTCCTTCGCCGTTGCCGGCACCGATAGCGCCCATGATGCCTTTTCAACAAATGACTCAGGAAGAACTTGATAAGTACGCAGCAGCAAAAGAGGCTGAAGTAAAAGCATTTAATCAAAGAAAGTAGAGACGCGGCGCGCCGCGTCTCTACCTCCGTTCCTGCCACAAGATGCAAACATGCGCCTGAAAATGTTCAAAAAAAACGTAGGGGCGTATTGCATACGCCCCTTTGCATACGCTCTTTTGCCTACGCCCCTAAAACTGAAAATATATAAACGGCACTATCCCTGCACTCTTGACCTGTACAACGATAAAGATAGCTATTATCAGGTAGATAGCCTGTAATACCAAAGGCGAATAAGTGACCATGCGTTTGATCTTGTTATCCACATTAGCAGGGATAAAATGAATCACATATCCTGCTACAAGCAACACGAAAACGCCCGTATATCCCGTAATGAATTGCATAATAATTTCGGGATGAAAATCCGACCCTATTTGATGCAACATATCCAATCCGACCTGTACAGAATCGGCACGAAAAAAGATCCACCCGAAACATACGATATGAAACGTAAATATGACACCCCATACACGGCGAAGCGGACTCATCTCCTTACCTTCTTTTTTAAAGAAACGACCGAAATGATTCATCGCAAATTTGTGTAAAGCCAATGCAAAGCCATGCAACCCTCCCCACAGGATAAATCGCAACGCAGCGCCATGCCATAATCCGCCCAACAACATCGTGATCAGTAAATGTATATAAGTGCGTACCTTGCCTTTCCGGTTACCGCCCATCGAGATATACAAATAATCCTTGAGCCAGCTCGAAAGCGATATATGCCAACGCCGCCAAAACTCCGTAATGGTGGCCGACCGGTAAGGCGAATCAAAATTAATGTTGAAGCGAATGCCCAGCAACAAAGCGATGCCGATTGCCATATCCGAATACCCCGAAAAGTCGCAATAGATCTGAAGGGCATACCCATAGACGCCCAAAAGATTTTCAAAACCGGTATATAACGCCGGCGCATCAAAGATACGATCCACAAAATTCATGCTCAGGTAATCGGAAATCACGCATTTCTTCAAAAGCCCGCAGATAATCAGGTACAAGGCTTCGCCCAATTGTTCGCGCGACAGAGAAGGTTTTTTATACATTTGCGGGACAAAATCGCGGGCGCGCACAATCGGCCCCGCTACCAACCCGGGGAAAAAGGAAACAAAAAACAGATAATCCACCCAACGCGTCAAACATCGAATCTTCGAACGGTATAAATCAATGATATAACTCAACGACTGAAACGTAAAAAATGAAATCCCTACCGGCAGGAAAATATCCATCTTTGTATAAGTAAGCCCGGCCAACGAAGGGATTTGCAACGCTGTGCCGGCTTGCTGCAATACCATAACGCCCGTTTGATACAGAAAATTCGTGTACTTGAAATAGCCCAGCATGCCCAGATTAATGGCCACGCTAAGCACCACAAGCCCTTTTCGCTTCCATGCTGTTTTGGTCGGCCACATACACCGTCCGATCACAAAATCGGAAGTAGCCGTAAAAAGCAACAAAAGAAACCAAAGGCCGCTTGTCTTGTAATAAAAATAAAGCGAAAACAGGGATACATAAATCATTCGCATCAGCGTAAACCGCCGCAACGACATGAAAATCATCAAAAAACCAATAAACAGGAAAAAAAACAACCCCGTACTGAACAGGATCGGCGCATCCGGCTGATATTGCAGCAATTCCCACAATCGCCCGATGTCAAAACCATTCCAATTGAGAATTGAGAATTGAGACTTTACAATAGTGTTTAAAATTAATGTTTGGCTTTCCGAAGGGAAGCAATTGAGAATTATTCTATACAAATTCATTGGTTATCAATCTAAACTCTAATTGGGCGACCGCAAGGGTGCGCCCCTACAATTTCCTCTATTTCGCCCATTTCCCCGACTTCCCCGATTTCTTCCATTTCCCCGACTTCCCCGATTTCCTCCATTTCCCCCATTTCCCCGTCTTCCCCGATTTCTCCGACTTCCCCAATCATCAACCGTATCAGCGCCTTATAAAGCATCCTCCCCTGTTCATAATACGCCTCAGCCGTATAATGAATCCTGTCCCTTCCTAAAAGTTTGGCTTCCTGCCACTTCAGACATGAATTGACGCCTCCGGTCATACCGTA